>JAEEGJ010013349.1_pt1 | contig 19947 bp, 19 predicted proteins | sample 8958761 | NCBI WGS metagenome assembly JAEEGJ01 (sample SAMN16246546, study PRJNA631951) | gut metagenome | biome: gut microbiome; feature: rumen; material: RS-attached | host: Bos | place: Iran: Karaj | collected 2018-10 | reverse complement strand
CGAGCACGATGACCTTCCGCGCGTCGGAAGGCATCGCCTCGTTTTCCTCGGCGCAGAAAGTCGAGTAATAATAAGGGGTTGCCGCCTCGAATTCCGCCGCGCAGGTGTCGACCATCTTGTATTTCGGCAGGATTCCCATCGACTTCCGGAGCGTCCTGATTTCGCCCGCGCTCCGCTTCGTGATCTCGGCGATCGACGCGTCCGAAAGTCCGATATTCTTCGCCGCCCGCATAAGGCTCGGCGTCAGTTCCTCCTCTGAAAGCGCCCGTTCCATGTCGGCGATGTTCTTGATCTTGCGGAGGAACCAACGGTCGATCTTCGTGATGTCGTAAACCTCGTCGACCGTGGCGACGCCGCGGCGGAACGCCTCCGCAATGACAAACAGGCGCTGGTCGTTGATCTTCTTGATTTCTTTCTTTACGCGCTCGTCGTCCCATGTATCGATGGCCTCTAGGTGCAGACGGTTCACGCCGATCTCGAGGGAGCGCGTCGCTTTCAGGAGCGCCGCCTCGAACTTCCTGTCGATGGACATGACCTCGCCGGTGGCCTTCATCTGCGTACCAATCGTGTGATCCGCGTAAACAAACTTGTCGAAGGGCCAGCGCGGGAACTTCACAACGATATAGTCGATGGAAGGTTCGAAGCAGGCCTTTGTCTTCTGCGTGACCGCGTTCGTGATCTCGTCGAGAGTATAGCCGACGGCAATCTTCGCCGAGACCTTGGCGATCGGATAGCCCGTGGCCTTCGAGGCCAAAGCCGAAGAACGGCTGACACGGGGATTGACCTCGATGACGTAGTAGCTGTCGCTGTTCGGGTCGAGCGCGTACTGCGCGTTGCAGCCGCCCTCGATGCCGAGCTCGCAGATAATGCGCAGGCTCGCGCTGCGAAGCATTTGGCACTCGTGGTCGGTCAGCGTCTGGGTCGGGGCGACGACGATACTGTCGCCCGTATGCACGCCGACGGGATCGACGTTTTCCATGTTGCAGACGGTAATACAATTCCCGGCGCTGTCGCGCATGACCTCGTACTCGATTTCCTTCCAGCCCGCCACGCTGCGTTCGATCAGCACCTGGCCGATCATGCTGTACTTTAGTCCCTTGATGACGATCTCGACGAGCTCTTCCTCGTTCTCGGCGATACCGCCGCCGGTGCCGCCCAGCGTATAGGCGGGACGGACGATCAGCGGATAGCCGATGCTGTCGGCGAATGCGATGGCCGACTGGACATCCTCGACGATGGTGCTCTCGGGAATCGGCTCTCCGAGCTTCTGCATGGTTTCCTTGAAAAGCTCCCGGTCCTCCGCCTTCTTGATGGCCTCGATCGAGGTGCCGAGCAGCTCCACGCCGTACTTTTCAAGCGTCCCGTTTTCCGCCAGCTTCACGGCGAGATTCAGCCCCGCCTGCCCGCCGAGCGTGGCCAAGAGGCCGTCCGGCTTTTCCTTCGCGATGATTTCCGCAAGGAAATCCGCCGTTAGAGGCTCAATATAGACGCGGTCGGCAATATGTGCGTCCGTCATGATCGTCGCGGGGTTGCTGTTGACGAGGACGACCTCCAGGCCTTCCTCCTTCAGTGCGCGGCACGCCTGCGTTCCGGCGTAGTCGAATTCCGCCGCCTGCCCTATGATGATCGGGCCGGACCCTATGACCATGACTTTCTTGAGATATTCTTTCTTAGGCATGGCTCACGCTCCCTCCTTGCTCGCCCGGATCATCGCGTCGAAATCGTCAAACAGGCAGGTGTTTTCCTCCGGCCCCGGCGACGCCTCGGGATGATACTGCACGGAAAAGATGGGCAGCTCCGTATGGCGCAGCCCTTCCACCGTGCCGTCGTTGACCGAGCGGTGCGTGACGATGAGCGGAAGCCCCGCGAGGGAATTCTCGTCCACCGCGTAGCCGTGATTCTGCGAAGTGATATGGACGCGCCCCGTCGAAAGCGCCTTCACCGGCTGATTCGAGCCGCGATGGCCGAACTTCAGCTTGTAGGTGTCGGCCCCCATGGCAAGCGCGAACAGCTGATGACCGAGGCAAATGCCGAACATCGGCTTTTTCCCGATCAACGCCTTCACCGTTGCGATGGCTTCCGGCACATCCTTCGGGTCGCCCGGGCCGTTCGAGAGGAACACGGCGTCGGGCGAGAGCGCGAGCACTTCCTCCGCCTTCGCCGTGGCCGGAAGCACGGTGAGCTTATAATCCCTGAGTTTGAACGCCTTCAGGATATTCCTCTTGATTCCCAGATCGAGCACCGCGACATGAAACCCGTCGCCATCGATGGTATAAGGCTCCGGCGTCGTGGCCTCCCGGACCACGCCCGAGTCCGTCAGAGTGGAAAGAAGCTCCTTAACCGTCTCGTCGGGGGTGTTCTCCGGGACGATGACGCCCTTCATCGTGCCCTCCGAACGGATATGACGCGTGACGCGGCGTGTATCGACCTCATGGAGACACGGGATGTTCTCATTTTGCAGGAATTCCCGTATCGTAGTCGTCGCAAGGCGGTTGCTGCCGACTTCGCAGAGCTCCCCTGCGATCAGCCCGCGCACGAATGATTTTCTCGACTGCATGAAGACTTCGTTGATACCGTAATTCCCGATCAAGGGGTATGTGAGTGTGACAATCTGACGGCAATACGAAGGATCGGTCAGGATTTCCTGATAGCCGGTCATGCCCGTGTTGAACACGACCTCTCCCGCCGTCTTCGCTTCGCCGAAAAGCTCTCCGGAAAACGACGTGCCGTCCTCTAAGATCAATTTCCCTTTCAAAATCTCGCCCCCCATTTATACAATCGCGCCGTCCCGCATGACGATCCGGCCGTCCACCATCGTCAGGACGGCCTTGCCCTTGAGCTTCCGTCCGACGAAGGGCGAATGGGTGCCGCGCGTATAGAACTTTTCGGCGTCCACCGTCCATTTCAGTTCCGTATCGAGAATCGTGATATCGGCGGGCGCTCCCACCGACAGCGTGCCGGCGTCCGTGAGACCGAGGATCTTCGCCGGCTCTGCCGTCATCTTCGATATGAGCAGCGGCAGCTCTGCTTTGCCCTCGTGGCAGAGGTCGGTCAAAAGCACGCCCACCGCCGTCTCGAGTCCCGGGAATCCGCTGGGCGCCAACGCGTACTCCACGTCCTTTTCCTCTTCCGCGTGCGGCGAATGGTCGGTCGCGATAGCGTCGATCGTGCCGTCCTTGAGTCCTGCCAAGAGCGCCTCGACGTCCGCTTTTCCGCGAAGGGGCGGATTGACTTTCGTCGCGCTGTCCTTGAGGTCGACGCACTCGTCCGTCATCGTCAGATGATGGGGCGTAGCTTCGGCGGTCACGCGCACGCCGCGCTTTTTTGCCTGCCGTACGATCTCCACCGCCTTCGCCGAGCTGATATGCGCCACATGGAAACGCGCTCCGGCGTATTCCGCGAGCATGATATCGCGCATGACGGCGATATCCTCGGCCACCGTCGGGCGGCCTTTCAAGCCGAGCATCGCGCTCCTGTGGCACTCGTTCATCGAGCCTTCCTCGACCAGGGAAGTTTCCTCGTCGTGGCTGATGATGACCTTATCAAAGGAACGCAGATAATCGAATCCGTTCAGCATGACCTTCGCGTTCTGTACATAATGGCCGTCGTCGGAGAAAGCGACCGCGCCTACACTGGCCATATCGCCGACCTCGGCCAGCTCTTTTCCCTGCTGGCCCTTCGTCAGTGCGCCGATCATCTTCACATGGACGATGCCTTCGTCCTCCGCGCGCTTTTGAAGGCTGCGCACGACAGCCGCGTCGTCGACGACGGGCCTCGTGTTCGGCATGGTGGCGATCGTCGTGAATCCGCCGGCAGCGGCGGCCCGCGTTCCCGAGACGAAGTCTTCCTTCGCCTCCTGCCCCGGCTCCCGCAGATGCACGTGCATATCGATCAGTCCGGGCACAACGACCTTTCCTTCTGCCGAAATGACTTCCGCGCCTTCCGCGGAAAGATTTTCGCCGACGGCGGCGATCTTTCCGTCTTCCACTAAAACATCGGCTGTCTTATCTATATTATTGGCGGGGTCAATGACCCTTCCGCCCTGGATCAGCTGTTTCACTGCGCCTTCCCTCCCATCAAGACAAGCGCGAGAAGCGCCATACGAACGGCGACGCCGTTCTGCACCTGTTCCTGTATCGCCGAATGGTCGCCGTAGGCCACTTCGGGAGAAATCTCAAGCCCCTTGTTCATCGGGCCCGGGTGCAGGATCAGCACGTCCTTCTTCGCGAGGGCAAGCCGCGCGTTGTTGATGCCGTAAAGACGCGCGTATTCGCGCTTCGACGGGAACAGTCCCGCCTTCTGGCGCTCCAGCTGGATTCGAAGCACATTGATGGCGTCCGCGTCCTTGATCGCGTCCTCGACCCGCTCATGGACGAAGATGCCCGGCTCCTCGGCGAGGAAACGCGGCAGCATCGTGCCCGGTCCCGCCAGATGCACCTCGATGCCCATGCGGCGCATGCCCCAAATATCGGAACGGGCGACGCGGCTGTGGAGGATATCGCCGAGAATGGCGACCTTCAGCCCTTCCAAGCGCCCTTTATACTGCAAAAGCGTAAACAGATTCAAAAGCCCCTGGGACGGGTGCGCATGGGCGCCGTCGCCGGCGTTCACGATCACGGGGTGCTTGACGACCTTCGTCGCGTACTCCGCCGCGCCCTCTTCTTTATGGCGCATGACGATCGCGTCAAAGCCCATCGCCTCGACGGTCAGAAGCGTATCCCGCAGGCTCTCGCCCTTCACGATGCTCGACGTGCCAGCCGTGATGTTGACGACGTCCGCGCCGAGATACTTTCCCGCCGTCTCGAAGGACGACCGCGTCCGCGTGCTCGGCTCGTAGAAGACCGTCACGATGGACTTGCCCCGCAGCGCGGGCACCTTCTTGATATCGCGATGAATGATGGACTTCATCTCCTTGGCCGTCTCCAGCACAAGCTCAATCTCCTCGCGGCTGAAATCCTCCAGCCCCAGGATGTGCTTCCCCCGAAGGGAAACCTTGTTTTTTGCCAATCCACTCAACTCCTTCATTGGGAGGCGTCGCACGGCGTCCGTAAAAAGTTTTCATAAAAGCTTCATGCAAAACATCGTTTCGCATGAAGCCCTTAACGAAAACTAAGTGCATCTGCGTCCTTCGGACTTGATTCGCTAAGTTTTCATAAAAAAAGCTTTCCCATGCGAAGGCATAAGAAAGCTTTTCAGCAATATTCACGACCGCTGAACGGCATCCCTTTATCAGCCTCACAGGACCAATTTCAAAGGTATTGTTCCACGTCAGATAATATCATTATATCTAAAGACTGTCAACCAACGTGATATGTTTGGTTTTATCAAATATTATAAGGTGCGAAGAGCTTTCGCATGTATTTCCATCCCTTGTCCACCGTCTTGATAACGAAGGGCATGAGCGTCGGGCGATGGACGACGAGCTGCATGAGCTTTCTCCTGGCGAGGCGGTATTCGGCGTCGAGGGAGCGGAGGTAATCCTCCATTTCCATTTCGACAGAGACCGACGGGATCTGCGACGCCTCGAGCTCGCAGCTTCGGCCGAGGATATTCGCCACGTCGCCGCGGAACGGGATATAGGAGTCAAGCCCCAACTCCGACGTGATATTCGATCGCAGCGCCTCCTGCGCCGTCGCTTCGCCGTGCACGATGAACACTTTGGCCGGCTTTGGGTCCTCGAAGCAGCCGATCCATCGAATCAGCTGCTTCGCGTCGGCATGGGCGGAAAAGCCTTCCATCATCTTGATCGTCGCCCGCACGGCGATTTCCTCACCCATAACGCGGACGCGCTTCATGCCGTCCACAAGGCGGCGCCCCAGACTCCCCTCCGCCTGATACCCGGCGAAGAGGACCGTGGACTCCGGCCGCCAGAGATTGTGCTTCAGATGATGGAGAATGCGCCCGGCGTCGGCCATGCCGCTGGCCGAAATTATGATGGCCGAGCTTTCGGAGCTGTTGAGGGCCTGCGACTCCGCCGCCGTCTTGCAGATGCGAAGCTGCGGCATCTGCGGGAGCTTGCCTTCCCGGTTCAAAAGCTCGATTGCTTCCTCGTCGAAATCCTGGCTGTTCTCCACAAAGATTCGGGTGGCCGCGATGGCCAGCGGGCTGTCCAGAATGATCGGCACGTCGTCGATACGGCCCGCTTTCCAGAGCTTGTAGAAATAATACAGGAGCGTCTGCGTCCGTCCGACGGCAAAGGCCGGGATGATCAGGTTGCCGCCTCTGTCCATCGTGTCGTTGACGATTTCCGCCAGCGCGCTCTCCTTGTCGTACTCCTGATGGATTCTGTCGCCGTAAGTTGACTCGACGATCAGGAAATCCGCGCCGCGGATAATGCTCGGGTCCTTGATGATCGGTTGATTCGGCTGGCCGAGGTCGCCGGAAAAGACTAACTTCGTCGTTTTCCCGTCCTCCGTCGCGAAAATCTCGATGATCGCGGAGCCGATAATGTGCCCGGCGTCGTGGTAGACCGCGCGGATATGGTCGCCAATCGTAAACTCTTTTTTATAGGACACGGGACGGAACTGCTGGAGCGCCCGCATGGCGTCCTCCATCGTATAGAGCGGCTCGACGGGCTCCGCGCCGCTGCGCGCGCCTTTCCGGTTCCGCATTTCCGCGTCGGAGACCTGGATGTGGGCGGAATCCGGAAGCATGATCTGCGCCAGGTCGCAGGTCGTCTTCGTCGCATAGACCGGCCCCTTGAATCCGTCCCGGCACAGCTTCGGAATCAGGCCGCTGTGGTCGACGTGGGCGTGGGTCAAAAGAACCGCGTCGAGCTCGGCAGGCGTAAACAGGAAATCTTCCTGATTCAGTTCCCTGATCCGCTTCGAGCCTTGGAACATGCCGCAGTCAATCAGGATTTTTGTGTCTTGCACCTCCAACATATAGCACGAGCCCGTCACCGTGTGCGCCGCGCCCAAGAATCTCAGCCGCATACGATCACTCCTTCCTGTTGTTATCAGGCGTCCACGCCTATGATACGGATTTCCGGCGTCAAGCGGACGCCATTTTTCTCCTCTATGCGCCGCTGTACCTCTTCAATCAGCGCGAGCACATCTGCCGCCGTCGCCCCGCCTTTGTTAATCACGAATCCCGCGTGTTTTTCCGAGACTTGCGCGCCGCCGACCGAAAAGCCTTTGAGACCGGCCTTGTCGATCAGCGTCCCCGCGAACAGACCCGGCGGACGTTTGAACGTGCTGCCGGCGCTCGGCTTGTCCAGCGGCTGCTTTTCCATTCGCCGTCTTGTGAATTCCGCCATCTTCTCCTGAATGGCAGCCGGCTTACCCTCCTGCAGGGCAAGCTCAATCTCGCAGATGATGTGCCCGTTCTGCTGGAAAATGCTGTGCCGGTAGCCAAAATCCATTTCCTCTGCGCGGTACCGACGGATCGCGCCCTCAGGCGTAACGGCGGTGACGCCGGAAATCACCTGGCACATCTCACCGTCATAAGCACCGGCGTTCATGAAGACAGCGCCGCCGAGACTGCCGGGAATGCCGACGGCAAATTCGAGTCCGGAAAGCGCATGGCTTGCTGCGAACAGGGAAACTGTCCCGAGCGTCGCACCCGCTCCGGCCAAAATGCGCGTCCCTTCCCTTTCGATATGGGAAAACGGCTTTCCGAAGGAAACTACTGCGCCGCGTATGCCCCCGTCCCGCACGAGTACATTGGACCCGTTGCCCAGAACCGTAAGCGGAACGGAATACCGCTTCGTCAGCTTGAGGACCTCCAAAAGCTCCTCGATGGACGCCGGAAGCACAAAGACGTCAGCTTTGCCGCCGATACGGAACGTTGTATGGCGCGCCATCGGTTCGTCCGTGAGCACCTGCTCTTTTGGCAGCGCCTCGCGCAGCGCTTTAATATAATTATCGTCTATCGTATACCCCATCGGACTCCTTCACCTCACCGTCTGCAAACCGGGAAAAGAAAGCTGTCGCAACGCTTCGTATGCGGCCACCGCAACCGCATTTGAAAGATTCAGCGAACGTGCCTCTGACTGGAGAGGGATCCGCACCGTCGTATTCCAATGCGCCCGCAGCAAATCCTCCGGCAGACCCGCCGTTTCCTTGCCGAAGACGAGAAAATCGTCCGGCCCATAGGCGGCCTCCGTGTAAATCCGCGCCGCCTTCGTCGAAAAAAAGTAAAACGGCGTCCCGGCATGCGCCTCCAAAAGGTCGTCGATCGAATCGTGATAAAAGACCTGCACCAAATGCCAATAATCGAGCCCCGCGCGTTTCAAATACCTGTCCTCTGTCGAAAACCCCAACGGCCGGACCAGATGGAGCTCCATACCGGTACCCGCGCAAAGCCGGGCGATATTGCCCGTATTTCCGGGTATTTCCGGCTCAACCAAAACGATACGCAATCCGTCACCTCGTTTATCGTAGGAAGAGGAGGCGTTTCATATAAAAATAGATTGTGTAATCGTTTTTACACAATCTATTTTATCCCACCTTATTCCTCTATCTCGTAATTCGCGTAGATATTCTGCACGTCGTCATGCTCTTCCAGCGCGTCGACGAGAGCCATCATCTTTTCGGCGTCTTTTCCCTCGAGCTTCACCGTCGTGTCGGGAACCATCGTGACTTCCGCCGATGCCGTCTCGATCCCTTTCTCGCCCAGTGCTTTCTCGATCGCGTCAAAATCCGAGGGAGCGGCTGATATCTCGAAAACATCGTCCTCCGCTTTCATATCCTCCGCGCCGGCTTCCAGCACGATGTCCATCAGCTCGTCCTCGTCCGCGAAGGTCTCCTTCTCAACGACGAAAATCGCTTTCTGCTTGAACATCCAGCCGACGCAGCCGGTCTCGCCGAGATTGCCACCGTGCTTGGAGAACAGATGGCGAACATCGGCCGCCGTACGGTTCCTGTTGTCGGTCATGATGTCCAGCATAACGGCGACGCCGCCGGGACCGTATCCTTCATAGGTGAACTCTTCGTAGCCCGCGCCCTCGGAGGCGCCCAGGCCTTTCTGGATCGCGCGCTGAATGTTTTCCTTTGGAATATTGTTTGCCTTCGCTTTTGAAAGAGCGAGCTTCAGGCGCATATTGCCCGTCGGGTCGGCGCCGCCCATCTGTACGGCAATCGTGATCTCGCGGCCGATTTTCGTCGTGATCTTCCCGCGAATCGCGTCGTTTGCGCCTTTTTTCCGCTTAATATTCGCCCATTTGGAATGTCCTGACATAAATAAAACTCTCCTTCATTTGTCTGTCGAATGAATTGCCAAATAATTATATCACAGCGCCGCGAGAAAATCAAAAAGAAACCCTCGGTAGCAGTGCTTTATGCGTGTTTTTCCTTCAGAACGTCCTCCAACGTATTCAAGAGCCCGTCCACATCCTGCCTCGTGATGACGAGCGGAGGCTGGAACGCCATGACGTTACGGCTTAGGCCATTCTTCCCGATCAGGAAGCCCCTGTCTTTCATCGTCTCCAATACGTCGTCCAAAAGCTCCGGATAAGGACTGCCGTCGGAACGGATAAACTCGGCGCCCACCATCAGGCCAAGTCCGCGCACGTCGCCAATGACGTCATGACGCGCCGCCAGTTCCTTCAACCCGTCCATGAGCTGCTTGCCGCGATCCTCGGCGTTCTTCATCAATTCATGGCTTTCGATATAGTCGAGGACGGCCAGTCCCGCCGTCGAAGAAACGGGATTGCCGCCCAGCGTGGACGCGCCGGGCTTCGTATAGACGTCGGCGATTTCCGCCGTCGCTATGAAAGCGCTTATGGGAACGCCGTTCCCCAACGCCTTCGCCATTGTCATGATATCGGGGGCGACACCGTAATGCTCGATTGCGAACATCTTGCCCGTTCGGGCAAAGCCCGTCTGCACTTCGTCTATGATCAGCAAAGCGCCGTAAGCCGCGAGGATTTCCTTCAGCCGCTTGAAATACCCCTTCGGCGGGACGACGATACCCGCGTTGCCCTGCACGGTCTCAGCGATGAATGCCGCCGGACGGCCGGATGTCGCCGTCTTGATGATATCCTCGACAGCATTGGCGCAGGCGAGGTCGCAGGACGGGTGTTTTTTCCCGAGCGGGCAGCGATAGCAATAGGGATTCGGTGCGAAATGAATGCCGCCCACCGGATGCGGGTCCGTGCGCCACATACCGATGCCAGTAAGGTTCATGGCGAGCTTGGTGCGGCCGTGAAGGCCGCCGCGCAGCGCGAGGAATTCGTCGTTCTTCGTGTAAATGGAGGCGAGGAGCAACGCCCCTTCATTCGCCTCGGTGCCCGTCGAACAAAAGAAGGATTTCCGGAGGTTTCCTGGCGTGACGGCGGCCAGCCGCTCCGCGAGGAGCACGAATTTTTCCGTCAGGTAGATGTTGCAGACGTGCTGCAGGGTCTTGATCTGCTCACAGAGCCTGTCCGTGATTTCGGGGTTGCAATGGCCGCAGTTGATGACGGAAACGCCGGCGAAGCAATCCAGATATTTTTTTCCCGTGTGGTCGAACAGATACTGCATGGAGCCGCGCACCAGCTCTGGCGGCTTCCCGTAAAAGTGCGAAAGGCACGGCATGATATACTGCCGCTTCTTCTCGATGATCTCCTGCGGACCGATGTATTTTTCCACGACGCTTTTCTCCTTCTTATACCGAGTCTTGACCTTTCAAAAACGAAACGCGCCTATGCCCAGCTTCCTTGGACTGCCCGCCGCGATTTCGCCTATCGTCGGCATTTTTGACGCTCCCCTTGCGGCGTCCAGCGCTTTTCGATAAAAAGCGGCGAGCCGTCCGACCCATTGCGGCGTGTAATCCTGCCCTTCGATGCGGTACGAGGCGGCTCCGTCCAGCGCCCCAAGGTACGGATACAGGCAAAGGTCCTTCGCGAACAGGATATGATTGCGGCCGTACTGGTCGATACGAATCGAATGACGCTCCCCCGCCTCGTCCAGAAGCGCGTACCGACGATCGGAAAACGCCATGTCGGCAAAGGGATCGGGAGACAGGCTGAAGGCGGGGATGTTGTGATCGCAAAGCATGGACGCGTATGCGCCATGTATCACGACTTCCACCGGAAGCGCGGCGTTTTGCAGCATCGCCCGAAGTTCCGCCAGCGGGAGCTCAAAAGACGCCGTCGCCATTTTGACGCCGTGCGCCTTCAGGAATGCCAGCGCGCCGTGATTGCAGATATTCATCGAAAAATCCGCCTGTATCGGCAGCGCTGTCATCGTATGCGCCATTTCCAAAGTACCCAGGTTGCCGACGCAGACGGCATCCGGGCGGATGATTTCCAAAGCCTTCAGGAATTGCTCGAGTTCCCCGCATTCCCTGCGCATGGCGGTCCGGGGCGTCTCGACGACGACAAGCTTCCCCTGCGTGTGCGCGTAATCGACGACGTTTTCGATCGCGTCGAGCGTCCAGGGCCGACGCGGCCGGTAAACGTCGCCGCCGATGCAGACGGCGTCGGCGCCGCTCTCGATGGCGGCATCCGCGCTTTCCTTATCCGCAACGCGAACGACTAAACGAGGCGCTCCTTCCGTCCTCGGTTCGACAACGTCTTCATGATTGGAATCAGGGATCGCCGCCTCCTCGATCGCATGACTGAAAAAGCGTGGCTCCCGGGAGCCGTCCCAGCCGATATCCTCCGCCGTGACCTTGCCCAGCGCGGAGCAGGTGCTGAAATCGCGGACTCGGCCGTCGTAAAGCGTCCGCCAGTCGTCTTCATCGATCCGATACCCCGTTGGGTCGGCCAGATAGGCGTCGATGGCCTTTCGATAGAGGCTGACGATACGAAACACGAAATCCGAAGGCCGCATGCGGCCTTCGATCTTAAACGAAAACACGCCCGCCTGGATGAGCTCCGGGATATGGCGATACATGCACATATCCTTGATTGCGAGCTTATAAGCGCCTCTCCCGTTTTCGTCGAGGATCTCGCCCGTTTCCTCGTCGATCAGGCGATAGGGCCAGCGGCAGGGCTTCAAACAGAGACCCCGGTTGCTGCTCTTGCCAAAGAGCACGCCGGAATGGATGCACTGTCCGCTCTCCGCGAAACACATATCGCCGTGCATGAAATATTCGATTTCGAGTCCGGTCCGTTCCCTCAGCAGCGAAAGTTCGTCCAGGGAAAGCTCGCGGCTCGCGACGACCCGCGTGATCCCGTATTCCTTCAAAAGATTCATCGCGGGCTCGTTATGGATATTCATCATAACGGAAGCGTGCAAAGGGATTTTGAGATCGAGATCGCGGACGAGCCGGATCACGGCAAGATCCTGCACGAGAATCGCATCCGGGCCGATGGTTCCGAGATACCGAAGGAACTTCTCCAAATCTCCGAGCTCGTTTTCGTAAATCAGGTTGTTGATCGTGACGTAGAGTTTCACGCCGTGCGTGTGCGCAAAGGAAACTGCACGGGCCAGTGCCTCGTCGTCGAAGTTCATGTCCTGCCGGTGCAGGCGCATATTGAAATGCTTGCCGCCGAGATAAACGGCATCCGCACCCGCTTTGACGGCTGCCTCCAGAGCCTCCCAATTCCCCGCCGGGGCGAGCAGCTCAACCGATGAACGGCTCAATATCATAGCGTGAAGTCCCCTTTTTCATAGTTTCTTCAATTGATAATTATAGCGCTTATAAGCAAAAGAGTAAACGAACGCTATAAAAAATCCCTCGGCAACGCCGAGGGATAATAATCTGAGAATTCAACGCTTCGAGAACTGCGAAGCCTTGCGTGCTTTCTTCAAGCCATATTTGCGGCGTTCCTTTTCGCGAGAATCGCGCGTCAGGAAGCCTGCTTTTTTCAATGCCGGGCGCAACTCGCCGTCAAGCTCCAAGAGTGCACGGGAAATTCCGTGACGAATCGCTCCAGCCTGCCCGGAGGCGCCGCCGCCGGAAACGCTTGCCAAAACGTCGTATTTGTCAACCATCTCCGTCAGTACCAAAGGCTGGCGAACAATAAGCTCCAACGTCTTCAAACCGAAATATTCTTCCATATCCCGACCGTTAATCGTAACTTTTCCTGCCCCCGGAACCAGACGAACCCTGGCAACCGAAGTTTTCCTGCGGCCGGTGCCGTAGTAATTAACCAATGCCATAAATTGTTCCTCCTACTCCCAGCTTAACTCAATTTCAGAACTTCCGGCTTTTGAGCAGCATGCGGATGCTCTGCGCCGGCATATACATTCAGCTTGCGATACATCTGTGCGCCGAGGCGATTCTTCGGCAGCATGCCGCGAACCGCATGTTCCACGACGCGCTCCGGCATCTTCTGAAGCATCTGTTCAGCAGTAGTAAAAGAAGTTCCGCCGGGATAGCCGGAATAACGGAAATAAGTTTTCTTTTTGAGCTTTTTTCCCGTAAAAACGACCTTATCTGCATTGACGACAATAACATAATCACCGGTATCTACATGCGGCGTATACGTCGGCTTATGCTTGCCGCGCAATACTTTTGCAATTTCTGCAGCCAAACGGCCTACCGTTTGACCTTCCGCATCAACAACATACCATTTGCGTTCAATATTGGACGCATTTGCCATGAACGTTGTTTTCACGCATTAACCCTCCCTATGATAATCGGCAACCTAAACAATATAACGCAAAGTAATATCGCTTGATTACCGGGGCTTGTGGGAATCAAGCTGTAACTTCACGTGAAGACATTTTATTAAAAAATAAAGACGAAGTCAAGTAATTTTATAATTTTTTGCCGCATTCTCTTGAGATTCTATAATCACAAAAATATGAAACCAATAAAAATGGGTATCTTCTCGGATTAGAAGATACCCATCAACGGACTTGATTTCATGTTTCCTTCACAGCTTCCGTCATTTTACGGCTTTGTTCCAATTTACGCTGCTGGTAACTTCGAAGTTCGTTCCATATAGTGAGCGAAGTAATAACCGAAAGACCGGTAAGCATTCCGGCTTGCCACAGTGGTGTTTCCGTCAAATTTTTGAAAGATCTCCATACTTCAAAATAACCGTTAAATATGATGCAAAACAGAGCGACCCCTACCGCCGCAGCCATTTTTCCCTGTGGAGCAATGGCATAGGAAAAAACAAGAATCAGAGCAACTCCGATAATGCCGCCCACGAGGAAATATGCAATCAACGGAATAAGACTGCCGCTTCCTTCATATCGGATTGACAGAAGGTATATACAACCTTTAACTCCGATGTATAAAAAAAGCCCGAAAGGAAGAATCATCAACCAATGTAGCCAAGCCAGCATCTTTTTCATTACCGATGAACCTCCAAAACTGAGAATCGCAAACATCTGACGATGTAAGTTTATTTTATCATAACGAATCTCAGTTGTCAGCCGTATATAGAAAGAACTGTCGTCGTTTTTACATTTCTCCGGTCGAGCCTAATCCGCCTGTACGGGTTTTCCCCATTTCGGTTCGATCATTATCCGTCTTTAAGTATGAATAAAAGATACCTTGTGCAATACGCATGCCTTTATTAATTTGAATCGGAATCTCACTATGATTGACTAATGCTACAAAAATATGGCCTTCGTTATCGGGATTATTATAATAATCTGCGTCAATTATTCCCTCGCCGTTAATGCATGAAACCATATTCTTAACAGAAAAGCCGGATCGCACATGAATGCCGAGATATTCGTCTGGACGCATATAGGCTTTCAGCCCGGTCGGAACCAAAACGACTTGATGAGGCGGCAAAATCACATCTTCCGCAGATGCAATGTCATATCCTGCACTGCTTTCCGTCTTGCGAATCGGAATGCTTATTTCTTTATCCGCATAAGCTTTTATAACTTCAAATCCTCTCGTTTTCATAGCTCCTCCTATAAAAAACCGCCGCAGCATATCTTTGTGCGACGGTTTTTGTCATTGCTCCCTTTTTTCAACCTCAAACATTCCCTCCAGCGGTCGTGACGGCGTAATTGTTGAAATTGCATGTTTATAAATCATTTGCTGTTTTCCCATCGATTCCAATATAACCGTGAAATTATCAAAACCGCGAACATTCCCTTTAATTTGAAATCCGTTTACCAAATGAATTATAACGCCTACATTTTCTTTACGAGCTTGATTCAAAAAGCTATCCTGAAGATTGATTGGTTTCGTCGTCATCGCGATCTCCCTCTCGGATTAATAATGTAATAATTCCCTTTTTAATAAAATGCTCTTTTGATTATTCCTAAGCTTTTTTCAACAGTTTCTTCAAATGACAGTTTATCAATTTCAATCCATTGAATATACGGCATTTTTCGATACCAGGTAAATTGCCGTTTGGCAAAATGGCGGGTTGCCTTTTTTATGTTCTCGACGGCCTCCGCCAGGCTCAATTCCCCGTCGATATAAGCCGCCATCTCTTTATAGCCTATTCCCTGCATGGCGCGGGCGCTCCGTGAAACGCCTCCCGTCAGGAGCCGACGGACTTCTTCTTCCAGACCCGCGGAAATCATCGCGTCGACGCGTTTTTCAATCCGTTCGTAGAGAATCTTCCGGTCGGAGCGAAGCCCGATTACGCAAGCGTCATAGACGAGGCCGTCCTCTTGCTTATCCTGTGAAATCCTTTCCTGCCCCATACGGCAGACCTCCAGCGCGCGCACGACGCGCCGAAAATCGTTGACGTGGAGTCTTGCGGCCGCTTCCGGATCGACCTCTTCCAGCATTTTATGGATATATGACTTGCCGTGCTTTTTCGCCAGTCTCTCCAATGAGGCTCGGTAATCGCCGTCCTCCTGATTCTTGTTGAAACGATATCCTTCCAGCAGCGCTTTCACATAAAGACCGGTGCCGCCGGCAAGAATCGGGATCGTGCCGCTTTGGTTGACCGCATGGATTTCCTCGGCGGCCAACTGCTGAAAATCCGCCGCGTTAAAACTTTCGACCGCCGGATCCAAACAATCAATCAATGCGTGACGGACGCCGCCCCGTTCCGCTTCGTCCGGCTTAGCGCTTCCGATGTCGAGTCCGCGATAGACGAGCATCGAATCTCCCGAAACAATGCTCGTCCGCAATTCCTTCGCAATCCGAACGGCCAGCCTTGTCTTGCCCGTGGCGGTCGGCCCTAATATGACAATCAGTTTGTCCTGGGGGGCATTTTTCGTCATTTAAGTTCCAACGATTCGCCGGGCTGGACAATGTGAACGTGCGCCCGAGTGCTCGATTCCGTCAGCTCCTGATATTTCTTGACGTCCTGCTCGATGACCGGCCAAGTGTCATAGTGGATTGGAATAACATTGGCCGCATTCAGCCACTGCGCCGCGAGCGCCGCATCTTCAAGACCCATCGTGTAGTTATCTCCGATAGGGAGAAGCGCATAATCAATGGAATCCTTACGTCCAATCAACTTCATATCTTGGAAGAGTGCCGTATCTCCGGCGAAATAGATTGTCTTTCCGCCCATCTGGATAACGAAGCCGCAGGCGATGCCGCCGGCCACGCCGGAACTGTGCAGCGCCAACGTCATGCGCACTTTGCCAAACGGCAGCTTGACGGAGCCGCCGAGGTTCATGCCATGGGCTTTCAGTTCCGTGCCTGCCTGTTCGTTGCAAAGTCCGATGACCTCGGGAATCGCGACTATCATCGCTCCTGTGCGCTTCGCGATAGCCGGCGCGTCGCCCAAGTGATCTCCGTGCGCATGGGAAACCAGAATAAAATCGCATTTTACATTATCCGCTTCAATCGCAGCTTTAGGATTTCCTGTCAAAAAAGGATCCGCCAACACCTTGTACTTGCCGTCATCCAAGAGAAAGCATGCGTGTCCATAATACGTGTAGTTCAACATAAAAATCCTCCTTTTCAAATTGGATAAACATTTCAAAGGCTTTGTTCGGATTCTTTCTTCTTTTGAAGAAATGATACGCCAAAGACCTTGATTGTATAATAAAAACCTATCAAAAACGGAATATATTCCGCGATAAGGCGCCAACATACGGCAACGATTCCAACTGTTCCCTGCGGAACAGTTTCATTGAACAGAAGAACAAAACCGCCTTCCGCAATCCCGGAACCGCCAGGCGTCGGCGTAAAATAAAGCAGCATGTTGAGAAAGATCATGCGCCCCATGACCGCGTACCAGTCCGCGTCATAAACGCCAAGACCCAAAAGCAGGCACGGGACAATCGCGTAAATACAGATCAGCGAAAGCCCTGACTCGATGAAGACGAGAATCATCGCCTTCGGCGATTCCGCCAAGAGCCGGACCGCATTTCGCGTATCACGATATATGTGAATCAACGACCGTCGTCTCGTCGGTGAAAGCTTGCGTGCCAAACGGACGACAAGTTGCCCAAGCAGATTGGAATTGATGGCCCAAACCAAAAACACGATAACGAGAAACGCGATAAACGAGATCATCATCAGCTTCGCGTTAGAAACCCCGGGCAAGATATGAGCCTCATGCATGAAGATAAACGGCATGCACAGGATCAAAAAGAGAATCGAGACCACCGTTCTGACAAAAACGAGCACAGTCGCCTTGCCGGTGGGCACGCCCGCATGACGCAGGAACATCATTTGCGCAACCGCTCCCCCCGTCGCCCCCGGGGTCAAAAGCGCGAGAAAGTAATTACCAAATACGACCTGTACCGCCTGCGAAAGCGTAATATCTTCATGTGATATATGCACAAGATGCATCAGCCGGGAGCCGTCCAGAAAAAGCCCGACACCGATGAAGAGCAGCGCCAGCGCCAACGACCACGGCTGGAACATCGTCAAATTCGCAAGCGTATGGATATCCACGGTAAAGTAAATTACCGCCCCGGATATGGCCAATACCAGCAGGACGAGAAGCGCCAGCCGCCTATAGAATTTCCCCATCCGTTAACTCCTCATATGAAATCAAACGAATCTGTCGTTCTTCAATCATTTTCATCGCCTCCGCCGAGGTTACGGAAGCCAGTTCCTCTTCCCAATGGTACGCCCAGTGGTAAATATCGTCCAGCACGTGGTTGTCCTTGCCCGGGTGCACCATGATTTCCGAGACGCCGTCGGGCAGCGCCCGCAAAATCGACAGAAAATGCGGCGTATAGAGATGGCCTCCGGCTAGCATGCCGAAAAAAGAATCCGGCGTAACGATTCCGGCGCTTCGTATTGCGCTTTTCGCCATGCGGGCGCAGGACGTCAGGCCACATTTCGCCACATACCGCCCCGCGGACGTCGGATATCCGCCCGTAAAGAGGAACGGCTCCGCCGGAAGGCGCATTTTCGTAAAACCGTATTTTTTCGCCAGTGAGAGGACGACCTTAACCACGCCGGGCAGCACGTGCAAATGTTGGTGGCTGTCGATATGGGTAAGTCGGACGCCCATTTCTTTAGCCCGGAGAATCTGCGCCTCGCATTCCGCATAAAGCTCTTCCATGCTTACGCCGCCGGTCATATAACGACGGATAAACGCCATGTGATCGGGCAATAAACGTCCGTTCTCCCCGAGCAGGCTCGGCACCTCCGACGGCGGAAGCACAGGGCGCTCCGCCACCAATGTCAGATGGATCCCGACGCCCAGGCCCGAGTGCTTCCGGGCGAGCTCCGCCGCCTCCTCGGCCGCTGCTCCGGCCGCTACGAAAGAGGTGCTGCGTATGCAGCCTTTTTCATACCCTTCTATAATACCATGATTGACGGCGGAATGCAGGCCGAAATCGTCGGCATTGACGATCAGCCGCTTCATTTCACCCATTCCTCATAGCTGGCGTACGCGTTGTGATTGTGGATTGACTCATAATTCTCGCAGGAGAGCGAAAACCATTCCAGCCCTGTCAGTTCCCGGAACGCAATCACCAGGTCGCGAAGCATATCCTCGACGAATTTCGGATTTTCATAGGCGCGCTCCGTCACATATTTTTCGTCCTCGCGCTTGAGCAGCGGATACAGCGGGCAAGAAGCCTGCCGCTCCATCAGGTCGGCCAAATCCTCGATATAGATGCATTCGCAGCCTTCCCGGAAACGAACCCGCGCGCGCATAATGCCCCTTTGGTTGTGCGCTCCATACTGCGATATGGATTTGCTGCAGGGGCAAAGCGACGTAGACGGCACGTCGACGCCCAATTCGAACACGAACCCCTTATCCTTTTCCTTACTGCCATAAAAACAGCAGTCAAGGTCGAGGAACGACGCCTTGCCGCTGACCGGCGCAACCTTCCTGATAAAATATTTGAAGCGTATTTCAATATTAGCAGAGGCGGCGGAAAGCCGATCCATCGCCTCGTCCAGGATCGCTTCCATCTCCGGCTCGGCAATGGGCCGCGCGCTCCATTGATTCAGGATTTCCATGAAGCGGCTCATATGCGTCCCCTTGTATTCCTGCGGAAGCGAGACCGTAAAGCAAATCCGAGCCAATACCTGTTGGAAATCCCCTTCTTTCGTCCGAATCTGGAACGGAAGATGAATTTCGCGCACACCGACATGCTGAATCTCGATTCCCCGTGAATCGACGCTGCTTTGTATATCCTCCAAGTAATTATCCTCCATTTATTAAACGACACGGATCGAACGGATTGCCCCGGCCAGGTCCTTTGCCCCGAATACCGCCGAGCCCGCCACCAGCACATCAGCCCCCGCGTCGACCACAAGCTTCGCTGTATCTGCGTTGACACCGCCGTCTACTTCCAATTCTATCGACCTGCCGGAAGCAATAATCATTTCACGAATCTGACGAATTTTTTTGAGCGTCGAAGGAATGAACTTTTGCCCTCCAAATCCCGGGTTTACCGTCATGACGAGAATCATATCCACCTCTTCCATGAAAGGCTCCGCCATTACGGCAGGGGTCCCCGGATTCAAAGCGATTGCCGCCTTCAGTCCGCGCCCGTGGATAGCCTGCACGATGCGATGACCATGCTGCGCCGCCTCCACATGAAATGAAATTATGTCCGCTCCCGCGTCGGCGAAAGAGTCAATCTGGTTTTCCGGCCGCTCCACCATCAAATGCACGTCGAAGGTCTTTTTCGTGTGTCGACGAAGCGCTTTGACCACATCCGATCCGATGGTGATGCGTGGGACGAACTGACCGTCCATCACATCGATGTGAATATA
>JAEEGJ010013348.1_pt1 | contig 19948 bp, 18 predicted proteins | sample 8958761 | NCBI WGS metagenome assembly JAEEGJ01 (sample SAMN16246546, study PRJNA631951) | gut metagenome | biome: gut microbiome; feature: rumen; material: RS-attached | host: Bos | place: Iran: Karaj | collected 2018-10 | reverse complement strand
CCGCTTCTTAAGGGATCGTCACACTCACTGTCCTCAGGGTCCAGAAGCCCGGCTATGGGACTGAGCAGGAACCTGCCGACCGGATATCTGTATTCATATGAGAGAAGCAGCTTGGGCTTTTCGTTCGTTAGATGCAAAACGACCGCAATTGTAACTGCATCCGGCAGCATAGTTTTAAATGTTTCGTCTGATTTTATTGCGACCAGATCTTCTGTATCACGCCTGCTCGAACAGTAGTAATGCTTTCCTTCAAGATATCGGTAATCGTAAAGTTTCAGGAATTTTGTCTCACATAAAGTATCCACATTTTCCTTGATCATATCTGGCTTATCCATTTTTTCCTTATACCTCGTATTTACTTTTTCAATCTTATTATCACATCAGTATCGGTTAAATCTTCATCCTGCGACATTTTAAAGTACGGTGTATTGTCCTTGCGGAAATGTACGCGGCGGATACCATCACAGCGTAGATGGCTGTTTATATCTGTCTCGCCATGATATGCTATCATTAACTCTCCGTCTTCATTAACAAAGAAAGAATTATGACCGCATCCGTACTCTCCCTTTACGGAATAGAAATCTAGCACGGGATTCTTGCTCTTTGTCCAGTTGCTTATATCAAGCAGATCCTTATCAGCATCAGCGCTTAATAACCCGAGAACATATGTGAACCCGTTAGCTGCTCCGCCAGAATATGTAAGGAATACTTTTCCTTCCCTGATGAACGCATAGGGACCTTCGTTATTGATAGTTCCTGAAACATTTTCCCATCCGTACAAGGGTCTTGTAAGAAGCACGGGATCGCTCGTGAGCCTCCATGGCTCATTCTCATCAATAGTAGCGATAAATACCATAGAGCCTGTATCCTTATGGGTACCTATGCCCTCTCTGTATGACCAGCTGACATAGGACTTTTCACCGGCCTTGAAATATGTCATATCAAGCGTTATGGCTCCCACTGCCAAAGGAGTACCATCTTTCCTAACGACGCGTACAGGGTCTTCCCAGCTGTCAGCGTCTATGATAGGCTCTCCCGGCTTTAACTTCATCATATGGCTCTGCGGCCCCCACTGATGTCCGCTGACCGCAAACAGGATATATAACTCCCCACCGATCACATGGAACTCCGGAGCCCAGAAAGTCTGCTCAAAACCACGGTCTGCATCAAAACCCAGTATAAGATGCTCTTCATAACCCTCTTTAAACAATCCGTCTATATCATCTGATTCCCTGACATAAATGCCTATATCGTTCAGATTATCGTTAGTTGAAATGAAGTACCATTTGTTTTCCCAGTGAAAAATAACAGGGTCTCCATATCCTTTTGACAGAGGGAATTTAAATGACTGCTGATGTATATGTCCCTTTACTTCTGTTAAATTTTCAGAAAGCGTTATGCCATCCTTTTCCCATATAATCTTTTTCTTGCGTTCAGACCCGTCACTGTATTTCAGGGTTGCATCAAACTGATCAACGCTGTCTATGGACTTTACAATTGCAGCATACGGTGAAACGGTTTCAATTAGAGTTATAGGACCATAGTAATTCTGTGCGTCCAGGATCAGTGTATCCTCGACTTCGATGCTCTCGGACGGATTATACTGTGATAATGCCGCTTTTTCTATCAGTTCTTCTTCTGTGAAATCGATCAGATCCTTCGTCTTCCAGAAAAGCACCTTGTTTTCCTCCGGTTTATATGCCTCACCACTTTCAAGTATCCTCTCGGCACTGATACCGATGTATCCGTCATTCATAACGAATATCTGCGGATTCCTAACGCCCAGCGGCAATAAGGTATTGTCATCCAGAACAATCGCCTTTGCAAAAAGGATGCCATAATTTCTGTTCAAGCACTGCTTTTCATTACTGTCCAAGGCGAACGAAAAATGTATGCTGTTCGCTAATCCTGCAGGATAATATTCATCCGTCGCTCTTGTATAAACATATAATCTGCTGTTAAGTTTTTCCATTTTTTTCTCCTCAATATATATTTTTTTATAATTATTTTTGGTGCTTATTAACCATTAGAGTATAAGCTATCATTAATCCAATGGAGATGAAAGGAATCCCAAGCCCCGGCAAAAGAAATACTGCGGAATTCTGCTCATAGAACAACAATGGCAGTCCGAGCAATTCGAATAATACCGCATATACAAACCACAGAACCGCCACGCTGTGATTATACTTTCTAACATCCTTTATTTTGGGAGGATTCACGCCTGCAAAGAACCCAACTGCTTTCTTTGAGTTCCAGGACCAGATTCCTATCCCGATTATAACCAATGCTATTATACTCCAAACGATAAAACCTATTAACATAGTTTACCCCTGTCTCTTGAAAGCGATTTACCAGTGTACAAATTCTCCGCCGATCACTCCACGCACACTTTCGTCTGCCAGAATACCATATTTTCCCGGGTGCCTGTACTTGTCCCCCATGATATCCTCGCTTCTGTGGGTCCTTAAGGTATCCAGGTCCAGTTCTGCAACATAAACGCCCGGAGCCCTCGGTGCCTCAAATACGCACATATCTCTGGGCCCTTCACCGTCACGGAGCCATGGTACGCCATCGAACAGTGTTGACCTTCCGTTACAGTCAGGATGGCCTTCAGGATAGTTGCAGGTGGCGACTGCGACCATGTTCTCGTATGCCCTGGTTCTCAATGCCGATAACCTGTTAATCTCCATCGGACAACCATTTGGTGCCAGTATGAGTTCAGCTCCCTTGAGCATCAATATCCTTGCGCTCTCAGGAAATTCCCTGTCAAAACAGATCATTGATCCGATCTTTACTTTTCCTCGTCCAAAATCAAGCTCAGCAGTACAAAAATCTTTACCTCCGGACAGGACTTTTTCAAGATCAAACGCACAGGTATGTACTTTTGAATAATGCAGAACCTCCTTACCGGTCCTGTCAAAAATTATTATTGAGTTCAAAGGCTTAGTATCATTTTTTTCAAGGAAAGTGATACCGATCGCCATCTCAAGTTCGACAGCAAGATCGCGAAACCCGGTTATAAAACAGCTATCTTTCTCTATGGCAAGCTTATTAAGCTCCTCCTCTTCCTGCGGCAAGAAATACCCGTCACTCCACATTTCTGGGAACAGTGCTATGTCTGCCCCTTTGTTCTTTGCCTCGATACAGGCTTCCTTTCCTATTGCCAGATTCTCTTCAAGAGATTTTCCCGGCAGGATCTGTATAAAACCGATTTTGAAATTCATATGATTTTCTGTTTTCTCCGGTATTTTCATATTATTTTTTTCCCTGTAGCTGTACAGATGCTATTTCGCGTGTCGGCCAGAAAGCACATAGATGCAGTCTTGTGATCCGAGCCATAAACGGATGAAACGATTTTACCAGAGTCCTTAGTGAATCATTGACGATCTGCGGTTCATCGATAAGTATCGTCACATGAGGCGTCCAGGGTCGTTCATCAGTTCTTTTTATCTTTACCGCATCATGAAGCTGCAATAATCCTGAGGGATTCATGTCGGGGCCGCCAAAAAGTACTCTTCCTTCGGCAAACATGCCAATATGGCTGATATGTACCGGTATTGGAGAGAATATACTCCCGAGTCTCTGCATTTCTTCAACTGCCGCATTCTCTACATCCAGAGGAAATGTTGCCAGGCTTATATGAAACGGAAGTCCCGGTGTCTGTACTCCCTTAAATCCTGCATCCTGCAGCTCTTTATACCATCCGGACATGAGCTCCTGTGAATCATTATCCAAGTCCGCCATCAAAGTTAAAAACTGTTCAGCCATTAAACCTTCCTCTCTTTCAACCCCATTATTTCTTTTCAGATCCCATACGCTACTGCTCCGACTATTGCGGATAATCCAATCAGCCCTATGGGTGATATTCCTTTCTTAAATACCTTTCTTGAGCCAAAATAAATCACTCCCATGCCACATGTAAGTACAACCGTCAATATATCGAAAGTGTTATTCCCTATCAATATTCCACAGTTTCTTAACACCATGATTATGCCTGTTGTCAGGATTATGCCTATAATACAGGGCTTCATCCCACCCAGAGCAGCCTTTATGTATCTGTTCTGAAGAAGTTTTCTTAATAAGACCATGATCAGAAGTATTATCATAAATGCCGGAAGAACTACCGCTACAGTTGCTATGACGGCACCCAGGATACCTCCTTTATGACTGCCGACATATGTCGCCATATTTACCATGATAGGTCCGGGAGAACTCTCGCTCACGGCAATCATATATGTCAGCATTTCCTCATCCAACCAGCCATATGACAAAACCACATCACGTATAAGAGGTATGGCAGCATATCCTCCGCCAAAAGAAAGGAATCCGACTTCAAGAAATCCTATAAGAAGATCAATGTATATCATCTTGTACCCCTTTCTTGTCTGTCGGTTTTAAAAATCATCATTACGGCAATGCCTATAAGGGCTGCCACAAGCATCAGTACCATTGATGATATATCTAATGAGAAAAAGCTTATCAAAAGCATTAAAACAGCCGAGCATACAACCATGCATATCTGAAATGGTTTTTTCTTCATCTTCTTCAGCATTTTCAGGGCCGCATCTATTATCAGTATACCCACAGCGATCTTGATACCCTTGAATGCATTGGCTATCCATGTAATCTCAAGAAATCCATCCAGAAACTGAGCTACAACATATATCAGGATAAATGATGGGAGTACCATGCCCAGTGTCGCTGCAACCGAACCTATCATTCTGCCCTGTTTGTATCCTACGTAAGTTGCACAGTTGATCGCTATTGGACCCGGTGTGGACTCGGCTATTACAGTTACATCCATCATCTCATCATGGGAAATCCATTTCTTATCTTCAACACAGGTCTTTTCTATGAGGGCGATCATTGCATATCCCCCTCCGAAAGTAAACATACCTATCTTTGCAAACGTAAAAAACAGATCTAAAAAAATATGCACTTTTGATTCCCCTTTTTGCTACAGATTCTTTTCTCTGAAATTCCCTTGCCCACAGAGAACTAGGTCATATAAGAAGCAAAATCGATATCCTTGGTCAGATATTCTTCTGTTTTGTTAAGATAAGCCCTTACTGCCGTCCAATCATCTTTCAGTTTCCTGAGGTTCTCAGCTTTTATATACCATAAAGGCTTCAAGTATCGATAAAGCATCAAAACCAGCTGTTTTTCAACATCCGAATACTCATAGTATTCTCCGACGACTTTCAGCATCTCCCGGAGCAGTTCGATCTCGTCTTCAAAATCATTTCCGTATGTTTCCCTGAAAAGATAATTCAGGACAACTTCTTTTCCCGCAAGATTGAAATCGAAAACACCAACGAACTTGTTCTCATCATCAAGGAGAAGATTGCTGGAACACATGTCAGCCTGGAATACTGATGTAGGAAGCTTCCGGTATACGGGTTCAAGAGCATTTTTGTTTTCTTCCCACAGCTTCCATATCCGGTCTACCTGAGCCCGGAATTCCTCGGGAAGGCCATATGCATATTCTTTCCAGGCAAGTGCATTTTCCATTATTTCATCCACTTCATAGGTAGAATCAAACAGTTCAAAAATGCACCATCCTGAAGGATATTCCGTGAAGTCGAAATGCTTCTGTGCGATCTTAGCAGTCATCCTCCAGACATCATGCAGATATAACTCTTTCGGGACTAGGTCCAAATTATCGCCGTCTCTGTGCTCTCCGGCATATTTATATGGTGCAAATTCTTCAACATAAGCAACGCATTTACGTCCCTTATATTCGACCATCGGGAAATGCCCATTCTTATCAGCAATTATCCTTGGGGCATAATATCCGAGATTGCGATATTCTTCTGCGGTTCTCGCCCACATCTCAACCTTCTCCGGGGAAGAAAAATCGTTATCAGCAAATTTCAAAACATATCGTTCTCCGTCTACCAAATCGATACGTATCGCTTCCCTGAAATCATCCTCATCATCCCGGCTCTCCAGAAGAAGGATATTCTCGGGCGATACATCGAAAAACAATCCCCAGATCTTTTTTATTTCTTTTTCCACTTCTATCTCCTCAATCTGTCAGCGTTCCTGGAAGAACTCTATTTCTTCCCCAAGAGGCCCAAAACAGAATGCCATCCTGGCAGGGTACTCCGGATCAGAACGAATGACTATGTCGTTGGGTTCAATAAACACATTATAACCGGCTCCTTTTACTTTACTGACTATTTCATCTACATTATCTGTTGCAAAAGCTATGTGCCTTAATGCACCTTTTGTCTTTATCCCGTCACCGTTATTGAATATTTCCAGCATCCCGTTGCCAAATCCTATCATCGCCCCTTCGGGCCACTCGCGGACTATCTTAAACCCCAGCACATCGAGGTAAAAAGACTTAGCTCTCTTAAATTCGTCTTCTGTTCCGCATTTTAATGAAATATGATGCAATCCTGTTATCATAACTGCTCCTCTCTAGTACGGCGGCGGAGAATGATCTCCGCTTTACAATCGCCCTGCACGGATCCGGGTTACGCCGTCTTGCAACCTTACAGATACAGGTCCGTGCACAAACTGTAAGGAAGTATTAATCTATAACTTCTCCAAGCTCATTGTATTTATATTTATAAGTTTTTGTTGTTCCTTCAGATTTTAGAACGGTTTTTATCTTGTCTCCGGATTTATTGTATTTGTATGTATAATGCTCTTCGTATCCTGAACTATTGCGGTAGAATTCAGTTACAAATCCCTTAGAATTATATGTATAAGAATATTCCACAAAATGTCCATATTCAAGATCATCCTTTCTTAGGTAGATCATTCTGCCCTTACCATCGTATTCAACTATGCCTGTCTTATAAAAATGCTGTCCGTCCATGGAATCATAGCCGTTATATTCTTCACGTACGAGCGTGCCTTCATCGTTATATGAGTAAACTTTTTCGTCAGCGATGTCGAAAGTGCTTTCAAAACTATATTTTTCCAGTTTGTTCCCGGAATAAGTATACGCAGCTGTAAATTCACCGTTTTCGTTATCCCATCCGGTAATCTGGGTCAGGTTCCCATTTGAGTCATAACTGTAGAAATATTCATGGACAAACTCAGCCCCGTCAGATTTGCAGACGCTGCTGATCATGCGCCCGTTTTTATTGAATTTTATCGTATATGATTCATAGCAGTCACAGGGATTCATGTATTTTAAAGAAATTTGCTTCTCGGTCATATTGCAGCCGCCCTCTATAGGCTCTCCCCATTTACTGTCGCAGAACATATAATTCTTGAGTTTTGCACCTTTCCTAAGCGTGTACTTTGGATAAAAATAATCCAGAGAAGATACTATGAGTGTATCCAGCTGTTTCTTTTTTCCAACAGTAATAGTCCCGTCAAACTCGCTGTTCAGTCTGATCCTGTTTCCCGACACATTTTCGGTGTATCCGTTTGCCGCCATAATATTTATTTCAGCAAACAGCGCCTTGTTGGTAAAAGAGACATTCGGAGCATCTATTATCAGGAATTTCTCCTCTGATCCTGTCACGGCTTTTATGGTGACATTTGCATTGATTTCAGTCCTGAAGATGATCGTCCCAACTTCAGAGTTTTTCATTGCGGCTTTTAACTGCTTAGCCGAAGAAACCCGGACGGTTTTGCCTGTATCCGCATTTACCGGCACCTTAACAAATGCCATGGCTATGATCACAACTGCAAACATCAATAAAATTTTACATGTTTTTTTAATATCCCTTATCTTCACTGTCCGCGCCTCCCCGGCTTATGTAAATATACTACCCGTTTGCTTTTTAAATACTCCTGCTTATCTGGGAATAATCTTCTATCATCTTTCCGTATATCTCACGTACCCTTTCAACAGGATTGCCGTGAAGATAATAATGCCAGAATCTGAATGTAGTTATAACATTTGACGCTTTTATATGCCACTCTATTTCTTTTGCTTCAACAACCGCACCGGTTTTTCTTTCGGTCTCCTCAGAATAATGCTTTAAAAAGAGCTCGCGGTCTATGGAAAACCCATCTGCTTCCAGGCGGCTGAAAAAGAAGCTGATGTCGGCTGATTCCCCATCTACATTTACTCCCTGCCAGTCGCACACTTTTATTTCCCCTGTTTCGTCTGTTAAAAGGTTATCCCAGTGGAAGTCGCCATGCGACAGGACTTTATCTTCTAAATCATGCCGGGAAATGATCTCGTTGATTTTTTCAGATATTTCCCTAAGCGGCGAATCATCAAATGCTCCCGGATGCTCGCCTAATACGCTGTTCCATCCATCTAAACAGGTTTTGATTTCTTCGTCAGACATTATGTCCGGAGTAGTCCCGCTGCTTGATAAAAACTCCGGTACTTCCATAGAATGGATATCGGCCAATATCGCTGCGATTTTCTGAATGAGTCCGCTGCTTATATTATCCCTTTCTAAGTTCCTGTATTTCTTCATAACGAGTGTGATCTCGTCACCAGATATATCAATATCCTGAATTTCAGGAAGAAATGTTTTCGGACATAAAGACCGGTAAAGCAATGCCTCTTTTGTATAAGTATCGAACTTGTCGTTTCCTATGCTCTCTCGCATTACATGTTTAAAAATCTGTTCCCCGTTTATATCATATACCTCAGCGCCGCTTTGTCCCTTTTTTATTTCTTTTACATCGAGGGCGAGCTTTATTCCGACTACACCATATAGCTTCTGCCTATCCTTCGGATAGTATAGCTCCATGTCTGCAGGTGAAGCTGAAGCTATATCATCCTCGGTATACCCGCATTCCAGCAGAGGAAGGTTATCATAAAGTTCCTCAAAAGTATCAAATACATACAGATCCGTGACCCGGGCAGTCAGTTCATCGTCCTTGTCTTCAGTATTAACAAATGTGATAATATCGCCAATACTTATCTGTTTTCTCTTTTCGTCGTATAAACGAAGTTCTATGGTCTTCCTGCCTTCCCGGATCATCCTTAACGGAGCAGGCGTTAAGTTCATTACATGCCTTTTCATAATAATATTACCTTTCAAAACCTCAGATCGATTCTACACTCTTGCATTCATTAAACTTTGCAAATTCCCTCAAAGTTCTTTCTAAACCGGCCTCTGCCTTTTTTGTGACACGGAAATCGGGTTCCCACCAAAGTCCTTTCACCTGGAGTATATGTGACTTTCGATCCGGGACAGCCTCGATGCGGCCCACAAAACGCTCTCCAAACAGTATAGGAAGCGTGTAGTACCCATACTTTCTTTTTGCAGCAGGTGTATAGATTTCCCAGGCATACCTGTAATCCCACAATGCCAATATCAAAGCCTTATCCCACATGAGCGGATCAAGCGGTGCGATAAACGACATTCGCGGCTTCAGGTCAGCTGCGCCTTCTATTACCTCCTGCATAAGCTGATCATCTTCAGAGCGATAATAAAACAGAGGCTTAAAACCTTCCACCTCTATAGGGCAAATTTTCCCTTCATCAGTAAGCACAGAAAGGATATTTTTCCTTTTCTCGGCATTGAGGTCGATTCCGAGAAATGCGGTGCTGTTTTTATCCCATAAAAGTCCTATAGCCCCTATACGCCTTAATACACGCCATGACATAAATTCATCATCATCTTTACATGGGTTCTTTGCATTAAGAACAGAAGCCGGCAGGTACTTTTCTGCAAGATCATAATACTTCCGGCTTCCGTTTTTATGATGTATTATCAGCTCCCCATCCGTGTACAGCTGTTCCAGTACTGATCTGGCTGCCTGGGACTTTTTATGCCAGTTTCCGCTCCAGTGCATTGATGAGTGCCAGAATATCTCGCCTTCAATAGGAAGGGTATCGCTGCAGACCGGGCCATTCTCATGGATATAAGCAAGGGCTCTTTCCTTTAATTCTTCCAGGCCTTCAAAAGTAGCTCCGAGTCCACGGCTCCTTTCCCTATAAGAAGAAAAGTATGGCCAGTCCTCAACTGGCCAGATAGATAGTTCTTTATCAGCATAATCCACAAGCAGCCTGTCTTCATAAAGAAGCTCTCTGAGCATCGTTTTTTTGAATCCTTTAACTCTTGACTGCAGTGTCAGTTCTGCATTTTTGCCACACACATCTACAGGGTCAAACTGGATGCATCCGGCCTGCCTGACATATTCGTATGCACCCTGCTTCCCTGTGAAACGGTGTGCCCCTATGAGGCCCTGCTTTGCAAGTACAAACTGTCTGGCCTGTTGCTTTGTAATTTTCTGCATAAGTAAATCTGTCCTCAGCTGTCTCATATTTAATTGTGAGACTTGTATTGCGTCCCCTATCTCTTATCCGAACATCAGGGGTATGAATTTTTTCACATATTTGTCCCAGAATGCCATGTCATGGAAGCCTGCCATATCCGCAATCGTGGATTCTGAAAAATCCTCCTGCCGGTAGTATATTATGATCAACAAAGAAAACAAAACATACTTCAAGGAGGACAAAGATATGTTTATTTTATTCCAGAAAAAATCAAAGCTTGTTGTTTACACTGAAGCACAAAAAAGATGAACTCGTTGAAAAATTCGAGCAGAAGAAAATCGCTTATAAATTGAGGCTTCGTGATGACGAATTCTCAACCAGTAAACTGGTATATGAATTCACAATTGCGCAGTCAGACTTATTAAAGGCAAGCTGATCCCTTCGTATAAGCATATTCGTATGCGCACGACACCCTTAACAAAAATTTCTCTTTCTCATTTTCAATGTTTCAGAACATTTAAGTCATCGTGCAGCCCGGTTTCTGAGTACCGCATTGCTGCACGATACTTTTTTTCTAATAAAGATAGTCATACAGATAATACAGAAGCCTTCCGAATTTATACCTGTCATATTCCTTTTTCAGAAGTTCTCTTGAAGTACTCCCATAACCGAGATACTCTTTACCATAACCGATTTCAATCGTCGTTGTGGCAAACTTACTATTTGTCTCATGTACAACAGAAAGACTTGTATCGTCCAATCTTGGTATCATTATCAGAGGATATTCTTTCTTTCCATCAGTATATACAAAAAACCCGTAACCGGGACTGAACTTAGCACCGGTGGCGATGGATACTGCGAAATCAGTCAGCGTACTGCCGGTTCCGTTCAGTCCGTATTCTTCCTTCTCCCCCCACCAGATGTATTTCTTTGAGCTCGGATTCATCCTGCCAAATAAATACTTTGCCAATTCCTTGCAGCGTTTCTGTTGAGAGCTTTTTTGATAAGGTTTTCCTGCATACCCTATACGGCCTTGCTGATGGTAATCAATAAGTACCTGCGCCTTTTCAATCTTTATATAATGATACAGGAACTTCATCATTGCTTTAGTCTCATTGCAAGATCCTGCATAATCTCCCGGATAATAAATCTTCTTTGACGAATCAGAGATAGAATCACTTTTTTCGTATCCTTCTTTCACCTGCGACCATGAAAGTCCGGGGAAATTCCTGTTCAGATCAGTTCCATTTGAAGTTGCCTTCCATAGCTGACCGTTACTGTATTTATATTTGCTGGTATTAAAAGCTACTCCTTCACGGCCATCGGGATTCACACAGGGCACTATTGCAAACTTTATTTTCTGTAAAAGCTTTTTTGCTTCATCCGTGTCTGACTGCAAAAGCTCAGCAATCTCCTTTATTATAAAGACACTGCCCGCTGTCTCCCTCGCATGGATATTTCCTGTGAGCACTACAACCTTCTTCTCATAATCCGAAGGAATGTCAATTTCCAAAGCGTACATCCTTCTGCCTGAGGTAGTGCTGCCAATATCAAACATGTAAACTCCTTCCCTATCGGAAAGAGCTTCCATAAAACTTACAAGATCATCATAAGTATACTTTTTATCGAGATCCAGTTCTACAGTTCTTGGATCCTTTCGCTGGTTTTCATACTTTGTAACATCGACCCATTTAGCATTCATTGCCTCTTTGTATTCCTTTACAGGCATACCCATAGGCCCGTCAAAAGTTCCATAATCCTTTAAGCGGTCTTCGATTTCTTTTCTTGTATAGCTTTCCTTAGTCAGACCGGTAACCGAATCAGAGTAATAGTCAAATTCATTTACATATTTCAATGTATCGGACTCCTTAATCTCGTATACCTCCTCGACTTCTTCCGGGATAATATCTTCTTCCTCGGTTTCTTCCGGAATAGTATCTTCTTCCTCCTGATCCGATTCCATGATCGCTATTATTGATTTTAAATCCAGGTGTTTGATCTCTCCGGCCTCTTTAATATATATATCAGTGTTTTCATCATCCATGCTGAAAAATTTAAGGACAAAATGTTCGGTCTTGCAATATGGACAGGTCCCCTCACAGTCTGTTTCACCCTTGCAAATTGGACATGTTACCAGACAATAGGTCTGTTTCTGAACGGTTTCTTCTTGTTTTGGTTTTTTCTTTTTAGCATGTACCGGATTTTCAAAGAGGCTTAAAAATATTAGAGATAAAACAATCAAAAAACAAAATCGCAGCGTTTTATACATAGATTACCTCACAACTGATACTTTGAAAGATCCGCTTTAATTGCATCCGAGCATTTATTAAGGTTCATCGAGATATTTGTAATATTATTTGTCTCAGTCATGATCTTATTGCTCTCAGCAACGATACTGTCACTTAATTCAAGTATCTCATTAACTCTCGATGCCTGCTCTTTTGTCGATGAGGCATTATCGTCAGCTACAGAATTTATCTTAGTAATACCACCGGTAATCTCAATGATACCATCCGTAGCCTTTTCAAGATCAGCATAAATACTGTCAAAGGAACTGTTCGCACTTTCAACGCCTTCAAGACATTCCTTCATATCCTTCATGCATTTATCTGATTTTTCATAAACGTCTGCAATATTCTGAGTAACTTCCTTTATAAGTTCCCTTATATGCTCTGTAGCTTCAGCAGACTGTTTGGCAAGATTTCCTACTTCAGAAGCGACAATGCCAAAGCCACGGCCCTGCTCACCTGCTCTTGCGGCCTCTATGGACGCATTAAGTGAAAGAAGATTTGTCTGATCGGAAATATCATTTATCGTATCGGTAATACCTGTTATCTCCTCTACAGATTTGGCAGTTTCGCTTATGATTTCAGCAAGCTCCGTCATGGTCACGCTAAGTGTCTTAACGTTTTCGGTCATGCTGACCATTTCATATTTTCCGTTCTTCGAAGCCTCCATGGTGTCTACACAGAGATGCTTAACCTCTTCGGCATTCAAGGATAGCTGTCTGGATGTATTAGCCAGCTCAGCTGCCGCATTATCAATCTCGTCAATCTTCACATTCATAGACGCAAGAGTTGAATTAAGCTGTTTAACCGACTGCCCCTGCTTCTTATTTGACAAAAGCAGGCTGTTGGAAATATTGTAACACTCTCCGGCACTGGTATTCATATCCTTTGAGATGTTAGCCAGCCCCATAAACATGTCTCTGGTACTGTCAATGTATCCGTTAAGGCTTTCCCCAAGAGTTGTGATCTCGTTATTTCCCTGAGGACGAATTTTTACATTGAAATTTCCTTTGCTGATGTCAGTAATGCCTTTCGTAACCTTTGAAACAGGGTTTAAATATCTCGTTATTATGATAAACAATAATACTGTCAGTACTGCCAGAAGCATCAATGCGATCCCGGATGTAGATATGATCGTGTTTCTCAAGCTGGTACTGATATGTGAATAAGGTAAAGCACTGACGATCACCCATGATGTTCCGCGTATACCCGTAGCAGCATACATCATCTTACCTTCATCGGTAGAGGCAGTTATAACCTTATCAACATCAATGGAATCAGAGATATCAAGTGAATTAAAGACAGAATTTAAAGCAGATAATGTACTGTTCTTAACATCACCAAGCTTTTTTCCTATAACATCCTGATCATCAGCGATCATTACTTCATTAGTATCTTTATTGATCACATAATATTTTGCATCTCCGGAACTTGATTTAAACTCCGAAATCTTCTCTACAAGCTTGTCAAAAACCACATCACAGCTCAATACTCTGTTTTCACCAATCTTTACAGAGCAGGCAATACAAACCTTGCCGGTTGCTGCGTCAACATAAGGGTCAGATGTATTTATGTCACCGTTTTTTTCCAGGGCACCGATATACCATCCTCTGCCTGTGAACACGAAATCATCAGTGGGGATCCAGCCCGAACCATCCAGGAATACCCCAGAGTTTCCATCGCCTATATAAATATCCTGCGAATCAGGATCAGCTGCCGTAAGCTTAAGAAGCATGGAAAGTGTGGCTTCATCGGTCAGATCATGGATACTCTTATACATGTCCGCGGTTCTCTTTACTCTCTCCTCTACGCTGTTCCACCAGCCATATATATCGTTAGCATATGAAATTGATTCCCGTGAAAGAACCTGTTCTGTCAGACGTTTGATCTTCATTGTCTGCATTGTTGCATTAAGTACGGTTATCACAATAATGATCACAGTCACAAAAGCTATGATCTGGGTAAGCAAAACCCTTTTTAAAGATTTTCTTCTTTTTGCCATAGTCTATACCTCAAAAAACATCTGCAGTTCCTAAATTCCTTAATTAACAAACCAATAAAAGTATACCAAAAAAACCAGTCTTTGACAACTGGTTTTTCTGCATTCTACACCTGACGTACAGGGATTCTTTATGATTTTACTTTATATAGGAATTCGCCTCTTTAATAGCTTCTTTCCAATTCTTACGGGCACTCTCAACTATATCATAAACATCGGCATCGGGAGTGATATTCCATACTACATCCGCTCCAAGATCGATCTGAGGTATAAGATCCTGATATGTTACAACTCCTCGGGAAGTGTCTTCCATCATTGGAATTGTCTCACTTAAAGCACGCTTATCAAAATTACCTTTAGCCGCCATTTCAAGATACTTGTTATAATCTTCATAGCCGGGTACCGGTTCAGTGTACTTGTTCCATGCAAATGCTATCTTCCAAGCCCTGTCAGCATCGTAACAAGCAGGGATAACATATGGATTATTATTCCACAGAGCCACATAGTTTTTAGCCTGAGGTCCCTTCGGGAACATAACAAAGCCTACTTCGAAATCAGTTTGCTGCATCTGGTTACCGGGTGTATTGATATACTCCTGATCTACCATAAACGCTACATTACCTGATTTCCATTCTTCAACATAATAATCCCAGCCAGCATCCTCAGGATCATGGTTGTCATACTTGGTGTACATTTCTACACACCATTTTAGCGCTTCCATTGTTTCCTTGCTTTCAAGATTATATACAAATTTGCCGTTCTTATCCTTAGAAACATATGAGCCTCCATTTGAGAGAACCGCCATATTGGTCATGTATGTTTCATTAAGGGTAAGTCCGTAAATATCATCTTTCCCGTCGCCATCAGTATCCCTCTGGCATTTTTCCATCAGCTCCTCAAACTTATCCCAGGTCCACTTACCATTTTTTTGTAAGTCATAAATCGAATCTGGATCTATACCGGCATCCTTAAGCACCTGTTTGTTAAAGTATACACCAGTGCCGGGCTCCGAATAGCCTGCAAAAAATGCATAAACGCTGTTTCCTAATGTAAACTGCTCGTGCAGCTTATTGCGGGCAAACTTCTCAGCGCTAAAGTCAAGGCAGTCAAGTTTGGACAGATCATACATAAGCCCGTTTGCTACTGCCGAACCAACGCTGGCATCGGTATGCAGAGCAAATACATAGTTATTATCATCTCCGCCCGATAAAACGTAGTTTATGAAATCTGTGTTTGCTGTGCCCCAGTCAGAAACACACATTTCCCTAATTGTGAAATTGTATTTCTCCTGAATATCATCAAGATATTTCTTTCTTTCATATTCATAATCATTGGTCGTCGGAAGTTCTTCATTAGGACTCCACCAGTCACGGATGATAATGTTCATTCCGCCGAGATCAATATTGTCATCCTTAACAACGGCCTGATTCTTCTTGACTACAGTAATCTTGCAGGTATAAGTCTTCCCGTTATCACCGGTGACAGTGATAGTTGCAGTACCGGCCTTTTTTGCCTTTACCTTACCCTTCGAAGATACCTTGGCAATCTTTGTATCCGACGAACCAAATGCCACTGCCTTAGCGCCTTTAAGCTTCAGCTTAAAGGTATCGCCCACCTTCATTTCATATGAAGTCTTATTAAGCTTAACCTTTGCTTTCGCATCGATAGCAACAGGTGCAGACAGACTGACTGCCGTTGTAACGGCAAGTGTCGACGCCACTAGTACTTTCCCTAAATATGCTGACATTTTACCCTCCTTCTCCTATGTATACATCATACCCCTTTGCAACTGATCCGGTACACAAGAAAAACTAATGAACCGTAAACCGAGATTATTATAACAAAAAAACCGGTCATTGACAACCGGTTTTTACCTGTTTCTGAGCAAGTGGTTTGCTCTTGTTATTTCATCGTTATAAGTTCATATTGTCTTGTCCCAACACCGATTTTTTCAGCATGTTCAAGAGTTTCCGCCCATGAGACATTAGGATTGCTGTTATGCCAAACGTCACCATGGTCATGGAAATGCTCACTTGCCATATTGTCTCCAAGCTGGCTGTTCCTTATAGGCTCAGCCTTCTGGCAAAGATCCACACATGCCTGGTCCAGTGCAACAGGATCAAAGGAAGCAAGCATTCCTATATCGGGAAGTATAGGTGCATCATTTTCACCGTGGCAGTCACAGTTAGGCGAAACGTCAGTTATAAGGCTAATATGGAAATTAGGCCTGCCGCTTACAACTGCAGCAGTGTATTCCGCCATCTTCCTCCCGAGCTGCTGTGCGGCATCCCAGTTGTTGTTTGCTATCGCATCAAATGCACAGGCACCTATGCAGCGTCCACAGCCCTTGCATTTAGCCGGGTCGATCCATGCCTTGTTCCCGTTATAGCTTATAGCGTCCGAACCGCATTCCTTTGCACATCTTCTGCAGCCTCGGCACATGTCTTCGTTGACATGCGGCTGTCCGCTGTTATGCTGATGCATCTTACCGGCACGGCTTCCACAGCCCATACCTATGTTTTTGATCGCACCGCCGAAACCTGCCATCTCATGGCCTTTGAAGTGATTAAGCGAAATGAATATGTCCGCATCCATTACCGCACGGCCTATATATGCTTCTTTGCAATATTCTCCGTTAGGCACGGGTACTACTATATCATCAGTTCCTCTTAATCCGTCACCTATGATTATCTGGCAGCCCGTAGTAATAGTGTTAAATCCGTTAATATTCGCACAGTCAAGGTGCTCAAGTGCATGCTTACGGCTTCCGGGATATAAAGTGTTGCAGTCCGTAAGGAACGGAAGTCCTCCGCATTCCTTTATAACATCGGCTACAGCCTTTGCATAATTGGGCCTTAGGTATGCCAGGTTGCCAAGCTCTCCGAAATGCATTTTTATCGCCACGAATTTCCCGTCCATGTCGATATTTCCTATACCGGCCATTTTTATCAGTCTTTGCAGTTTAACTGTTAAACTGACCCCCAGTCCTGTCCTGAAATCCGTAAAGTATACCTTAGACTTCTCCATATCCGCTTTCTCCCTTCAGTAAACCACATTAGCAAACTCGCGAATTGCTTTGCAATTTGTTCGTTAAAAAATTGATTGTTGCATAATCTGTTTAAAAAATTATAACAAAATTTTATCAGATTTTCAATAATACATATCGAATCCGTTTTCAAGCCTGTCCAAATATATCTTTCCAGCCTCATAGAGTGCCGGCAGTACATAATCCTTGTTATATCTTACGACACCAATCCGGTCATATGCCCTCATGCCCATATGCGTAAGTCCTCTTTCTAGCTGTTGGAGACATTCAAGCGTTCCTCTGCCGGTACCGCCTGCACAGGCTATGAGAACACATCTTTTTTCTGCAAGGAAATGATTATGGGTGGCGTCACATCTTCTGAGCCTGTCAAAAAAAGCCTTAAAGCATTCCGTCATATCCGACCAGTATACCGCGCTTACCCAGACTATTCCGTCTGCTTCCTTTATTTTCTGATAGATGTCTACAAAATCATCCTTTATTAAACAGGAGCCGTTTTTGTTGCAGGTACCCCATCCGTTTCCGCATGCCCTGCAATGCTCCAGGTGCATTTTGTTAAGATGTATCTCCTCAACGTCTGTCCCCGCATCGATCAGGCCTTTCGCAATCTGATCCTTGGCTGATGCGGTAAGCCCGTCAGTATTGGGGCTTGACCACAAAATTACAACTTTTTTCATAAGTTCCTCCAAAAAAATAATTCCACAGGTTTTCTTTTACCATGTGGAAATATTTTATCATAAGCATATTTGTATTTTCAATGACTGCGAGCCGTATTATCTTGTAACCATAACAATTATTTAGCAGAACTATTTTTATAGACAGCTAGGAACTCATTCACATATTTCAAAAGGTCATCATATCCTTTTGGCATCAGGATGCCGAATTTGCCATCCGTAAAGGGTTCATGAATGAGCGGTGCAGCAAGCCGTTCATCCAGTCCGGCATAATAATTTGCTTCCACTACCTCCGTGATCATAACATCCGCTGTTCCTAATGCTATCATTCCTGGAATATCCTGATTTACATCATGGATCAGCAAAGTGGCATCAGGCAGATTTTGGCGGGCAAATTCCTCATTTAGTCCCCCCGGATTCACCATAACTCGTACTCCAGGACGGTTGATAGATGAAACATTTAAATATTTACCAACATCCTCAGCACGGCAGAGAATAGTTTTTCCATTTTCAAGATAAGGATCCGACATCAGTGCCTGCTTTTTTCTTTCATCGGTTATAGTAATACCACAGATTGCCAGATCAAATTTACATGACAGTGTATCTTCAATCAAGGTTGGCCATGAAGTCCTTACAAACTCAATATCAACATCCAGAGCAGCAGCAAGATCTTTAACAAGCTCAACATCATAACCAACATAACGGCCTGTTTCAGGATCAACAAAAGACATGGGTTTATAATCTAATGTCGTGCCAACCTTCAGCACACCACGTTCTCTTATTATTTCAATCACAGACATTTCCGTTATTTCCCCTTTTTCCCCTGAGTCTGTAGCCTAATCAGGATTAACATGCTATCAGATTAATTGTGAGTTTATATTGAATTTTTAACCAGCTTCAGCTCACGAATAAAATGGGCATCAAGTCCGCAAATAATATCCGTTTTGCCTTTTGCCAGTTCCCAGAATTCTTCTCTATAGTAATTCTTTACGGCTTTTGATGATTCATTCTGCTCAAGCGGAATACTGGCAACCTGGGCTGAATTTATAATGGATATAGCCATATCATTCATCTCAGCATCCCAGACCGGCCTGCGTCTGAATATCCTGTCCGGATGAGCCACAGCATCAAAATATCCGCTCTGTATTCCAAGTATCATCTCAGCTCCAAGAAGTTTAAATTCCTGTTCAATTAAAGATTCTTTATCCAGGTCATAAGAGTATCTGCCGTCAGGCAGTTCTGCCATATGCTGGCCAAGAAGAAGTATCTCTATGTCCTTATTACCACGAAGCTCCTCATAATAGCCCATCTCATTATAACGTTGAAAAAATTCTGTCTCCAATCCTATATGGATGTCTATCCTGCCGGAATATTCCTCTTTCAAGCCTTTAAGTGTATTTATGTATTCGGGCAATTCTTTGTAAAGCATTCTGTGCTCCCGTTTAAAAAGATCACCCGGGAATGGGCAATGGTCCGTAAACCAGATCCCTTTCGCACCCAGCTCCAGCGCTTTTTCAACATATGCCCTGTCAGGAACTTCTTCAGCATGCCTACACCTGAAGGTATGCACATGGAATAATTCCTGATCCGATATTACAGGTTTTATTCTGTCTCCCATATATACTTCCTTTTTTATTTCCTTAACCAGTGAACTATTTCCTCATTCTTCCCATCCTAAATTAGCGCAGGGGACTCCGACTTCTTTAAGTCGGGGCGGAATGCGCTCCCGCTGCTAAGCGGGCCTCCTTTCTATGATAAAACCTGCCTGGCTGCCAATACGTGATATCTTGG
>JAEEGJ010013347.1_pt1 | contig 19948 bp, 20 predicted proteins | sample 8958761 | NCBI WGS metagenome assembly JAEEGJ01 (sample SAMN16246546, study PRJNA631951) | gut metagenome | biome: gut microbiome; feature: rumen; material: RS-attached | host: Bos | place: Iran: Karaj | collected 2018-10 | reverse complement strand
AGCGTACACCTGTTCTTCTTCTGGAAGTTCATACTTCTGGATATGCACTTTCGGATCGTTTTCCAAATGGGCAATATTGTTGAAGCTCTTCAGCGTGACAAAAGTTCCGCCACGCTTGAGACCTGCCTGGGCACGTTCCCAGTCGTTTTCGAAAGTCGAGAGGGCGCGGCAGCTGATGAAGTCAAGGTCAGTGAGACCGGAAGTTTCAAAGCGCTTGCCGACGACGGTCAAGTTGTCCAGGTGGAGTTTTTCCTTGACCATCTGCATAAAGTTCACGCGCATGTGGCGCGGTTCGACAGCATAGAACTGCACGTTCGGCATGGCAATCGCGAGCGGGAAAACCGGGCAACCAGCACCAGCACCCATATCTGCCCAACGAAGAGACTTCGGAGTTCGGAGTTCGGAATTAGGAATTGTGTCATCCTGAGCGGAGCCGTTAGGCGAAGTCGAAGGATCCAGTGACTTTCCCATAAATACAAATGGTACTAGAGAGTCAGCGATGTGCCTGCTCAAAAACTTTTCAGAATCCTTTGCCGAAATCAAATTGCCATATTCCTTGGTGTCCACCACCAAGTCTGCAAACTGGTAAAGCTTGTCGAGAGTCTCTTCGGACAGCTGTACACCATGTTCCGAAAGGAACTGGTTCAAGAGATTTTGCTGCGCTTTGTTAGTTCTGTAACTCAAGTTTTCTCTTTTTTAGTATCGTCAATGTTTGGACACTGCGTGTCCTACATTCTCATGCTCGGTCATGCCGGTGTGCAAGCACCCCGTCGCGACACTCGCTATCGCATGTTTGCTCCTTCGGAGCCAACTTGCTGCACCTCGGAAATGTCGGTAAACAGGTTTCCCGCCGCTTCCTCGGTTTGCAATTGTTTCACGTGGAACAATTGTGATTATCAAGTTCCGAATTGAAATTTAGCATAACTTTTTTGGAAAACAAACAGTTGTCTCCCCTGCCCTATAAAATTCATAAAATATATGTTGATAACATTTTGATAAATGTTGAGAAAATGTTAAAGGGTTTATTTTTGTTCTTGTCGCGAAAAGTTTTCTATGAAGAACGGAAGTGTAATCATTTTCAAGAACCATCCAATGTTGCGTTGCTTGTTGGTGATTTCGAAAGAAACACCTGCCGTTACCTGAGCTAAGAAAATCCCAAATTGTATTCCTACTTCTTCGACGAATCCGAACTCTTTAGCGGAATAATGATATTTGTTGTCTTTTCCTTCAGATCTAAGGAACCATTCTATGGCATGACTTTCGGCCAGTGCAACTCCGGAAAGATTATTTCCATACAATATGTACTTTGTTGTTCCGGATGCAAACCACATTCCTCCAAGTGCTATTTTCCGTAAGGTACTTTCTTTTGGAGCTGCCATTCCGAGAAAACCAAATCCTATAAACGATACTGCACTTCCGATTGATAGGTCATCGATTTTCTTGTCACCTTCAGTCCTTTCGAACCTGCGATCGAATCTTAAAAATGTATAGTCAACAAGTAGTCGGTCGATGCCGAAAAGTTTGCTTCCCATGTCTAGAGCGCTCATGCAAAATATATCCACTTCAAATCTTTTAGTAGATGTATATCCTATCCCCCCTAGGAATATTACCTGGAAAGGATTGTATTTGTTTTCATAGATGTTACTTAGGTCTATAGAAAAAGTGGAATCCTGCACTGAATCTTCCAGTGCAGATATCTTTGCAGAGGCAAAAGATATGAAGATGAGGATTATGATAAGTACTTTGGAAGACATGATTTGAATATTTCAGTTTAAAAATGTTGAGACTATAACTTCGTTATAGTCTTACGGTCTCATGCTCGGTCATGCCGGTGTGCAAGCACCCCGTCGCGACTCCCGCTATCGACTGTTTCACGTGAAACAAAAATATTAGACTAGAATGACATCGGAATTGCTAATATTCTAATATACCACCCAAAATTTCGATTTTTCGTTGTTGCTTCAGCTTGCCATCCAGCAATGACAGATACAGGGAAGATGTTGGCTTTTATTCCAAATTCCATTGAATAGCCAATATCGTTGAGGTAAAAAAATTCTTCTTTTTCTTCCTTTTCATTTTTTTTGTTATCGTAATAGTGGTTTTCGATGAAGTACCATTTAAATGCATGACTTTCTGTGAGTGATATGCTTAGGAAAGGAGTTCCCAATAATATGAATTCAGTTCCACCTGCGTTTATCCACATGGCATGGAGAAGAATATTTGTCAGTTTCTTATTGGATTGCGTAAAGATTATTGATGCCCCTAAAAAGAAATCCAGTATGGGGTTGATTATTGAAAGTCTACTGATTCTTTCTATATCGTTCTTGGAAACTTCTTTTACATCAAGCCTAATCATATATAAGTATGCGAGTAGTCTTTTTGAATCGAATATGCTTGTACCGGCTATGATGCCGTCTAAATCAGATATGCTGGAATCGAAATTGAACCCAACGCTCAATAAGTAGCATAAATGAAAAGAATCTGTTTTATTGTTTTGAGTGAGTTCTAATAAAACAGAAAACGAAAATGAGCAGATGTGTTTTCATACAGTAATCTCGATTCTGTTTCCTTCGGGGTCGAGGACTACACTTTCATAATACCCGTCACCGGTAGTTCTTGGTTGACCTACGACAGGAATCCCTTCGGAAGACATTTGCTGGGTCAGACGATCCACCTCTTCTTTTGAACCGACGGAAAAGGAAAGATGGGTGAAGCCAAGATGTTGTGTGTCTGATAATGTTTCATGTGAAACAATTTTATCTATCCCAACATTTCGTTCAACATCTATATCAGGGCGGTGCATAACTTCCAGGCGGGCACCATCGTCGAAGGTAATAAATCTGCTGGTGAACTGTTTTGCCGAGTTGTGGTAAATCGGGTGGACTACCCCACCGAAGTATTTTCGGTAAAACTTACACACCCTATCGATGTCTTTAACCCAAATAGCTATATGTTCAATCTTCATAAAACCTCTTGCATAATATATTTTATTGAGCGGAAGAAAAACGAGGTATTATGACTATAAAACTTGTTTTGTCCTTATTGTGAACTAAAACAAGGAAATAGTGTTATTTAATTCTTTAGCTAGATTGATTACTTGAACTAAAATTCTCAATATTTCAAGAATATTATCTCCTGTGAGTTTGAATACGTAAACTTTTTTCTGTTGTTTTTTATTTTTGTGTTTCTTTTTCATAGATTTAATTCCTGGTTGGATGTCGTTTTGATACGTTAAGCGAGGACGCCCGTCTGACTGCAGACAGTTGTTATTCCTTGTTTTGTTTGAGTTAACGCATCTCTACGATGTACCCCCAGGTGCCTATAAACAGGGAATGCTTTATACACGGTTGTTTGCGTTATGCGATGTGTTGATGCTATATTATATAGTGAGTATTTTGGAGATTCTTATGATCGATATTGAAATTATCCAGGGTGATATTACCAAGCTTAAAGTCGATGCCATCGTGAATGCGGCGAACTGTTCATTGCTGGGTGGTGGCGGTGTCGATGGGGCGATTCATCGTGCGGCGGGTCCGGAACTTTTACAAGCATGCATTCCCCTGAACGGTTGTGAGACGGGTCAGGCTAAAATCACTCCCGGGTTCAGGCTCCCGGCGAAGTTCGTAATCCATACACCGGGTCCGATTTATCGCGACGGCTTACATGGCGAACCCAAACTTTTGGAATTGTGCTATAAAAACTGCCTTGCTCTTGCCGAAGAAAACGGCTGCGAAACAGTCGCCTTCCCTGCTATTTCTACTGGCGTCTATGGGTACCCTTGGAAGGCAGCGACCGAAATTGCCGTGAAAACGGTCCGCGAATATCCCGCACGGAATGTCAAGAAGGTCGTCTTCTGCTGTTTCAGCTCGGAGATGGAAAAAATCTACAAGCTTGAGGTGACGAAAGTACGGTAAAAAGGACGCTTCATCGGCAAATTCAATTATTCTCACTTTAATACCCTATTCTTTTTATATATTAATCAATGTAATTTCATTAAGGAGTATATAATGGAAGAAGTCAAAAACTTTATCAAGGAATGCGGCGCCTATTTCCTCGCAACGGTTGATGGCGACGAACCGAAAGTACGCCCGTTCGGGACTATTGAAATTTTCGAAGGCAAGCTCTACATCCAGACCGGCAAGTCCAAAAATGTCTCGAAGCAGATCCAGAAAAATGGCAAGGTCCAGCTTTGTGCCATGAACAAGGCCGGCAATAAGTGGCTCCGTTTGAGCGGAACGCTCGTCCGCGATGACCGCCGTGAACCCAAGGTCCATATGCTCGAAGCCTACCCCGAACTCAAGCGCATGTATTCCCCGGATGACGAAAACACCGAAGTCCTCTACTTCAAGGATGCAACCGCCACGTTCTGCAGTTTCACTGAACCTCCGCGCACCATGACGTTCTAAACGGCTTTGGGTTGCACATCTTTGGGCGTTTCCTTTTTTTCGCTGAGTTCCCCGCGAACTCGGCATTTTTTTGTCGTAAAATTCGAAAAAAGGTTTCCCTGGACATGCGTTGTGGCTCTAAATTTTAAAACAACATATATTATATAGTTGATAAAATGAGCTTGATTTATCAACTTCAAAAATTAAATTCAAAAAATAATCCAATAAATCATTTTTAATGTTTATAGCTAATGAACATTTTTTATCACATATACAGTGTTTCACGTGAAACGTTACTGATTTTTGTGGATAATATGTAAAATTTGGAATTAAAATATTGATAGAATGATTTATTTAATAACTGTGTATCAACAACGGTTTTTGTGGAAAGGTACCAATTTTTTTCTATAAGAATCATTTGATCGATGTACAAATATTATATTTCACTGTGGAGGTTCTATGCAGGATAATACAAAACGTGGTGAAAGAACACTTTTTTGGTTGAAGGTCCTTTTTGTACTTTTCATTTTTTTGTTTTTTGCGAATAACGCATTTGGGGAATCCATGAAAAGTATGCGGCAAGAATCGGTTGGTCTAGCTGTTGCCTATATCGTTTATGATTTTGTTTGCGGGTTTGGCTTTTTGATTTCTTCGGTGATGTTTCTGGTTTATTATTTCTCGTGGCTTCACCGTGCGATTGCGAACTTACGCATTTTGACGAAACCTGATTTCTCGCCTATCGGTGCCATCGTACTCACCCTGATTCCGGTTATTGGATTTGTTCTGCACTTTTGGATTTTCAACGACATGGTCGGGTGCCAGGAAAAATGCATGGAAGAACGCGGCATCCTGAAAGGTCGTTTTCCGAAGAAGCTCTTGGTGGCATGGTTTTTCGCGACGCTTGCAGTCGTGGTACTTATGTTCAAGAATTCCGATATGACAGCTTTGAATGTCATTCAGAATTTGTTCTTTGTGACAAGCATCGGTCTGTACATCAAATTTCTCACGTTCTACATTGCTCAAGAACGCGAACTTTTCCAGTACCATACCGAGACACTATTCCGCAAACGTGTCGATGAAGCGATCCGTGAACGCGATATTCAACGCGCCGCCGACATGCTCCGCGAAAAAGAGTAATGTTTTGAGGGAATGTATGCGGAGAATGAAATTGCGCCGTTTTTTAGAAAACACTATAAGTACTAGTAACTAAAAACTATTAACTAGTAACTGCGCCAAAGGCGCCTTACAAATATGTCGCGACGTACTTTTTCTGGAATTCCGGATCTTCGTGCGCCCAGTGCTTTTCGTCCATCGCTTGGTACTGCCAGTTGAGCGCCTGCATAAATTTTTCCGGATTGCAGAGTTGCGTAAAAATTGCGTCGAGTTCTTCGACCGTCGCGCTTGAGCCGACGAGCTGTTCCTTCGGAGCGTAGCTGTACGGGGAACTTGCGAAATCGCTCCCGATAAAGACTGCTCCGAGTGCGGCCGCTTCTTTGAGCTTGAGGTCGCTCTTTGCGCGGTTGAAATTGTTGGCGGCGAGCGGTGCCAGGAAAAAGTCGGGCTTGTAACTCGCTGCCGTCGCTGCAAACTGCATTAAGTTCGTGTACGGAATCTTCGTGTATTTTCCGTCGAGGTCCTTTAGAAAATCCGGCTCGCCAAAAATCTGGAAGTCGATGCTCCCATCTTCGATGTGCTTGCGGATCCAAGGAATCCACACGCCTTCGAGGTCACCCAGAATTTCGGCCGTGAAGTTCTCGAGACTGCCGGCGTACATCACCTTCGGTTTCCCTGTGAAGGCGGATGTTCTCTGCGACATCCCGAATAGCGATTTTGAAATACCGTTCGGCATCACCACCGCATTAACGCCCAGGTCCGACTTGATGCGACTCGCGAGGTAGCGCGTCGAGCAGACCACCACATCGAACAGCGGCAACACCTGCTTGAGACTCGCAAGCATCATCTGGTCGTGATTCGGAATGTTCTTTGCGTACGAAGCGATGACCGGCGACAAATCCCACTGCAAGTCGTCCAAGTCGGTCACGAGCTTGAACCCGCATTCCTTCTTGAGCTTCGCATAGTAAAGCGCAATCTGTGCGCGCCCCGGCGCCGTCGGCTTCTGCAAAATGACAGCCCGCGTCTGCTTGAGCGCCTCCTTGTTGCTGCAGATAATCTGCGTCACCGAAGGCACGACCTGGAAGTCGTTCGCCCCCATGAACTGCGTGATGGGCAAAATGCAACGAACCCAGTCCGATTGCCCCATGTCGTAAGGATCACGAAAAACTGGCGATTTGATTGTGTAAGGAAAAATAGTAAAAAGTTTTTCGAGAGTGCGCGAGATGCTGGAGGGAATGCGCTGGAAATGTGAGACGGGAGTGTGCGAGATGTGGGAGGGAATGTGCGCACTTTTAGTAGTGTCATCCTGAGCGGAACGAAGTGAAGTCGAAGACTAACCGAAAGGCGAGAGTTGCGCCTAAGTAAATTTGGGCATGACCGAGCCTAAGGTTAGGGGCTTTAGCCCCATCCAGTGAAGTTGTAGAGTGTAAATGCTGGATGGAAATGCGCACGAGAATGAATTGGGACTGCGCGGGAAATGCGCGCGAGATGTTGGATGAAGGCGCGCCGAACATAGCCCCGTCCCGCCCACCCCTTTGGATTGTCATTCTGAGCAACGCGAAGAATCCAGTGACATTGCCCCTAGCATTGTTATTCCCGCCACCGAGCGGGAATCTCCTAGAAGTTAGTAGGAATAAATGTTTCATTTAAAATTGTTGCATTGGGTGATGAATGACTGCGTAATTCAATGCAAATAAACATTGTCCATAACAGATAAAAGTAAGAAGTTTATAAAAAACTTACTTTGATAACTATTGTTGACATTTTGTAAAAGTTTGTATAAATTCGTCAAAAATGAATAGGAATTTAAGATGAAGTTAATTGAATTTTCAGGAACGAAAATACGTGGCTACCTTGATGTAAATATCAAATTTTATGATAATTTGAATTTTTTAATAGGAACTAATGGTTCAGGAAAAACAACTGTTTTGAATTTGATAAACGGATTATTATTTCCTTCGTATAAAATATTAAGTGAAATAGAGTATGGTGTCATATCTCTTTCAGCTATGAATAATGAAAAAAAATTAGTGATTATATCATCAGAAAGAGAAAAAGATAGGATAGCTTTATCATATAGAGAAGGATCTTCAGAACCTTTAAAATGTTTTTTTAATATATCATCTGTAGATGTATATCAAACAAGTTTGTTTTTAGGAGAATCTAATTTTGAGAGAGATATTGTAGTAAATAAAATAAAAGAAATGAATGGTTTTCTTTCTTTGGGAATTGACAGACAATTTAAATATAAAGAAATAAATCATTTTTTTGATGGAAATCCTAAAAAGTTAGAAAACTTATCGAATTTAGATATATCACTTTATGATGTAAAGAAAAAAATTAACTTGGAATTTCGCAGGTTTAATGCGATTCAATCTAAGTTAGGTGAAAATTTTAAAGCGCAAATATTAAAAGATTCTTTCACATTTATAGATGATGTTTCATTTTTTGGAAGCGATATCGAAATGGAACCTTTTTTAAAACAAATTGAACAACAGGAAGTCGAATTTAATTCAATTATTGAAACCTATAAGATGAAGGATTTGACAGAAAATTGCAAAAAGTTCTTTTTTGAATTAAAAAATGTCGTAAACAAATTAATTAAATGGGAAAAAGGACCTCAAAAAGGAATGGAAGCAGACTTTTTGAAGCAAATTTTATTATTTGGTGTTAATAGAAGTATGCTTAATAAAATTAATAGAATTGTTGATATGGGAAAAAAGAATGCTGAGGCAATTTTAAGGTCAAAAGATCGTATTACAAGGTTTCTTGATGCGACGAATATTTTTTTATCTGAAACTGGGAAACGAATTTCTATTAATTCACTTGGAGAAGTTTTGATTCATTTGCCTAATGGACAAAAGGGGAATATTTTGGATCTTTCGTCTGGAGAAAAGCATCTTTTAATTATCTTTTCATATTTAATTTTTAACGAAAATACGTCTTCTGTTTTTGTTGTTGATGAACCTGAATTATCATTGCATATAGCTTGGCAAGAAATTTTTGTTGATACTGTACAAAAAGCAAATCCTAATGCTCAATTGATTTTTGCGACTCATTCTCCATCAATAATTGCGCATAAAGAACGACAGAAATATTGTATTGATCTTGCGAAAAGGAATTAATATGTTAGAATATTCGCTAGATGAAAAAAATATTGCAGGCAAATTAAAAAAAAGTACAAGTGATATTGTTATATATACCGAAGATAATGATGAATGTCATCTTTTTTATAAGACATTATTTGATAGAATTGGTTTGGATATGGGATTGAAGATAGTGACACAACAATTAGGAAGTTGTGATGATGTTCAGCAGAGTTGTGACGAAGATGAAGATGATTCTTATGCAAAGTTATATTTGGTTGATGGTGATCTTTTTTTGATGTATGAACCAAAAAAAGAGAAGAAAAATTTTTTTCCTTTGGATAGATATTGTATTGAAAATTTTCTATTAGATCAAAATGCAATAGTTGAATTAGCTTATGCAAATAATGGAACTAAGGGAAAAGAAATATTAAAAGATGAGCTTTGTTATGAAGAAATAATGTCTTGTATAGCCCAAAAAATGCTTCCTATTTATTGTCGAAATGCTGTTCTAAAGTGTGTAAAAGATCGAAATAAATTTAAAGGATGGGGGTATTTTTATGATAATAAAAATAAGTGTTTTTTTCAGGAAAAGATTGAAATAGAAAAAGAAGAACTTGAAAAAGAAATAACGAATGAGGTGAAAAATTCTGAAATCGCTATTCATATGATTCATGTAATGGAAGAAGAACATCCTCATAATGTGGAAAATGCATTGCGATACTTATCTGGTAAGGATTGTCTTTTATCATACTTACAATCTCAGATTTGTTTTAAAACCCAAACAAACATTGGAATGGATAGAGCTGCTATAAAATTATTACTTGCAAAAGAATGTGATTTAGATTCTTTTAGCGCATTGAGAAATAAAATACGTCAAGTAATAGAAAAGTTTAATCAAAATGTTGCATAAGAATAGAACGAACTCTTATAATAGAAATAAATACATAAATTTGTGCTTTAGTTAATTTTCAAATTAAAATGAAAAAAGATCATTATCAATGAGGATGTGACAATGATTTTCTTCATTCATCAAATTCCTTATTAAATCATTTTCTAAAGCAATCGAAATTGTTGAAAATGACTTTAAGATTATCCTTAGATCTATAATTAATGAACTTGTATGATTTGAGCTGATAAAGTTCCGAAATGTGGTTAATGTAAATCGTTTTTATATGAAAAATCGATTTCCTTTTATTTTTGATCAATATAGATTCATTGGCAATTTTGTAGAAATCTACTAAAATTAACTTTCTGAAGAACTCTGCTTGACTTTTTTGTAGAAATAAAAAGGGTTTTTGATAGTATTTAAATAATCTTTTCGACCTTTTCTTAATGCATCGAGTAAAGATAGGCCAGAAATCACTCCTGTCGCAAGTAAGGGGGTATTATAGTAAGAAAAAGCTGCAATAGCCGTATTTATAATATTATCAGATGCAATTGATTTTATCATCCCTAATTTACTAGTTACGTTTTTCGAAGCAATATCATATTTATGCTGAATATCAGTCATTAATTCATCATATTTTTTTTCATCATTAATTACAGATAATAAAACGGAATCTTTTTGCAGTTCGTTTTGAAAACTACGAAAACTTTCAAAGGAAGATCGTCTAATTTCCATTGCTTCTTTAAAGTCCAATTTCTTTAATCCAGGGATATTTAAATCAAAGCCAAATGTATGCACGTTACTTTTTTTTGTTGAAAATTGCATTTCATAAAATTGTTTTTCAAGTTCGTTATTCAAAATCACTGGAGAATTCAATTTGGAGCAGACATTATGTCTATATACAAAAAAATTTAATTTTTCTTTTATTGTCGTTATCACTTCTTGATGAACCCAGTTATCATACTCAGCTTTCTCAGGGATATAATCCAAATTAATTACCATATACTTTTTTCCAGCAACTTCAAAAATATTTACTGGTTTTTGATAACGTGCAAAATTACACTTTGAATCCGAATCTCCCTTAAAACATATGCCGATATGATTAGAGATGGACAAATCTTTATTTAATCGATTTTGTTTATCAATATTTATAACATCTATTTTTTTACTAAACCAATTATATACGTTTTTATCTATATCATCAATAGATAAGTCAGGAACTCTCATGTATGGAATTCGCTCATACTGAAAGCCCAAACTAAAAGGGTAAAACTTGATATATGCGGTATCGCACCTTACACCATCAACTAAGTTTTTCATATATAAAGCATTGGTACTTAGTTCTTTTTTTAAATCGTCATCGGTTTTCTCCTTGAAACCCATAATGCGATTATTTTCATTAATCAATTCAGCATCCGCTAAATTATATGAAAAAAGAGGATCGTCAATTAAGTATTTATCTAAAAAAAGAGAACCTTGTAAAATTTCATCCATTGAAGGTTTTTCAGGATGTTGCTGTAAGGATTGAATGATTTTTAGATTTCCATCTACCAACTCTTTTTCGATGTCTTCTTTTTTTCCTTTAATATAGGATTTGTATTTGTCTAGTTCTTGCGTTAATTCAATAAGAGAAATATTTTTATAATTATCTTCAGCTTTTTGGAAGAGAACACTCTCATTCAAAAAATCAAATGCAATATTAGACATATTGTACGTCCTTTTTAAAAGTTTCAATTACCCATTTACAATGAGGTTTAAATATTTATTCTTCTGCAATTTCCTTGCGAATAGCATCCCTTACGTTATTTAGTTCTCGTTGAAGTTCTGCGATGTATTCTGTACATACATCTTTATATAAACCACGATTATAGTTATCTTCTATAATCAATTTTAAAATGACATCGTTTTCCAGGCTTTGTGTTAAAAGTTTTGAAAAAACTTCCTTTAATTCAACTTGGCACGAATCTGTGTTTAGGTGTATTTCCTTATTTTCTTTTTCAAATAAGAATGCAAGAACGTCATCTTTACTTTCATCATTTGAATATAATTTTACATTAATCGTTATTTGATTCATAAATATCCTTTCGTTCATAGAAAGCGTCTTTACTGCCTTCAAGTGATTTTAGACTTTCTTCAGCCCAGTTTAAAATTATGTTTTCGTCATTGATATCGACTAATTTATTTGAGAAAGGGTTGCCAATATATGTTGTATATATTCCATTAGAATGAGTTCTATAAATTGACATGTATGGTAATGTTCTTACACCGATATTTGCATTGTGAGTCGCAACAGTAACATATTTATGTTGCTTTGAAAGATCAATTAGTATCGGTCTAATACTTGAATCGATGTAAGAATTTCCCATACCAAGTTCAGGTTCATCTAAGAAATAGGCATCAGCATCTTCCATAATAGTTTTTTGAAGTAAAAGCATTCCCTTTTCACCATTAGAGGGTGTATATTGATTCCCGTTTTGATCGATGACTTGTTTAGAGCGTCCAATAAATGGAATGATTGAAGTAATATTTTCTTCATCTAAAATATTGCATAAATCTTGAATATCTTTAGAGATATCACTATCGAATATATGTACCTTTAAACTAATTAGAAGTTCTTTTATTTTTTTTAGTTTCGTAATTCCGATTTTAAATTCATCTTTCCTTGATAATGGACAAATCATTCGGAATTTTGTGTTGATTAGTATAACACCTTTCTCATCTAAAGATCCAATTTTTTCTTTTTCATTAATTTCTTCAATTGATAGATTTTTCAATATCTTTTTTATGGCTTTTAATAAAAAAAGCCTTGAATTAGCGAATCCTACTAATCCTGTTGTCGATGGTTTGGAAACAGAATTTGTATTTTTATCAGCAATTTGTTTTATTTTGTTAATTGTAAAATTCGCTAGATGGACTGCGTATTTATCTATGAGGTCTTTTTGCCATTGTTGATGAATGTTGTTTTTTAATTTTTTTATTAAAAGATTTAATTGGTCAATTTCGATATCATTCAAGTATTTCTTAAGATCGATTTTATAGAGATCTCTGAATATGGCGCTAATGTTTTTATTATCGATTTGGTGAGATTCTTCATTTTCATTGATTTCAGGATTTAGTGATGATGCATGAGTAATCTTCATTCGGGCTTTGTTGGCGTTATTTCCTTCAGTATTTTTCCAATTGTAGTAATTGCAAAAATGTGTGGGATTCGAATCTCTCCATGTGATGATTGTTTTAAATTCGTCCTCACAAGTGTTAACACCCATTTTTTGAACATTTGGTATTAAACCGCTTGTCCCTAAGAGGGATTTAAATTCACCATCGCGTTCTGATGCGACATATAATACGCATTTATAGCCATTTGCCTTCATGCTTTCATAAAGGCTTTTGATAATTTCTGTTTTTCCAGTTCCTTTTTGGCCGAATATTATATTCATATCGGCGTAAATTTGAATAGATAGAGATTCATTTGGGGCTGGATGAGCTATAAGATTTTGGGATTCTTTTTTATTTAGTAGTGTTTGAACAACATTTGCATCGCGTTTAGCCAAGAGACAAAACTGTTCAAAACTATCAACAGGTAGTTTTAATTCTGAAAAAGAACTTCTTTCATATTTATTCCAGTCTTTGACATCACTTCCAACTAAAATATTGTATCGATTGTTTGCAAAAATGCTCATGGACTTTTCATTAGTGGTTTCTTTGAAAACGCGATACGACTCTCCAACTAGGCTATACAATTTATCGGAATCTTTTTCTGGAATGGCGGGATCCTTGTAAAAGTGAGCTATATAAATAGCATCTCTTTCCTTAAATGCAGTATGTATTTCGTCAAGCGTGTGAGTGCATTCATCTACATCATCACCATTGAATAATACACTGACGTTAGTGGAGAAGGCTTCAACTTCTTTAGGGTTTACAACTACAATAAGATGCCATCTATTTGAACCTGGTTCTAGTACATCAATTTCAACACCTGGCCATACCTGACATGTACCGCTTACAATATTGGAAAGTTTATTATATTGTTCTAAGTCAAATGCGTTGTGATTTGTAATAGCGACAATTTTTATATCTGCATTTTCTATTTTTTCTTTGAACAATTCTGGCGTAACATTTCGTCCAGGACCGTCGCCATTTTTTATAGCTTTTGTATGGCAGTGTAAATCTATTTTCATAAAATGTTATTAATGGAAGTGATTCTTGTTTATTCCTTTTAAAGGAACTTGTTGGAAAAGTGTATATAAGTTAAACTAATTTGTCAAAAGTTTTTTTAGTAGGGATGAGTTTATTTGTTGTTGATAGTTTCAAAACTCTAATAAAATATATTTAAATAAAGTCAATAATTATATTTGTACTGAAATTGTAAAGTAAATAAAATATTGTTGTATGTTGTGTGTCTATGGATAACATAAAACATTGCTTTAGACGGTGATGCGTTTTAGATTTTTTAGGGTTCTATTTAATACCGCCAAAATCCAATATTGTCATTTTTGTTTGAAGATGGCGTTTGTTCCATATTCACATGCTTTAGTAGTTTTCCATACATTTCATCAACCTGTTTAATTGTAATACTTTTTTCTCGGCGATTGATTTCATGGACGAGTCTGCGTTCCAAGCGATTTCGCTGTATAATAATCAGATTTGCAATTTCGTTTGGAACATTTTTAAGTTCACATCTTTCGCTGAAAACGATAATTGAAATGTAGGGTAAATCATTGCCAAGTACCGACTTTAGCGCTGTGATATGCCCTTTATTTTGCCATATTGGATTGTAGAAATGGTTTTGGGTATGTCCTAATTTCTGAGTCCATTCCTTTTGTTTGTATCCACCATAAATTCGCCCACTGAAGTTTTTGCTTTCGAATACATAGATTCCAGTTTCGTGAATCATCAACGCGTCAATTTCTGTGGAACCGTTTTTCGATTTTACGTATAGGTTGTTTAAAATTTTAAAATAGGTTGTTGTTTCTTTGCAGGCGTTAATTGCTTTCTTGGTGGTTAAAAATTCTCCGTATGGGCCGAGATTTTCATCTCCTGGGTGTAGGCTTAACCAGTCATTAAAATTGAATGGATTCTTAAGAATTTTTTGATCGTATTCTTCTTGATTTTCTTTGATTTTTCGCTGTATAGGGAATGGCAAGTTACCGCTGATCTTTGGTGGAACGTAAGCGGCTGAATCATCCTTTGGGGTGCTCATAAAATTAAAAAGAGCAACAAGAGATATGACGATGACAAGTATAATAAAGAGGAACATGGAGATAATATAAAATATTGGAATTGAGAAATTCTGACAAAAGTCATCGTGAATCACGATGACCGTTTTAAATACTTTTCGCAGATCTAGATTTTACTGGATTGGACTAAAGTCCCAACTCTTTGGCGCGGTTATAAAAATGAGCAAGCTCATTTTTGCAACACTTGCCCTCAGAGTTGTCTTCACCCTGATGGGTCCAGAATGACGACGGAGTCGAGAGTAGCGCGAATGCTTGCTTTCGCATTACTGAGGCGAACAAGTCATGCGTAAATGCAATGACGCTTTGCGTACATTGTCCCCGGCACAGTGTCCGGGGTGACATTCGCATTTCAATTAACTGCAGCGAAGCCGCATAACTTTACTTTATATCAAACTGAACTTTCGGGGCTACGCTTGCTGCAGCGTCAGCGGAGAAGAGGGCTTTCGGGGAGGCGCCTGCGAATCCGGCGACGATGTTGGTCGGGAACTGGCGAATGGTGGTGTTGTAGGCCTGCACGGTTTCGTTGTAGCGCTTGCGTTCTACAGCGATGCGGTTTTCGGCGCCTTCGAGTTGCACACGGAGTTCCTGGAAGCTCTTGTTGCTCTTGAGATCCGGATAGTTTTCGGAGACGGCCATGAGGCGCTGGAGGGCGCCACCGAGGGAGCCTTGCATTTCCTGGAAGCGCTTGAGTGCTGCTTCGTCGTTCATGAGGCTTTCGTCGAGCTTGACGGTTCCGCCCATGCGGCTGCGCATTTCCATGACTTCGGTGAGGGTACTCTTTTCGAAGTTGGCTTCGCCTTGCACGGTGCTGACGAGATTCGGGATGAGGTCAAAGCGGCGCTGGTAGGTGTTTTCGACTTGTGCCCACTGTGCCTTCACGCCTTCTTCGAGGGCGATGATGTTATTGTAGGTGCCGATGCCCTTCCCTACGATGATGAGCAGGATGACGACGACAACGATGACGGCGATTAAAGCTTTTTTCATTGTGACTCCGTTTTTTTTGGATTTACGACAATCAATATACAAATCTTATTCCACCACTAGCGATTTATCGTAGATGTACTCGACTTCTTCGGGGGTAATGCCGCCAGGGACGAGGTCGAGCTTGGAGCGGTTCACTTTCATGGCGGCGGCGAATTTGTCGCGCAATTCGCGGGTGACGGTGCATGTGCCGATGAGCTTGCGGAGCATTTCTGCAAATTCCTCGACGTTTTTGAGTTCCAACAGTGAGAGGATCTTTTCGACATCGGCCGGGACTTTTTTCTGACAGATTTCGACGTAGGCGGCGAGGAAGTAGCCTACGGCGGGGCCGTGCGGCGTACCTTTGCTGAGCGTAAGGTCGTAGCTCATGCCGTGCGGTACGGCTGTGCTTGTCATGGCGATGGACATACCTGCGATTGTGGAGGTGTACATCAATTTTTCGTATAAACTTGCGTCAATCGGCGCGTCATTTTCTGAGGCATTTTGTGCTGCATTTCCAGCGACAACACATTTCGCGGTGGCATTGTTCGCGGCGACCGAGGCCATAAGCGCTTCTTTGCACTCACCCCAGAGCTTGAGGCCGTATTCGGGGCACATGCGGTTGAGCATGTTCGAGTGAATGTTCAAGATGCTTTCGACCATGTGTGCAAGCGCATCGACGGCGGTATTCACGATCAGCTGCTTTTTGGCAGAAGCGAGATACTTTCCGTCAACGAGGGCAAGCACTGGGAAAATCCGGTGCGGGATGCTCTTCTTGAGATTGATTTTGTGGTTTGTGATGATAGAAACGGGTGTCGCTTCGGAGCCTGTTCCGCAAGTGGTCGGGACGGCAACAACGGGCGCATGGTTCAGCGGATGGCTCGGCGCTTTGTGCAGTTCGTCTGCGTTCACGCTTGGATTTACGAGGAGGATTGCCATGGCTTTTGCGGCATCGATAGCGGAACCTCCCCCAATGCCGATGATGAATTCGGCGCCGAATTCTCGTGCGATTTGTGCGCCCTTCCCCACGGTATCGGTGGACGGGTTTTCTTCGACTTCATCAAAAATCTTGTAGGCGACTCCCCCAGCGTTCAGGACTTCGGTCACGTCGTTCAGGGAACCGTTCACTTTGGCGGAGTTGTGCCCGGTGACGATGAGTGCGCGCTTCCCGACGGTGAGCAGTTCTTTCGCGTGGTTTTTCACGCAGTCCTTTTCAACGTATATGTCCGTAGGTACGTAAAATCGCATGATGTCTCCTTACAGCATCAGCCATTCTTTGTTGAACCAGTGGTAAAGTCGCCCTTGTTCATTGCGGTTCTTGATGAGCCACTGCGCAAATGTCGGGCGGTCAATGGGTTCACAGATGGTATAGATAAATGCTCCCACGAGACTTTCGCGGATAAGCCCCTGATAAAATCTCTGGATCGGGTCTTCGATTTCGTCGGTGAAGGCGACAAGCTTGATTGTTTTTTCGAGGATGTGGACTAAAAATTCCATTTGCTGTGTCGAGTTTGAATCCGGGTCGTAGAGCTTGCGCTTGCCGAGAGAATCTGAAAGAAGCATCGTTTGGATAGCGAGCAAAAATTCGTTGTTGACGGTTGAGTCGCTTCCATTTTGTTTGATGTTCGGCGTGTTCATTTCGACTTTATTGTCTTTCGTTAGAACAAAGGATTTTGTCCTGCCGTAAAGTCTCGAAAGGTTGTCGCGGATGATTTCGGCTTTCTTGCTGATGAACGTGGAGTACATGGTGTACGCGTAGAATTGCGGCCACTTGCCGAGCTGGCTTGCCAGGAATCCCATGTAATAGTGGCTACCTTCATGGACGCGCGAGTTGTTGATGCTCCGCTTGATCCAGGCATAAGCGCTGTCTGCGTTGTTCATGCGCATGTATGTGATGCTTGCGTTGTACGGGATGTTGAACGAGTTTGGCTGCTTGATAAAGCCTTCGCGGTAGACGGCAAGCGCGGAGTCTGGCATTCCCTTCTCGTCGTAGATCGTCCCGAGCAGGCTGTAGAGATTTTCGTCGATGCCTTCGGATTTCAGCTTTGTAGCGGCCTTGGCGTAAGTGAGCGATTTGTCCAGATCGCGCTTAGCATGGTAAGTAAATGCCATCTCGTATTTGACGAGGGCGTTTTTCGGGTCCTTCTTCTCGGCTTCCTTGTACTTTGCGATGGCTTCGTCGTATTGGCCTTGTTCATGGAACTGTACGCCTTGATCGACAAGGTTTTTCACGGCCTCGGCTTTGGAGACTTTGGTTGCTGCATTTGACGCCGCTTTAGGCGCTGCGAAAAGCGATGTTGCGGCAAGAGCGAAAATGAGAGCGATAGATTTTTTCATGATAGGTTAATTCTTGATAAGGGCGCTATAGAAATTACGGATGTCATCCCAGCGGTAGTACGGGGCGGCGGGGCAATTTTGTGAGACTTTTAGATTAGTTCTTTCATCTCTCGTCTCTCGTCTCTCGTCTGTTATGCCGCAGGGCACGGGCAATGTCTGTTCAATTTCGTTGTACAGGATTTTCACGAGGACGGGTTTATTTTTTGCTTTGTAGAATACCATCTGGAGGTTTGCTGCCATCGGGATGATTTTAAAGTCGTTCCACTGTTCGTGCAGTTTGGAGAGGTCCGAGACTTTTGCATTTGCGATGGGCAACTGCATGAGGGCTGCAAGCGGGAGGAGGGTTGCGTCGTGGCCAAAGCGGAGCGTGGCGGCAATCGGCGTTATGGAACCTGAACCTGCTGGACTGCGCGCGGTATCAACGGCAATTGCTTCGTCGGCTTCTTCCAAGATGTTCTGCAATGTGGGCTTGGCGAAGTTCAGGCCATCGGGGCGGTTGATGAGTGGGCTTGTACCTTCGAGGCTGTACCACCAGGCGTTTTGTGCTTTCCAGCGGATAATCTTTTCTTCGGTTGTGAACAAGTTTACGAAACTGTCGGCGGGCACTTGGGCGGCCTGGGCGATTTTGTCGAGTAGCGGCTTGTCCATGCCCTGAAGCGATGTCGCGATTTCGAAGAAGCGGTTGTAGAATTTGTCCGCTTCGATATTCTTTGCAACGTAGCTACTGTCGGCGAAGATTTTTTTCAGGAATGGTTGCGGGTTCACTTGTTGCCAGAGCTTGTCGCTTTCGTCCGTGTATGTCTTGACTTTAGAATAGTCGAGCTTGCCCCAGTCAAAGGCGCTGATGAACTTCATGTAGCTCTTGCCAGAAATAAGTTCCGGCTTGATTTTCGGATTGAGCGAACGGAGTTCCCCGATAAAGGCGGCCATGCTCACGATGCAGCGTCCGCTGGTACTTGCGTAAGCCTTGACGTGCGGTGTGACTTTTTTCCCGCCGACATTCCAGTCCTTGAAAATTTCTCCGAAATTCTTGTGCATGCGGTTGGCAATGCCTTCGTGCTGCTTGACGCCCACTTGCGTAAGGTCTCCCTTGCGCGGGGCGGCTTCGGTGGCGAGGACTTTTGCATACGCCAGCGCTTGCTTACCGATTTCGGTAAGTTTGCCTGCGGAATCGGCCTTGGAAAGGGTTTTGTAGAGATACTTATATTCGTCGGAGTCGTGGTGGTAACGGCTGCCGTGGCGTCCGTAGTGGCTGATATAGAACGGCTTGTATCCGGCAGGTACTTTGGTATATTTAGTATTTGCAGGTTCCGGGTACGCCAAATAATTGCTGGAGGTAAATTCCGGATGCTTTGCCAACTCGGCATCGCTAACTTGCGCGTTCACGGGTGCAGCAAGGAAAAATCCTGCGGCGAGAACAAAAATCCCTTTTGCAAAATCCAGTTTTTTCATATTGCTAATATAATATTATTGATGTTTTGGTTTATTCATGTAATAATAAAAATGAGTATCAAGACTATAATTATTTAGTATTAAGTGGGATGTTAGGTTGTTATAAAGAAATGAAAGGTTGACGTTGTGAGATTGGAAGCGTCGGCCAAGGATGGGGAGGGTGCAGGGAGGGGCCCGTGCGGCCTTCGCAACTCCGAGCTGGGGCCCCGCCCGCATGACGTACTTTAAAGATTAAAAATTTGATGAAGTGCTGATTCATTCAGTATAAAAAAAAAGTACTCAAAAAAAATCTCAAAAATTTACTTCCGTCTATTGACTTTGAGTCAAAAATTGAGTACATTTGGAGTATGGACAAGTTTATCGACATATTCCAGTTTACTCATTTCCGCAAGTACTTGGATGAATACCAAGCGGCTCGTGTGCAGACTGACCCTGAATTTACCAGGGCTGGGGCCTGCGCCTTGCTTGGTCTCCCCAAAACTCGCAGTT
>JAEEGJ010013345.1_pt1 | contig 19949 bp, 13 predicted proteins | sample 8958761 | NCBI WGS metagenome assembly JAEEGJ01 (sample SAMN16246546, study PRJNA631951) | gut metagenome | biome: gut microbiome; feature: rumen; material: RS-attached | host: Bos | place: Iran: Karaj | collected 2018-10 | reverse complement strand
AGCCTGAGCTGCCTGCAGGTTGGCCTGTGCAGCCTCCAATTCCAGCTGAGCGTTGCGGGAGTCGATGATAAAGAGCGTCTGCCCCTTCTTCACCTGCTGACCTTCAGCCACGCAAATCTTCATCAACTGGCCACTCACCTGTGGCGTTACCGTCACGTCGTTCTGACCTTTCATTCTGGCACTGAACTTATAAGGTAGTTCAATGTCTGATTTCTCCACTGTCATTGTCTCAAACGACGACTGTGTCATCTTAGGCTCGTCAATGCCACAGGAGGTCAGCCCAGCTATCATACTGAGCATGCATACCCATTTCAAACCTTTTCTTTTCATAAATTCTATTTGTAGTTTTTATAATTATAATAGATTTGGGGACAAAGGTATATAATATTTTGGAAAAAACCAAAAATCTTCTAAAAAAATTGGTTTTATCTATCTCGTAAGCGAGAATTTCAGCGACAAGCCGAAATCGTGGGTCGTCGTTGGATAACTGCTGCTGGCCAGGAGTGGCGTGTTCGTCTGCGTGTCGTAGTAGGCCGTCAGGGTGAGCAGTCGCGAGAGGGTGTAATCAGCCATGAAGGAGAGTTTGAAAGCCGAATTTCCACTCGAAGCAGAAGAGGCTCCCGTAGCGATGTCACGCGTGATGGCTGCCTGCTTGCGGAAAGAAATGTCGAGGCGCAGATTCAGGTCGTGGTTCACACCCGAGGATCTGCTGGCTGTCCTGCTATTATCTGCATTCTTGGAATTGTTGGCCTTACCCGTTTTCGAACGACTCTGCGCTGCTTTGATCTTACGGCTGCTGCTGGCATTAAAGAGGCGGAAGTCCTGTAATTTATAGGCAAGTCCTACCACCCAGTCACGACTGAGGGCCTCGTTAATCTGTACACTGGTCATCGAGAGATTGATGACACGGGTGGTACGGTATTCCATCTTTGCGGTAAGGTTATTTTCGAAGGTGGCATCCACACCCAACAGGGGCGAGAATGCCTCGTTGATACTGACGGCAGGGATGCTTGGCAGGGTGTAGCTGCCCACGCTGTAGACGCTCTTATAGCCATGATTGAGATTCAGGCTCTTGAGATGGTCTCTGACCCAAGGCAGATTTGAGAGACCTCCATAACGGATGGTCCAGTTGGGAAGCATCCTCAGGAGCGAGGGGAAGATATCGAGCGAATGGCCAGCCCCTGATGTATAGGCCGAGAGGAAGGCAGGAACCATCACTTCTGCAGCATAGGGATCAACAGGAGCGACAGCACCATTGACGCTGGTGCCCTGCGCCTGTACCCGGTCACGGAACTCAGACAGCAACGAGCAGAAGTGCTCGAAGGTCGATGAGCGGTAGCCATTGTTGGCATTACCCATGCCTGCGAGCGCACCCTTCAGCGAGATGGTAGTCATATTAAACGAGCCGCTGTGAGTGGTAGGTCTTCCTGCGAACATATACTGAATCGTACGTGCGTGATTATCAGTGTGGGCTGCATTCAGGTCGATCTTCAGGTCGCGTATAGGCTCTACGACGGCACGTATCTGCACATCGCGGCTGGTGCTGATGGAGGCAGGCGTCGTCACACTGTCGTTCTTCAAGAGCCAGTGGTTGGCCATCGCCTTGTCGATATAGCTGTCGTCAATCATACCGAAGGCGAAATCGAGTCCTGGCGACATCACCCCGGTACTTCGCGTCTGTCCGAACACATCACCGATATTAGGCATGAATCCAGGCAACAGCATCGAGTACTGTTGACGGAAACTGATATTGATAGAGCGTACCGACATCAGCAGACGGGCAATCGTCTGTGTTGGCTTATACCACCACTGATTCTCTGCCGAGGGCTTCGCCACGATACTGAGCTTCACCTGCACGGTGTCAAGGTTCTTGATAATGATCTTATTCGGATCGACCACCTTGTACTTGATGGGGTAAGGCTGACCGTCTTTCGTGCGGGCTGTGACAATCAGTCGCTTCGAGCCCTTGTTATGAGCCACGGTGATGGTGGTATCAGGCTTCAGCGTTATCTCACGCTGATAGCTGTTCTTGTTCTTGGGCAGTATCTTTTCTTCCGGATTGTCCGATGTCTTGGAATCAGATTTCTTTGGCTTGCTGGATTTCTTGGATGCGGCTGATCTCCTCGAATTGCTGGAGCTGTTCTTCTTGAATCGCTCATTGGCCTTCTTCAGGAAGGGGAAGTGGTTATAGAGCATCTCGAGGTTCAGCGCACCGTTGATGTTCAGGTTTCGGTTACTCGTGACGGTATTTCCCAGACTGGTGCCATCGTCGAGCTCCGTACCTCGTGTCCATGAGTAACGAGCATTATACGAGGCATCGCCGTTCATCCAGTCGAGCACTGGTATCTTGTTCAGTGGCAACTGGTAGCTGGCGGTGACCTGCTGATTATAGTCGAGCGGTGTTCCCAAGTGTCGGATGCTGTACATCACCGAATCCTTCCAGGCAGAGTAGCGATCAGGATAGAGATCTTTGTTCACAGGGGTATAGGGCTCTTCTATCTGTGCACGCGTACCTGATTGGAAATTGAAGTGCAGGTTACGGGTGAAGTCCCAGCGCAGGGCGAAGTCACGGTTCCAGAGGAACTGCTCATTGAACACGAGTTCGAGGTTCTGGTTCTCCAGACTCTCAAGGTCGCGCTCCTGCAGTTCATAATAGGCTCGGCTCATCTCGGTATTGAAGGAGATGTTCTGTGGCAGGTAGTTGATGCCGATGGCCTTGGGGAAGTTCAGCCACTTCGACTTGCCTTTGAGTTTCTTGAAAGGCTCCCAGGTCTTGTAGACGGGCGAATAGCTGTAGTTCATGGCGCCTCGCCACTGGTCGTCTTTCTCGTAGACGGTAGTCTTGCCCGAGGTGTTACGGTGCGAGTGACTGTATGAGAACGAGAAGTTCGCGGGGTCGTAAGGCATGGGGTGACGCTTGGTCTTCAGTCCCCAGCGCAGGTTCGAGATCGAGAAGTTCGTGTTCGTGGTCTTCGTCACGGCGATGCTCTCTATACTGTCACGCTCATGCTTGCTGGTCGTGGCATCGAGGGCATCCTTCAGGCGCATGTCCGTGTCGAGCGGATTATAACGGGGGCGCACTTCTTCCTTCGTCACAGAGTAGTAGATGGGTGCAGACACTTTTGCTTTATCGGGGAAGAACTTGCCGAGTTCAAACGAGGTGGTGATGGCATATTCCTTCTGGGTGTCGGTGCTGCGCTGCATGACGTTCTCCTCCAGTCCGCCGAAGCCGTCGCTGATGTAACGGCCCTGCAGGTTCACGGTACCGAAGTCTGAGAGCTGCACATTCATCGTACCCGAGGCAGCCCAACCACCATCGTTATTGCTGTCCAGCAGTCGCAGCTCGTTCACCCACACCTCACCCGACTTCACATCGCCTGAGATATTCCGCACACCGACCATCATCACCTTCACCTCGCCCAGCGACGGATTTCCCAGCACGCTCACCTTGTTCTGTGGACGATCGGGATCATATTCGCTATAGAGCTGGTTGAAGGAGGCTGCTCCCGTCGACTTCGCCACATTACGGGCTTTCTTCAGACGGGTGAACACGTCGAGGTCTACATCGAGCATATTCGATGCAGGCCACACCATTCGCCTGTCTGCTGTCGAGTATTTGCTATAGTCGCTACGGTCTGGTGTCAGCTCCAGTGGTATCAGGTATTCGTAGTAGTTGTTTTTATAGTCGCTACCCATACGGATGAATACGGCCAACTGGTTATCCTGCAGGTTGGTAGCGTCAGGCTCCAGATGGTTGGCGTGTACGAACATCTGCAGGTGCTGATACTGGCGAAGATCAAGGCTCGTATTACGGTAAACGGCCTTCGACTCGCCTCGCTGCAGGTTCTTCACTACCATGTCGAGCGACTGTTCATTGCTCTCCACGAGCTGTGGCTGTGAGGGATCCGTCACTCGGCTGATACCTGGTGGCAGCACGTAGTTCACGGGCTTCTTGTCGTTACTCTCCTCAATGTTTACGGCACTGATCTCGAGCACGCCGCCCTCAGCCGCCGAGGTATTCAGATTCTGCCTATAGATACGCCACTCGCCACGTACGAGGTTCAGCGCTCCGAATCGCAGCACGATGGGCTTCTGGAATCCTGTCATGAACATACGCATGAAACGGATGCTAGTGAAGTCGTTGATGCTGCCTTCCTTGTGCTCATACTCCGTCACGGGGATGCGGAACTGATACCAATTCACACTCGTCGTGTCGCCATTGCGCAGCTTCACGCTGCTGGTGCGCATATCGGTGATGAAACAGTCGGCTGGCGGCACGCCGTTACGGTAGGCGTCGAGCACCTCGGGCGAGATTCTGACACGATACTGGTAGTAACGTTCAAACTCGTTGAGGGTAAAGTCCTGATTGATATCCTCCTGGTCAGGGCCTGACTGGTAACTGGTGTCATACGATTCATTCTGGTTTGCAGTATCAGGCGAGTTTCCCTGTGGGTTGTTGATACGCTTGTAACGGTCGAGAATGCTCTTCTGCTCTGCGTCGAAATCCGATCCACGGAAGTAGTGGTAGTCATCGCCCGCAGGGTCTCGGTTCCAAGCCTGACGGATACTGTCGTTAGTCACTTTAGTATTCATGGCATTCACCCAGTCCCTATAGGCGCCATACTGCTGCTCCTCAGCATCAGTCAGTCCGTTGAAGCCCACATCCTGCAGGTTTCTCGAACCCTCGGTAACGGCGAAGGCATAGGTCTGGGTAGCCTGCACGGGAATCTTTCCCCACTGGGTGGTAGTGTACGAGTTGGAACCGTCTACAGGCATACCGCTCTCATAGAACTTCTTTCCGTCGTGAAGGATGTCCTCCGAAATCTCTCCGAGGTTGAAGTAGAGGTCGCCTGCATAGTCTGAGGCTGTACCGTCCTGACGGGAGTAGATGAAGGGATCGAGCAGCCAGAACTCGATATACTCGATGTTCGCCTGCTCAAAGTCGTTGGTATCGAGCTTGCGCATCATACCGCCCCACTTCGTCTCGGGCTGCTGCAGCGTACCGTCGGCATTCAGGTCGAGTGTCAGGTTGTAGGGGCCTCGCTCCTGTGGGTAATAAGCCAGATTGAGCACTGGCAGGGTCGAGGTGGCACCGTTGTAGGTGCTCTGCTGACGGTTCGGATAGAGCTCCTTCACGTACACTTCGCGCACGTAGTGGTTCGACAGCTGGTCCAGGTCGCTCTTGATGTGACTCGGTGTCAGCGTGGAACTTCTGCGCGTGAAGATAGGGTCGACGTTATACCAGGCCAGCAGCGCACGGTTGTAGCCACTCGTCACGCCCGTCTTGTCACTCGATTCCATGAAGGTGGAAGGCACACTCGCGATGGTCCACTGCTTCGGATTGCTCACGTCGATATAGTTCTTCGTATTCTCAAAGTCGTCGATATACGAGGCATTGTCCTGGGTGCCGCTTGCCGTACCTGCGACGAGCTGGGCAAACTCGCCAGTAAACGTGATGTGCGAGGGTTCCTTCACATGGAGGAAGGGTATCTTGTTGAGCATCGACGTCAGCCACTGGCTCTCCTGTTTCCAGTTCATGTTCAGTCCCCAGAGGGTGTTGCTCAGAGGCTCTGCTCCCATTGTCACCTTCGAGGTCAGTGCCTGCTCGTGCAGGTGCATCAGCGTACCGCCCAACTGGAAATTCTTCGAGAACTCGTATTCCCAGTTCACGCCCACCATCGTCTTGCGCTGCATACCGTACTCCGTGTTCGATTCGAGCGACACCTTCACGTCGGTACCAGCATCGCGGATGCTCTGATTCAGGATGGTCACCTCGCCTGCAGCGTAGTCCACAGAGTAGTCCGAGCCCTCCTGCAGCGTCACGCCGCCAGCCGTCACCACCACCGATCCTGGAGGCACGTTATAAGCGCCCAGCGGTATCACGTTCTCGGCATTGCCCTTGAACTCTCCTGTGAGGATAAACTTGTCTTTCTCTGCCGTCTGCTTCGCAGTGGTCTTCGTCTGTCCGTAGAGCTCTCTGAACACGTATTTCTCAGCCTCATCGGCATCCATACCTTCCGCCAGCAGCTTCTCGCGCAACCAGCTGCCGAAGGGCTCTGCCGCTGGCAGATACACGCGCCCGTTGCTCACGGTGTAACCCTCCACATAGTCGAAGTAGCCGTTAGGATGGGGCTTCATGTTATTGTCGAGACGGTCGCAGCCCAACAGCTTCAGCAGCGTCTTGTTCTTCACCACGGCATCGGGGATATAGGTCAGATACACACCTGCTGTGTCGCTCTGGAACTTGATGTCGAGGCGGAACTTGGTCTTCTCCACCGTCGAGGCGAGATAGTACACGTTCTTCATCATCAGGTCCCAGTTGCCCTGTGTGGGATTGTTCGAGGTGTTCTTCAGGGCTTTCACGAAGAGGGCCTTCGAGGTCTCTGTCAGATCGCTGGCGAACTCACCCACCTGATAGGTCTTGCCCCCCGACGTAAACTCATAGGCCACGGCGAGCACCTGGTCTGTCTGCAGCCCCGTTTTCAGAGACACATAGCCCAGTGCCTTGTTCACGGTGTATTCCGACGGTGTCAGCAGTCGTGCGCTCGACAGTTTCTCATAGTCTACGCCGTTCTCAAAGTCCGGTATACCAGCCAGCACCGTTGCCGTCTGGTCGATATCGCGCGCTTCAGCGTAGTTGTTCACGAGGGTGGCATACTCTGTATTGGCACCATTGCCAGGCACTGTTTGCCCAGTGGTTTGCCAACGGTTGTTGCTCACCTTCGAGTTCTCTCCGAGGTCAGTCAGAGCGATGATGCCACGGGTGTTCGAGGTGGTTCCCGTCTTGTTGGTAATCCATATCTCCACACGGGTGATCTCGATACCCGTCGTCAGGTTGGGCAGTGTCGACATCGCCTTGTCGTAACGCTGTCTGAAATAGTGCGACAAGAAGAAGTGGCGGTTTTCCTCATAGTCAGCCACGTCCATCTCGAAGGCTGTGGTGTGGGTACCTCCCTTCGAGGTCACGCTCTTCGTCGACGATTTCTTCTGCGAGAGTACCGTCTGCAGTTTCAGCCTGCCGAACTGCATATCCGTGCGGATACCGAAGAGGCTCGAAGCGCCCTTCACCAGCGAGTTGTTCGAGGGGAAGGTAACGTTTCCGGCTTCCACGAGCTTAATGATCTCATCTTCCTTGCCGTCGTATTTCAGCTTCAGGTTCTGCGTATCGAAGTCGAAGGTGGCGTCGGTGTTGTAGTTCAGGTTCATGTTCACCTTGTCACCCACCTTGCCGTTCACGTTCAGGTTAATCTTCTCGTCGAAGTCGAAGGCTGTGGTCTTCCTGTTACGGATAGGCAGCGAGGGATTGTCGATGCTTTTGAGGTTGACACCCATCTTCAGCTCTGCCGTTCCCTGAGTCTTGATGCGCACCCCACCAGGGCCGAAGATCTTCTCTGCTGGTCCCAGGTCAAAGTGCATGTCGGCAAACGAGAACTTCTCCTTTCCCTTGTTCTGCACGTTCTCGGCATTCTTCTGTCTGAAGAAGTCGCGCAGCAACCGTTTCTCGCTCCATTTCCGGTATTCCTCTGGCGTCATCAGCACCGGGGCATTCAGATACGAACCGTTCATCTTCGAGCCGACGTAGTACACATTGGCCGAATCGTCGTATTCCACAGTCTGGCGGATATTGTCGGGACGTCTCAGGTCGAGTGCCGAAGAGTCGAGATCCTCCACGACCACAGGCACCGTAGGCTGAATGCGCCAGCGCGCCTTCAGCGAGTCCGCCTGCTGCGCTTGCGCACTCACGCACGCGACAAGCAGGCCCATCAATATCCCAATAATCCGCCTGGTTCTCACTTGATTTGTTTGAGGGCCAGTTTCACCACCGTTTCCACAGGGGCATCAGGCTGCTCTTGCAGGATGGCAAGCACCACCTTCTGAGAAGGTGCAGGCGCAAATCCCAGCATCGTCAGTGCCGACACCGCCTCGTCCTTCACCTGATTGTTCACGGGGGCCGACATCTGTCCACCCGTAGGAATCTCATCGGCGATACCCAGCGATACGATCTTCTCCCTTAGGTCCACGATGATGCGCTGCGCCGTCATCTTGCCGATACCCTTCACGTTCTGTATCAGTCGCGCATTACCAGCCGATATGGCGTTGCAGAGCTCACTCACACTAAGCGACGAGAGAATCATCCTCGCCGTATTGGCTCCCACCCCATTGACGGTGATGAGCAGCAGGAACGTCTCGCGCTCCCTCTTGTTGACGAAGCCATAGAGCAGATGTGCGTCTTCCCTGATAGCCTCATACACATAGAGTTTCACCTCTTTCTTTCCTTGAATGGCACTGAACGTGTTCAACGAGATGTTCAGTCCATAACCGATTCCAGCCGCCTCAATGGTTGCTAAGGCAGGGGTCAGCTCGGTCAGCTCACCCTTAATGTATTCGATCATAATGACGTTTTGTTTGTATATATACACCTAATAAACGCATGCACTTTACATTTTATTGTATTTCGCCCCCATTTAGTTACACATTGTCACAAAATGACAGTTTTTAGATAATTTTTCGGGCATTTTGTTACGCATTTACAAGAAAATATGTACTTTTGCAACCGATTAGAAGAAAACAACCAACAAAAGACATAAGAAATATGAAGAAAATCAGAGCAGCCGTCGTCGGTTACGGCAACATCGGAAAGTACGCACTCGAGGCTCTTGAGACAGCCCCCGACTTCGAAGTAGCAGGCATCGTTCGTCGTAATGGCGCAGAGAACAAGCCCGCAGAACTCGCTCAGTACGAGGTAGTGAAGGACATCCGCGATCTGAAGGATGTCGACGTGGCCATCCTCGCCACACCTACCCGCTCGTGCGAGGAGTATGCCAACCAGATCCTGCCACTCGGCATCAATACCGTCGACTCTTTCGACATCCACACCAATATCCGTGGCTATCGTGAGCGCCTGATGAAGCTCAACAAGGAGACGAATACCGTCAGCGTCATCGCTGCCGGATGGGACCCGGGTTCCGACTCCATCGTGCGCACACTCATGCAGAGCCTCGCTCCGAAGGGACTCTCCTACACCAACTTCGGCCCCGGCATGTCGATGGGCCACAGCGTCTGCGTGCGCTCAAAGGCTGGTGTGAAGAATGCACTCTCGATGACCATCCCCCTCGGCGAGGGCATCCATCGCCGCATGGTGTATGTAGAGCTCGAAGAGGGTGCCAAGCTCGAAGAGGTGACTGCTGCCATCAAGGCCGATCCCTACTTCGCCAGCGATGAGACCCACGTGTTCCAGGTAGAGAGCGTCGACGACGTGCGCGACATGGGTCACGGCGTGAACCTCGTGCGCAAGGGTGTCAGCGGCAAGACCCAGAACCAGCGTCTGGAGTTCAACATGAGCATCAACAACCCCGCCCTCACTGGTCAGGTACTTGTCAACGTGGCTCGCGCCTCCATGCGCCTCCAGCCCGGCTGCTACACAATGGTCGAGATTCCCGTCATCGACATGCTCCCCGGCGAGCGTGCAGACCTCATCGAACATCTGGTGTAAAGGTAAAAAGGTAAAAAGGTAAAAAAGTAAAAAGTGAATATAGCAATTTTTGTTTCAGGCAGCGGGTCTAACTGCGAGAACCTGATTAGATACTTTACCGACTCCGAGAGCGTACATTGCGCTCTCGTTGTCAGTAATAAGCCCGACGCCTACGCCCTCGTGCGTGCAGAGCGTCTCGGCGTACCTACAGCCATTACCCCCAAGGCCGACCTCAACAATCCCGATGTCATGATGCCCCTCCTGCAGAAGTACAACATCGGATTCATCGTGCTGGCAGGCTTCCTGCCCCTGGTGCCCGACTTCCTCATCGACGCCTACCCCCATCGCATCATCAATATCCACCCAGCCCTCCTGCCGAAGTATGGCGGAAAGGGCATGTGGGGCCATCACGTCCACGAAGCCGTGAAGGCTGCTGGCGAGACAGAGACAGGCATGACAGTCCACTGGGTCACCCCCGTCTGCGATGCAGGCGAGATCATCGCCCAGTTCCGTGTCGCCCTCACCCCCGATGACACTGTCGACGACATCGCCGAGAAAGAGCACCAGCTCGAAATGGCCCACTTCCCCAAAGTTGTCGAAGAAGTCATCTCCAAACTCCAGTAATATGAAGACATTCATTACAACATGGCTTTTCGCGTGCTCAGCACTGATGATGCTGAGCGGATGCGCCACAGCCGAAGAACGAGCTGCGAGGGCAGCAGAACAAGCCTTGAAGGTGAAGACTGCACTCACACAGCGACGCTATAAGATTGACATCAACCGCATGTACCCGATGAAGGGCAATTCCAAGAGTGTATCTTACGGCTACTCCGTCGAGGTGCGCAACGACACCCTCATCTCCTACCTGCCCTATTTCGGTCGCGCCTACAATGTTCCCTACGGCGGAGGCAAGGGCTTCAACTTCTCCGAGCGCATCGGCAGCTATCAGGAGACGCAGCAGTCTAACGGAGCGCGCGTGATAGACATTGAACTGAAGAACGACGAGGACATTTATCAATACACCATCAAGGTCTTCGACAACGGCAACTCCTCCATCGACGTCCTGTCCCGCCAGCGCGATCCCATCTCCTACTCCGGCGAGATGGTCTTCGGGAAATAAAAGGCGTCGTCTTAACTAGGTGACAAGAGACAATACGACACGAACATACAATTATTTAACCATTATCTTATAAACAAATTATATACTATATATATTATATTGTAATATAATATATATAGTATATAATTATATAGAAATACTATTTGTATAGCAGCCGTTGTCGTGAAGGTCTGTTATGGTAAGTTCATTTACAACTCGTGTCGTATTGTCTCTTGTCACCTTGAATAAGAGTAAGAGCAAATAAGAGCCATTTATCAGTGTGACAAATGGCTCTTAATGAGAAATAAGGCACTCTTTATTTCTGAGAATTGGGCTCGCCACAACTCGCCCAATTGTGTGTAGATCAGTGCACCTCTGCGGGCGTGAACGTGCGACGCGTGAGATCATAATAGGGCGCAAAAGTCCCTGTCCCCTTTGCGCCCTTTGATTATTCTACGGCGTTTCTGAGTATCTCGGAGAGCGTGGGATGGATGTGGATCATGTCGGCGAGTTCACTGACGGTGGTATGCTTGCACATGAGGACTGAGACTTCCTGGATGATGTCGGCAGCGTGGGCTCCGTAGGCGTGACAGCCGAGAATAAGACCTCCGCTCTGCCCCTCGGAAGGAGGCGTGATAAACAGCTTCAGCATGCCTTCTGTCTCTCCCATCGCAAGGGCCTTGCCGTTGGCTCGCCAGAAGGACTTCTTGCAGACATAGGCAGCACCTTGTTCTTTCAACTGATCTTCCGTGGGTCCGACGCAGGCAGCTTCGGGAGATGTGAAAATGGCTGCAGGCATGATGTTGAAATCTATCGCATCCGCCTTGCCGAGAATCTGGTTCACGATGCGGACTGCCTGCATCTCGGCTGCATGAGCCAACATCTGCCTTCCGTTGACATCGCCGAGGGAGTAGATTTTGGAGGAAGGTGGAATGTGGAATGTGGAAGGTGGAAGGTGGAAAGTGGAAGGTGGGATGAGGAATGTGGTGGGATCGGCGGGGAGGGGGGCGTTGGGGGAGAGAGTGAGGCCGAGGGCTTCGAGGTTCAGACCTTCTGTTCGCGGCTTGCGGCCTGTGGCCATCAGGATGATGTCGGCCTCAACGCTCTGGGTGTTCCCTTTCTTATCCTCGAAGAACACTTCGCCATCGGCTATCTGCTTGACACCACATTGCATGTGGAACGTGATGCCCTCCTTCTCCATCTGTTTGCGCAGGCGCTTGGCGATGTCGCTGTCGAGGGCGGGCAGACACTCCTTCAGGTATTCGATCACCGTCACCTCTGAGCCAAAGCGATGGAAGACGCTGGCGAACTCCATGCCGATGACACCTGCACCGATGATGGCAAGGCGCCGGGGGAGTGTGTCGAGCTGGAGCAGGCCTGTGGAATCGACCACGCGAGGATCGTCAGTACCAGGGATGGGGAGCCACTTCGTCTCTGAGCCTGTGGCGATGATGATATGGGGAGCGGTGTAGTCGTTGACCGTGCTGGCATCGACGAATGCTCCTTTCTCACGAACCAGTGTGATGTTGGGGTGAGAGAGGATGCCCTCGACTCCCTGGCGGAGCTGGGTCACTACCTGCGTCATGCGCTCACGGGCCTCAGCAAAGGTGGCTGAGTGGACATAGGTCTTCGTGGGGATACAGCCGACATTGAGACAGGTGCCTCCGACATCGGCGTCCTCGAAGATGACGACCTTCAGGCCTTGCTTGGCGGCATATTCAGCGGCGCGGTAACCGCCTGGCCCCGCGCCGATGATAATCAGATCTGCTTCTTTTGACATAAGAACTTATTTTAGATAAAAAGGACATAAGAACATAAATATTTATTATAGACAAAAGAACATAATTATTTCTGCCTAAAGCTTATGTTTCTTATGTTCTTCTGTCTAAATATATTAGTCTTTCTTCATCTGTCTGTAGGTGACTACGGGATGCTTGGCGGCGAGGACATCGTCGACACGGCCGATGGGGGTGTCGTGAGGGGCAGTCTTCACGAGATCGGGATCGGTCTTGCCCTCCTGGGCTATCTGGCGCATCACGGCGATGAAACCGTCGAGCGTCTCCTTCGACTCGTTCTCCGTGGGCTCTATCATCAGACTCTCGTGGAAGAGCAGCGGGAAGTAGATCGTCGGGGCATGATAGCCGTAGTCGAGCAGGCGCTTGGCCACATCCATTGTGGTGACACCAGTGGACTTATCCTTCAGGCCGTCGAACACGAACTCATGACAGCAGAGGCCGTCGATGGGCAGTTCGTAGACATCCTTGAGCGACTCCTTGATGTAGTTGGCATTGAGCGTGGCGAGCGGACCCACCAGCTTCAGCTGCTCGCGACCCAGCGAGAGGATATAGGCATAGGCGCGCATCATCACCGCATAGTTGCCCTGATAAGGCGACACGAAGGGGAAGAACTCCTGCAGACCCTCGCGCACACCGACAGGACCACTGCCAGGACCGCCACCGCCATGAGGCGTGGAGAACGTCTTGTGCAGATTGATGTGCATCACGTCAAAGCCCATATCGCCTGGGCGGCAGGCACCGAGCATGGGGTTCAGATTGGCACCATCGTAATACATCAGACCACCGCAGTTGTGGATGAGACTCGCTATCGCGGGGATGCTCGTCTCGAAGAGGCCGAGCGTATTGGGATTGGTCATCATCATCGCTGCGATCTCGGCCCCCTGCTCAGCGACGATGCGCTGCAGATCCTCGACATCGACGGTACCGTCGGCCTTCGACTTCACCTCGATGATCTCGAGTCCGCAGACGGCTGCCGAAGCGGGGTTCGTGCCGTGAGCTGAGTCGGGTACGATCACCTTCTTACGGGCCATATCGCCACGCGAACGGTGATAGTTGTCGATCGTCATCAGTCCCGTCAGCTCACCATGGGCTCCTGCATAGGGCTTGAAGGTGAAATGAGCCAGACCCGTGAGGGCACAGAGCGACTTCTCCAAAAGGACGACGAGGGCACGTGCGCCTGTCACCGTGGGTTCGGGCTGCAGGGGGTGCAGGTTCTGGAACTGGGGCAGCGAGGCCATCTCCTCGTTGATCTTCGGATTGTACTTCATCGTACAGGAGCCGAGGGGATAGAAGCCCGTATCGACACCGAAGTTATTGTTGGAGAGGTTCGTGTAGTGGCGCACCACCGTCAGCTCGTCGCACTCAGGCAGTGCTGCCTCTTCCTTGCGGCAGAGTTCCTGTGGTATCTCGTAATCGCCAAAGCTGTTTCTGGGCAGACTGTAGCCCTTGCGGCCTTGCTTCGAAAGTTCGAAGATCAGATTTCCATATAACTTGTTGTTCATATCGCTGCCATGTTTACAAGGTTATCGATTTCTTCCTTCGTACGCTTCTCGGTGACGGCGAAGAGGAAGCCTTCGTCGACGCGGACACCGCCCAGGATGCCTGCCTCGATGAAACGCTGGTAGAGGGTATCGGCATCACCGTCGTACCTCACATAGAACTCATTGAAGAAGGGTTTGTCGTAGACGAGCGAGAAGCGCCCGGTCTTCAGCAGTTCGTCGCAGAGATAATGAGCGCCAGCGTATGAGAGCTGGGCTGCCTCCTTCAGACCCTGCCTGCCCATCAGCGACATATAAATCGTGACGAAGAGGGCCATCAGGCTCTGGTTACTACAGATATTCGACGTGGCCTTCTGGCGACGGATATGCTGCTCACGGGCCTGAAGGGTGAGCACGAAGGCGCGCTGGTCACGATTGTCCTTCGTCATGCCGACGATGCGGCCTGGCATCTTGCGGATGAGTTTCTCGGTGCAGCACATATAGCCTACGTATGGGCCACCCCACTGCATGGGGATGCCCAGACTCTGACCGTCGCCCACAGCGATATCTGCGCCCCACTCGCCTGGCGTCTTCAGCACCGCGAGATCGGCTGCCACACTGTCGATGACGAAGAGTGACTTCTGGTCGTGACAGGCCTCGGCGAAGCCCGTGAAGTCCTCGACGATACCATAGAGATTGGGCTGCTGCACGATGACACCAGCCACACCGCCCTCAGCAAGGCGGGCCTTCACATCGTCGAGACTCGTCGTGCCATCCCTGACGGGCAGCACCTCGAGTGCGATGTCCTGATGGAGGGCATAGGTCTTGAGCACCTCGAAGGTGTTGGGATTCAGACAGCCCGACACCAGCACCTTGCGCTGCTTCTTACCGGCAGCGACAGCCATCATCATCGCCTCTGCGCAGGCGGTCGTACCGTCGTACATCGAGGCATTGGAGATGTCCATACCCGTGAGTTCGGCCATCATACTCTGATATTCGAAGATATAGTGGAGCGTGCCCTGTGAGATCTCTGCCTGATAGGGGGTATAGGAGGTGAGGAACTCAGAGCGCTGCAGCAGGCTGGGAACGACCGAAGGGGTATAGTGGTCGTAGACGCCCATGCCTGCAAAGCAGGTGAGCTGTTTGTTCTCGGAACCGAGTTTCTCGAAGATCTGTCGCACCTCCATCTCGCTGCACGACCAAGGCAACTCGTAGTCGCCCTGGAAGCGTATGCCGTCGGGTATCTGGGCATAGAGCTCGTCGAGTCCCTTCACGCCCACCTTCGCCAGCATCGCATTCAGATCGTCATCCGTATGGGGAAAATACTTGAAATCCATTGTTATTCTATGTCTTGGCATCTATTCTTGGCACGGATTACACGGATTTCACGGATTATTCTTCGTGGATAATAAAATGATTCCGTGTTAATCCGTGTAATCCGTGCCTAATAATTATTTCGCGCAGAAAGCTTCGTAAGCTTTGGCATCCATGAGATTGTCGAGGGCAGAGGTGTCGCTGAGCTCTACTTTGATAATCCAGTTCTCAAAGGCATCCTCATTGATAAGCTCGGGCTGATCGTTGAGAGCTTCGTTGACTTCGATGACAGTACCACTCACGGGTGAGATCAGATCAGAGGCAGCCTTCGTGCTCTCAACGGCACCGAACTCCTCGCCTGCCTCCACTTCGTCGTCGACATCAGGCATATCCACATACACCACCGTACCCAGTGCGCTCTGTGCATAGTCGGTGATACCTACGAAACCTACGTTTCCTTCTACTCTTACAAATTCGTGTGACTCTGAGTAGTAGAGTCCTTCAATTACTTTTGCCATAATTTTTATTTTGTTATTTTTTATAATTTTTGTTATAGAACTGTTTCTTGACGACTTTGCCGGGGAAGACCTTCTTGCGAATCTGGATCTGTACCTCGGTGTCGAGTTTGGCATACTGCGCATCAATGAGCGCCATGCAGACACTCTTGTCCGTCGACAGCGTGCGATAGCCAGTGGTGACCTCTCCAATAGGTTCGCCTTCCATATTCTGCACCTCGTAGCCGTGACGGGGAATCGCCTTGTCAGCGAGTTCGATACCCACCAGTTTCCTGGCAGGACCCTCAGCCTTCTGCTTGGCGAGAGCCTCCTTGCCGATGAACTCCGCCTTATCGAGTTTGACGAACATGCCGAGACCCGCCATGATGGGGGTGATATCCTCAGAGAGTTCATCGCCGTAGAGGGGCAGCCCCACCTCGAAGCGCAGGGTGTCGCGGCATCCCAGTCCGCACGCCTGCACACCAGCTGCAATCAGCTTGTCCCAGCAGTCGTTGATATACTCGTGAGAGGCATAGATCTCGAAGCCGTCCTCACCGGTGTAGCCTGTGCGGGAGATGATGATTTCTTGTGGAATGTCGAATGTGGAATGTGGAATGAGGATAGTTTTGCAGGTGTAGAAAGTCAGCTCTTTGCAGGGCAGGGCTAATACCATCTCGACGATATGCTCTGACTCTGGTCCCTGAACGGCTATCTGTCCGTAGTAGTCGGAGCGGTTCTGCAGATCGATGTCGAAGCCCTCGGCATGCTGCTGCATCCAGGCCCAGTCCTTGTCGATGTTCGCCGCATTGATCACGAGGAAGAAATCGTTCTCGCCCATCTTATACACCAGCAGGTCGTCGACGGTTCCACCGTTTTCGTAGCACATCATGCCGTAGAAGATCTTCCCTACAGGGGCACCAGCCACATCGTTGGTGAAGATATGCTGCACGTAACGCTCGGCATCGGGTCCCTTCACCGTGACTTCACCCATGTGAGAGACATCGAACAATCCGACATGCTCACGGACAGCCATGTGCTCGGGGGCGATGCCTGCATACTGGTAGAGCAGCGGCATGTCGAAGCCTCCGAACTCGACCATCGTGGCACCCAGCGCCAAGTGCTTGTCGTACAAGCACGTGCGCTTTGCTTTCTTTTCTAATTCCTGTTTAATTCCCATAGATTGATATTATAATAAATTGATGAATTCTTCTTTCAGATAAGTCGCCTCGATGGCTTCGACACTGGCCACCTCACTGGCTGTAAGCATTCGCTCACCCTCGCACAGCGTCTCGCGGATGAGGGCTTTCAGCGCCTCCACGCTGTCGAGCGTCGTATAGTCCTTCAGCAATGTGATGCGCTGTCGCACGCTCTCAATGCCCTTCTTCGCGAGTTTCTCCCTGCTGGGCGTGATGGCATTGAGCATGTGATCCATATTCGTATCGAAGAGCATGGTGCTGTGAACGATGCAGCGGCCCTCAAGATGATAGCAGGCCGTGCCGCACACCTTCCTGTCGCCTATCATGATGTCGTTATGACTGGTACCCGTAGCGGCGATGCCCAGTTTGCGCAGCACCAGCAGCACCATATTCACAAAGCGGTTGAAGGCGAAGTTGACATTCTCCTCGGAAGTGACGAACGACAGCATCAGATTGTCCATATCGGCATAGACGCAGCCTCCCCCACTCTTCCTTCGGTAGAGACTGATGCCGTGCTCACGGCAATAAGCCACGTTCACCTCGTTCTCGAGCACCTGATTCCGCCCGAAGATGACACTCGGCTCCACCTGCCACATGAAGAACGCATCGGGCTCGTCGGTATGGCGCGCCACGAACTCCTCCATCGCCAGATAGAATGAGAGGCGACGGGGCTCCTGGAAGGGTAATGCGACATACTTCATGTTTTAGGATACAGCAAGCTGAAACTTTTCTGCAAATTTATATAGTTTTTATGTAACTACCAAATCATTTAGCTTTTATTTTGGTTTTTAAAACGATTATTTGTATCTTTGCCGCATGGAACAGACAAATCAATACATCAAGCAGTTCCCCGAGTTGATGAAGGGGAAGAAAATCCTATACGTACACGGCTTCGGATCATCGGGACAGAGCGGTACGGTGACACGCATCCGTGAGGTGCTGCCACAGGCAGAAGTGATAGCTCCCGACCTGCCCATAGAGCCTCAGGAAGCACTCCTGCTGCTGAAGGACACCTGTGAGCGGGAAAAGCCCGATCTCATCATCGGCACCTCGATGGGCGGCATGTATGCAGAGATGCTCTACGGCTACGACCGCATCCTCGTAAACCCCGCACTGGAGATGGGAGAGACGATGAAGGAGCACGGAATGATCGGCGCGCAGCACTTCTCGAACCCCAGAGTTGATGGCGTGCAGGACTTTATGGTGACAAAAACGCTGGTGAAGGCCTATAAGGAGGCGACACAGCTCTGCTTCGGCGGTGTGAACGACGAGGAGCAGAGGCGCGTCTTCGGCCTCTTCGGCGATGAGGACACAACGGTGAACACCTACGGCCTCTTTCATGAACACTACACGCAGGCCATCAGATTCCACGGGGAGCACCGCATGAACGACAAGAGTTTCATGCACGCCGTCGTCCCCGTGATCCGCTGGATCGACGATCGTCAGGAAGGCCGCGAGCGCCCCATCATCTATATCGGCATCGACACGCTGAAGGACAACTGGGACAAACCGCTGAGTTCAGCGCAGAAGACCATCCGCAGGCTGCTGGAGAACTACCAGCTCTACTTCGCGGCAGAGGCACCACAGGAGGCCAGCTACTACGAGGAAACCGTGAAGTGGCTGGAGCAGTATGTGAACGTGCCTGCCTGGGGACACACCGTGTTTACCAACCAGCGCGAACTGCTATACGGCGACTACTTCATCGGCAGAGAGACCGACTGGAAAGGAATGGCCACACACATCGACTTCGGCAGCGACACCTTCAAGACGTGGGATGAAGTAGCAACCTATTTCGAAAGACTGGGCGGACAATGAAGGTAGCAGTCGTAGGCGGAGGAGCCGCAGGATTCTTTCTGGCACTCACGGTGAAGGCGCAGCGGCCTGAGGCTGAGGTGACCATCCTGGAGCGCGGCAAGCGCGTGCTGAGGAAGGTAGCCGTCAGCGGTGGTGGGCGTTGTAACTGTACGAACACCTTCGAGGACGTCAGGGATCTGCAACAAGTCTATCCGCGCGGGCATCGGCTCATGAAGCGCCTGATGAAAGGCTTCTCGCAGCGCGATGCCTACAACTGGTTTGAGCAGCACGGGGTGAGACTGACCATACAGGAGGATCATTGTGTGTTTCCTGCCTCGCAAGACTCCGCCACCATTATCAACTGCTTCCTCGCAGAAGCCCGCAGACTCGGCGTCAGGATACAGACAGAGACAGCCGTTAGGAACATGGACGACCTGAAGGACTACGACTGCGTGGCCTTAACGACAGGAGGAGCGACGGAAGCGAGCCTTGCCTGGCTGAAAGCACTGGGACATGAGATACAGAAACCCGTGCCCTCGCTGTTTACCTTTGAGACTGGCGACGAGCAACTGCACGCACTGATGGGAACGGTGGTGGAAGAGGCACAGGTGATGATACCCGGTACGAAACTGAAGGCAGAGGGAGCGCTGCTGGTGACCCACTGGGGCATGAGTGGACCTGCCATCCTCAGACTATCGAGCTACGCTGCCCGTTATCTGGCAGAACTGAATTATAAGGCGCCACTGGCCGTGAACTGGACGGGGCTGCACGACAGCGAAGCACTGGAGGCGCTGACGGAGATGACACAGAAATTCCCACAGAAGCAGCTGCTGACGATAGCCCCCTGCGGACTGACGACAAGGCTTTGGGGCTATCTAGCCACACGATGCCTGGGGCAGCGCGCTGAGGGGCGCTGGGGATCGCTGAACAAGAAGGAGATGAACCGCCTGGCAAACGTGCTCAGCGGCGGTGACCTCTACGACATTCGCGGCAGGGCACCCTTCAAGGAGGAGTTCGTCACCTGTGGCGGCGTCAGCCTCGAGAGTGTGAACCCCACAACATTAGAGAGCAGGCACGTGCCCGCTCTCTATTTCGCCGGTGAACTGCTCGACATTGACGGCGTCACCGGAGGTTTCAACTTTCAAGCAGCCTGGACGACGGCCTTCACCGCTGCCCAGGCTATATGCAAGATTTAGAGTTTTCCGTCTGACCCCAGTACGTTCACCATCTTGTGGATGTACATCTTCTTCACGTTCTCACGCGCGGGCGTCAGATACTGACGAGGATCGAAGTGATCAGGATGCTC
>JAEEGJ010013343.1_pt1 | contig 19952 bp, 16 predicted proteins | sample 8958761 | NCBI WGS metagenome assembly JAEEGJ01 (sample SAMN16246546, study PRJNA631951) | gut metagenome | biome: gut microbiome; feature: rumen; material: RS-attached | host: Bos | place: Iran: Karaj | collected 2018-10 | reverse complement strand
TCGGCACTTCGATTACTTCGTTGATCTTGGAATACGACTGCCTCTCTGTCTTGCCTTGTTTTACGGAATGGACCATGACTAACGAATCACCTCACACAAAGCTTAAAAAACCTAAGTTTAAGCAGTTTTTACGTTGAAAAAGCCTATTTATTTATCACAAAAGGCTCTTCCCGTCAAGTGAAAAGGGCATAGTGCCCCTAACCCAATATGACGCAGTAAAGAATTATACAGAGGAATACAAAACCTGTCAACGGGAAATTTTCCCGCCGACAGGTCTTATGGTCGCTAAATTGTCCGCTAACGCCCTGATTTATTAACCGTTAGTACCGTAAATAAATTTTTTGACCAGGTCGGAATTTATAACATACTGGGGATTTGTCGACTTAAGGCTTTCCTTCAGCTTGTTAATGTTTGCCGTGGTCTGGTTTTCCCTGTAATTTGCCATCCAGGCCGGTGCGGATCTTTCAAAATAATAGATGGTTACTTCTTTATTATCAGAAGAGACAACTATCTTAATATCTCCCTGCTTACGCTCTGCAGCGAAGAGCCATTCGGCAAGAGCCTGAGTCTGGGCGTCAACTTCTTTTCCATCTTCAGCCTTGAGCATCTCAGCCTTGGTTTCGCCAGCAGTATAACCGCCGCTCATCATCTCGTCCTGATCGTTGGAGTTGGTCTTTACGAGCTTGTAGAAATCGAGAGGAGACATTCCCTCGGGAGCAAGCTGCTTTGCCTTCTCTTCGAGAGCCTTTGCATCAGCTGCGATCTCCTCGTTGGTACGGGTCTTTCCGTTCTTGGCATCGTTCTGGAGCGTGAGGGTCCTGTATGTGACCTGCTTCTCCTCGTCGAGTTCCCTGCCTTCGTACATAGCAACATAAGCGCCTGCGGAAGTCTCGATGACGGTCTTGTCGCCTGCCTTTCTGTCAGAAGAGAAAAGGAAATCGGCGAGCTTTTCATCGTAATAAGACTTGACGTTCTCCTTGGAAAGACCCTTTACTGCGGTAGGATCTTCGTCGTTTTCATAAGCCTTAAGAGTCTCTTTATCTTCAAGGCCCTTGAGGTAGAGCATGCATGTGCTGCGGAAGCTCTTTGCGTCAGTGGACTTGTCAGCGATCCACTGTGCATCCTTCTTAGCCTGCTCGATGTCAGCCTTGCCGTCCTTGGTCTGGGCGGTTACGAGATAGTAATGGAAGTTAACGTTCTCGAAAGAGCTGGAATCAGCCTTGTAAGCGTTGTTGATGTCTGTATCGGAAGGATTGATGGAAGTGTCGAACTGGGAGAGGTACTGTGTGTACTCGTCGGTATAGAGGCTTCTCATGAGGAGCTTCTTGTAAATTCTGGAACTCATTCCGATACCGTACTGTCTGGAAAGGTAATTTTCGACGGTCTGATAACCGTAGAGCTTGGAAATGCCGCGGAGGCTCTCAAGCTCGAGCTTGGCGCATCTTGCGGCCTGGCTCATCTCACGGAAACCCTTGGCGTCAGCCTCGCGCTCCAGAAGAACGAGTCCCATTGCCTCGTCGGCACCCTGGGAAAGGAGCAGTTCACGGTATGTCTGGCCGGTCGTGGAATTAACAACAGTATCAAGCTTTTCCGTATTCAGAATGCCGTACTGGGCGTACATGCTGTAGATGCCCATGTAGTAGTAATTCGCTTCGAGGACAGAGAGGTCTGCAACCTTGCCTGTAGTACCGTCAGCCTTGGTCTCCGTGATGGTGATTCCGGGAAGTAACTGAGGGATGATTCCCGAGAAATAAACGAAATAACCTGCTGCGAACAACGCCATTATGACAATGACGATGCCCAGTGCCAGCTTGGCTTTAGACTTGCCCTTCTTTGACTTCTTCGTTGAGTTTGCCATACAGTTTTTCCAGCCTTATATAATAATAAATATATTTAGAGCGCAAAAATGCAAGGATAATTATAATTCGGCATACCCGATAATGCAAGGAATCTCGTCCAAAGAGGAAAGCACATAGTCGGGTCCGAGCTTTCCTATCTCGTCTTTCGGCATCATGGTCCAGCCGACCAGGGCAAACGAAGCACCGCAATCCCTTGCCGAGAGCAGATCAGAAGCAGCGTCGCCGACATAGAGTACTCTGCTCATGTCACCGGTTCCCAAACGCCTTGCGGCTTCCACGATAGGATCTCCGTGAGGCTTGGACCTTGCGGTGTCTTCGCCGAAGACCATGACGTCAAAGTATTTCGCGATGTCCAGCTGTTCGATCGTCACCATTGCAGAGTCCCGGCGCTTGGCAGTCACTATGCCCTGACGGATGCCTTTCTCTTTGATCATGGCCAGGCTCTCTGCAACTCCCGGGAAAAGAGGGACCACGCCCTCCTTCATCCTTCTGATGTTGTACTCGAGATAAGCCTCGGTAAGCTTGTCCGCAGTCTCCTTGTCATGCCTTTCGAAAGAATCGCGGAGGGGCCTGCCGATATAGCTCTTCAGGTCGGCCACAGTCCTCGTGCATTCGCCGAGCACGATCTCGTAAGCCTTCTGGAAAGACTCTACAATGAGAGGGACGGAATCCTGGATCGTCCCGTCAAGATCGTAAAGGACGAGGTCAATCTTCTTTTGCATCATCTTCATGTCCGGAAGCGCTTTCCGGATCCCCGTCATTATCCGGAACGGGCTTGTTGACGTGTATCATGACCTTCGATATCGCACGTTCCTCCATCCTGAGGACCTTGATGTCGATGTTCTTGTAGTGGACAATGGGTCTCTCCTTCTCTTCTGGAACCCTGTCGAGAAGCTGGATCACAAGGCCTGCGATGGTGTCATATTCCTCATCGGACAGTTCAATGTCGAGAACGTCCTCGAGGTCGCTCAATGTCATGTCTCCGGCAACGATATAGTCACCGTTTGAGAGCCTGACCAAAGGCTGTTCCTCATCGTCAAACTCATCCGTGATGTTTCCGACCAGCTCTTCGAGCATGTCTTCGATCGTGCAGATACCCATCGTTCCGCCGTACTCGTCGACGATGACCGCCATCTGCATACCGGATGTCTTCATTTCACCGAAAAGTGAGGATATCTTTCTTGTCTCATGAACGAACAAAGGCTCTCTGATGAACTTTTCAAGCACGAACGGGTGCTCTTCGTCAGGCGGCATGATGCCGATGAGATCCTTGATATGGAGGATTCCCTTGATGTCGTCGATCGTGTCTTCGTACACGGGAATTCTCGTGTATTTCTCTTCCCTAGCGACACGCATTACCTCGTCGTAATCCGCATCGATGGGCAGGGAGATGATCTTCTTTCTGTGCGTCATGATCGCCGCGACTTCCTTGTCGTTGAACTCGAAAACGTTGTCGATCATTTCCTTTTCGGTATCTTCGATGTTGCCGGATTCAGAGCCTACGTCGACCATCATGCGGATCTCTTCTTCCGTTACGCTCTTGTCGGTGTGGACAGGAGAGATCTTGAAGAGCTTTAAGATCAGGTTCGTGGAAGCCGTAAGCAATGCTACGAAAGGCTTTAAGAGCACGCCGAAGAAACGTACGACGCCCGCAGCCGCAAATGCCCATTTTTCGGGATTGCTCTGCGCGATGCGCTTGGGTACGAGTTCGCCCAATACGAGACAGAAATATGAAAGCACGACCGTTATTACTACCGTCCAGAAGGACTCGAGCCATTTGTAATTGCCTGCGGGATCAACGAGGTTTGCGAGCTTTGACGCGAAGTTGTTCGCGGCAAAAGCTGACGATAAGAATCCTGCAAGTGTGACGCCGACCTGGATCGTTGCCAGGAAGTTGCCCGGATTATCGATGAACTTCAGTATCCTCTTTGCCTTGCGGTGGCCTTCCTCGGCCATCTTGCGCATCTTGGCATCGTTAAGGGAGATGACCGCCATCTCGGTTCCCGAGAAGAACGCGTTCACCAGCACGAAGAAGAAGACAAGCAGTATTTCAGCTACTGTTTTTCCCATTATTTCATTTCACCCAGAAGCTTTTCGAGTGTCGTTCTTACCGCCTGAGGATCAGCCTTGCCCTTGAGAGCCCTCATCGACTGTCCGACAAGGAACTGGAAGTTCTTTTCCTTGCCTGCGAGATACTCGGAGACAGGACCCGGATTTGCATCCAGGACTTCCTTGATGACAGGCTCGATCGCAGATGCGTCCGATACCTGTGCCATGCCGTTTTCCTTGACGTAGGCTTCAGGATCAACGCCGTTCATAAAGACTTCTTCGAGGACCTTGCGGCCGCTCTTTCTGTTGATCTTTCCGTCCTGGACCATCTTGATTATTACGCCGAGCGCTTTGCCATCGAACTTCATGTCGGCGGGAGCGACTGCAGCATCCTTGCAGAGCTTGAGAAGGTCGGTCATGAGCCAGTTGGAGACTTCCTTAGGCGAATCCGTTACTTCACAAGCGGTCTCAAATACCTTTACCAGTGCGGGTGTTCCCGTAATGATGTCAGCATCGTATTCGGGGAGACCGAGTTCTGCCACATAGCGTGCCTTCTTCTGATCGGCAAACTCAGGGAGCTGTGCCTTTATCTCAGAAAGATACTCATCGGAGATCTCGATCGGCATGAGGTCAGGATCAGGATAGTACTTGTAGTCCTGAGCGTTTTCCTTTGATCTCATCGCGTAGGTGTATTCCTTTTCGTCGTCCCAGCGTCTCGTCTCCTGAACGACTTCCCCGCCTTCCTCGATAAGGTCGATCTGGCGTTCCCTCTCGTATTCGATAGCACGCTCGATCGCCTTGAAAGAAGCGATGTTCTTCATCTCGGTCCTTGTTCCGAATTCCTTCTGGCCTCTGGGCCTTACGGAAAGGTTGACGTCTGCGCGCATGGAGCCTTCCTGCATCTTGCAGTCTGAAACTCCAAGGTACTGCATCGTATCCCTGAGCTTTGCAAGATAAGCGGTAACCTCTTCAGCGCTCCTGAAATCAGGCTCTGAAACGATCTCAAGGAGCGGGACTCCGCAGCGGTTGAAATCGACCATTGTCATTCCGGTCACGGGATCGTGTACGAGCTTGCCCGCGTCCTCTTCCATGTGTATCTCATGGATACCGATGGACTTCGTGCCTTCGCTCGTCTTGATGTCGACGTGGCCGTTCCTGCAGATCGGGAAATAAAGCTGCGATATCTGGTATGCCTTCGGGAGATCCGGATAGAAGTAGTTCTTACGGTCGAACTTGTTCTTTCTCGTTATCTCGCAGTTAAGCGCAAGTCCCGCTTTTACGGCGAACTCGACTACCTTCTGATTGAGCTGCGGCAGTGTTCCGGGCATTCCCGAACAGACCTCGCAGACGTGGGTATTGGGCGCTCCTCCGAACTTTGTCGAGCACCCGCAGAAGATCTTCGATTCGGTCGACAGCTCGCAGTGTACCTCGAGCCCTATAACCATTTCATAATCTTTCATATCGTGTATCCTTGTTCCTTACTGATTCCTGCTGTATGCGGATGCGAAACCGAGGACGGTCGCTTCGTCAAACGGCTTTCCGATCAGCTGGAGGCCGACCGGAAGTCTCTCCTCGCCCGTTTCCCCGCACGGGACTGAAATGGCGGGAAGTCCCGCAATATTGATGAGTACCGTGCAGATGTCTCCGAGATACATCTTGAGCGGGTCGGAAAGGCTCTCACCTGCCTTGAGGGCGGGTGTGGGCGCTACGGGTCCCGCGATGATGTCATACTTTGCAAAAGCGTTGTCGAAAGCCTGCTTGATGAGGTTCTTCGCCTGGAGCGCCTTGTTGTAGTATGCGTCGTAATATCCGGATGAAAGCACGAAGTTTCCGAGCATTATCCTTCTCTTGACCTCGAGTCCGAAGCCCTCGCTCCTGGACTTGATGTAAAGCTGGGTAAGATCGATGTCGCCCTCCGGACGGTAGCCGTACTTGATACCGTCGTAACGCGACAGGTTCGAGCACGCTTCCGCGCAGGCGATGATGTAGTATGTCGGGATGGCATATTCTGCGATCGGGAAAGAGAATGTCTCGACTTCCGCGCCGAGTCCCTTAAGGACTTCGATCGCGGCGTTGACCTTCTCCCTTACGCCCGCATCGATGCCTTCACCGAAGTATTCCTCGGGAAGTCCGATCTTCTTTCCCTTAAGAGAGAAATTGCCGAGCGCGTCCATGTCGATGACCGCTGCCTGCTCCGAAGAAGACTGGTCCTTCGGGTCTGCACCGCAGATGACGTTATAGAGCGCGGCTGCATCTTCAGGAGTCTTTGCGATGGGTCCGATCTGGTCAAGAGAAGACGCGAACGCAACGAGGCCGTAACGTGAAACGCTGCCGTAAGTGGGCTTTAATCCCGTAACTCCGCAGAAGGAAGACGGCTGTCTGATAGATCCGCCGGTATCTGAACCGAGCGCTATCGGAGCAAGTCCTGCTGCAACTGCCGCAGCACTTCCGCCGGAAGATCCGCCGGGGACCCTGCCTGTCCCGTGAGGGTTAACGGTAGGTCCGAAAAAGCTCGTCTCAGTCGTCGAACCCATTGCGAATTCATCCATGTTGACCTTGCCGATGATGACCATGCCGGCTTCGGTTATTTTCTTTACAACGGTGGCGTCATAAGGCGGAACGAAGTTTGAAAGCATCTTCGAGCCGCACGTGGTAAGAACGCCCTTGGTGCAGATGTTGTCCTTTACGGCTATGGGAACGCCTGCCAGAGGGCTTGTGAGCTTGCCCTCGGCGATATCGGAATCGACCTGCGCAGCACGCAGGAGCGCTTCCTGTCTTAAAACGGTGATGAAGGAATTGTATTCACCGTCCTTTTCATCTATAGCCGAAATGTATGCGTGGCATGCCTCGACTGCCGATGTCCTGCCTTCTTTGATCGCTTTTCCAAGCTCTAAAGCGGAAAGGCTGATGATCTCTTCTGATGTCATGTCATTCCGCTCCTTAATCAAACGTTCTGGGCACGAGTATCGTGCCTTCCTTTGTCTCCGGAGCATTCGAAAGGACTACGTCCCTCATGTCTCCGTTGCTTACCTCGTCTACACGCATGACGTTGCTCCTTCCGAGCGCATGGCTCAGAGGTTCAACACCCGTCGTGTCGAGTTCGTTAAGCTTGTCAAAATAACCCAGGATATCCGAAAGGCCCTTCTGCATACCGGCTTCATCCTCAGGTGAAAGCTCGATCCTGCCCAGCGCCTCGAGATATTTAACCAGATCGGTCGTGATCTCCATCTTTCCTAATGCCTCTTAATCTCTCTGACTAAAAAAATTACTCTTTACCGTTCTTCTTATTGTTACCGCTATTCTTAACGGGCTTCTTAGCGGGTTTCTTCTCTTCTTCGGGTTCTTCCTCTTCCTCTTCTTCATCGAGTCCGGAATAAGGATCAGCGATCATGTCGGGATCTTCTTCATCCTCTTCTTCCTCGCCGTTCTCTTCATCTTCCTCATCTTCGTCCTCGTCCTCATCCTCGTCATCTTCATCTTCGATCACGCGCTTGGACTTGGAAGTCTTTTTGGAAGGAGCGGACTTCTTGGAATTCTTCTTGGAAGATTCCTCTGCCTTTTTGGTATTCATGTAGTTGGAAACGAGAATGCCGATGACCGCTACGATCGCGATTCCGCCGATAACGCAGAACACGATTATGAGGACCTTGGACAGACCGTTGTCAACCGTTGTTCCGTCATCCGTTGGAAGCGCGGAAGGCGTTGTGGTATTGCCGTTGCCGGCATCCGGTGCCTCCGTTACGGGAACCGCCGTAGGAGCCGCCTTTGCGGGTCCGTACTTCTGGTCTGTATGGAAGTTCTTCTTGTTGGCCTTCATCTCGTTTTCGATCTCGGTGTTCATCGCTGCGTTTGCGAGCTCGGAAACCTCGCCCTCATCGAGCTTGACCTTGCCTAAGTAACCTACGCAGAAATAACCGTATTCCTTCGCGTAAACAACGCCAAGGTCACCCTCTTTGCGGGATGCGTCGTATGCCCAGTTTTCAAATGCCGATACCGTCTGGCCTTTTGAAATGGAAATATCGCCCTGATCGTAAACGGAGCCGTCTTTCTGTGCAGCCTCGGCAAGGGTCTTAAGATCGGCAACGGACTTGCACTTCTTGAGCATTTCGTTAGCGGCAGTCTCAGCCTTCTTCTTGTCATCGTCGGTTGCGGAAGCTCCCGGAGCATAGAAAAGGGCGTATCTGACGTTGGGTACCATCTTCTGGTCTTCAGGCACCTTGTATTCGGCAACATACTTTTCCTGATACTTGCCTGCGAGGGACGCGTTCTCAAGGATCGCGCGGTAAGCCTTCTCGTCACAGTTGGGTCCGAAATAAAGCTTGATGATGACGTCGAGGGAAACTCCTGCGGGCTTGGCCTGCTCTTCGGTCCTCTCCTTCATCTCATCTTCGATGGCCTTCTTGTCCTCATCGGAGAGCTTGATGCCTGCAGCCTTTGCGCGCTCGACGAAGATGTATGTGCTGTGAAGATACTCTTCAGCCTGCTCAACAAAATAATCTGCGAAAGTCTTTTTGCCGTCGTCATAAGTAGCTGCAAGATCAAGGTAGCCTGCAGATGTTGACGGATAGTAGCCGTAAGCCGCGTACTGGCTGAGCTGCAGGAACGTCAGAAGGAAATAGTAATCCGACTCAGCGAGCGGGATCTTCTGTCCGTTGTAGTAGTACTGGTGATTGAGGAAATCACCGATCTGGTTTCCGTACATCGTGTCAAAGCTCAGCTTTGAGATGTCGTAAGATTCCTTTGTCTGCTGTGATGAAGCAGCAGTCTCAGCGGGCTGTGATGCCTGTGTCGTCTCATCAGCCAGAGCGGTAGCTGCACAAGACAGCATGAATGCCGCGCTGACAATAGCGATTACCAGTTTCTTAAGTGCCTTCATTCTTTTACTCCGTTATTTTTTTGTAGTCGGCTGCGGCATCGGCGATCGTGTCGTCCATGTCGTAGTACTTGTATTTTCCGAGCCTTCCGCCAAACCTGACCTTCTCGTCGCTTGACGCTAATTCCAGATACTGGCGGTAAAGATCGTTATTTCTGTCGTTGTTGAGCGGGTAGTAAGGCTCGTCGCCCTTCTTCCACTCTGCCGGATACTCGCGCGTTACCGCGGTGCCCTTTCCGGTTCCGAATTCAAAATGCTTGTGCTCGATGATCCTTGTGAAAGGCGTCTCCGCATCGGTGTAGTTGATGACCGCATTGCCCTGGAAGTCGTCGACGTCAGGGAGGTATTCGGTCTCAAACCTCAGGCTCCTGTATTCGAGAGTACCGAGCTTGTAACCGTAGAACTCGTCGATCATGCCTGAATAGATGATCTTGTCGGCAAGAGAGGAAAGTTCTTCCCTGTTCTCCAGGAAATCAACGCCTGTCCTGACCTCAATGCCTTCGAGCATGTTCTCGATCCACTTCGTGTAGCCTCCGACGGGGATTCCCTGGAAGCTGTCGTTGAAATAGTTGTTGTTGTAGGTGAGCCTTACCGGAAGCCTCTTGATGATGAAAGCGGGAAGCTCTGTTGCCTTCCTGCCCCACTGCTTCTCGGTGTAGCCCTTGATGAGCTTGTTGTAGATATCGGGGCCGATGAGAGAAAGAGCCTGCTCTTCGAGGTTCTTCGGCTCGCTGATCTTAACGGAAGCGATCTGCTCGTCAAGCTTCTTTCTTGCCTCTTCAGGCGTGATGACACCCCACATCTTGTTGAACGTGTACATGTTGAAGGGCATCGAGTAGATCTCGCCCTTGAAGTTTGCAACAACGGTATTGGTGTAGCGGTTGAATTCAGCGAACTTGTTTGCGAAGTCCCAGACTTCACGGTCGCTGGTGTGGAAAATATGCGCACCATACTTGTGTACGTTGATCCCGCCGACGTTTTCCGTATATACGTTGCCGGCAACCTGGTTACGTCTGTCTATAACGAGACACTTATATCCGCCGTCTGTCGCAAGGCGCGCAAAAGAAGCGCCGTAAAGGCCTGCACCGACGATGAGAAAGTCATATTGGCTCATCAGAAAAGATCCTTTCGAGAATTTTGCAATAATATAATATACACTACTTGGCGGATTTTCGCATTATATATATTTATTTTGAATATACGGCCGCATTTTCCGTCTGACCGGCCCCGGCGAAAACGAGTTCACGAAAAGGGACACGAAAATACCTTAAAACGTGTCCCAAAACGTGAATCTGACTCAAAATTCACGAAATGGGACACGAAAACACCCTAAATCGTGTCCCAAATCGTGAATCGGTCATAAAAAGATAATTCAATGCTCTGTTAGAACGAAAACAGAGCGCGTAACAGAGCACTTCTTAAACTATCCGTGCCTGAAATCGCGGCAGGCGGCGGCAAATTTCTCAAAAGACACCGCATCGGGGTAAATGTCGGCTACCGGCTTGAAAGGCATGTATATGCAGTCCGAAAGATAGAGACCAAAGTCGTCCCCGTGCAGTTCAACGTCCTTTTTCAGGGCGGATTCGAGCTCAGGGTGCTCCGCGATCTTTCCACAGGGCCATGAGATGCCGCATTTGAGCTCTTCCGAGCCCTCATCGATCCTGATGACGGACGAGGCGGGCAGGTCCTCACAGTCAAAGCCGCACCTGATCTCATAAGCGCCTTCCTCGAGCAGGAAAGCCTTGCGGTCGGCATTGTAATATCTGAGTTCGTCAATGCCGAAAGCGATGGTTACGGTCTTTTCTTCCCCTGCTTCAAGGGCATATTTTCCGAACGCACGAAGCTCGTTTTCAGGGCGCAATACGTCAGGACATACCTTGTGTGAATAAAGCTGAAGAGTTCCTTTTCCGGGCCTTTTGCCAACATTCTTTACAGTGATATTGCTGACCACTTTGCCGTCTTCGACGGACGTATCCATGTCTTCTATCACAAACTCCGAATAGGAAAGTCCGAAGCCGAACGGGAACATGGGCTTTATCTTTCTCTTCTGATAGCCCCTGTAACCTGCGTAGATACCTTCTCCGTACACGCAGCTGAAGCTGTCGGGGTAGCTGAGGAACGACGGAACATCCTCGAGCCTTTCAGGGAACGTAACGGGCAGATGCCCTGACGGATTGACTTTGCCCGTAAGTATGTCTGCCATCGCACGGCCGCCTTCCATGCCCGGATAGAACACGGCGAAAAGGCCGTCCAGCTCTTCTTTGTAACTGCCAAGCTCAACAGGTCCGGGCGTATTGAGGATGAGGCAAATCCTGCCCGCACCGCGCTCTTTTATCAGTCTGTCCAGGATCCCGAACGTCCCGGAAGACAGCTTAAGATCCGCCCTGTCAGCGCCTTCGCGTGATTCCTGGGTCTCAATGACGATTGCCGTTGCGCCGTTTTTATATGCATCGTAATCGTCAAAGACTATGTCTTCAAAACCGGGTATCTTCGAAAGTTCTTCAGGAAGGACCGTCGTTCTGTCGGTAAATACCTGCGCGCTTCCGGTTCCGTAATCCCTGAACCTTCCTCGTCCATGACCGAAGAAAACAGTCTTCGAACCTTCTTTCAGCGGGAATGAACCATCCCTGTTTATCAGCATCACGATGCCTTCGGCAGCTGCATCGTACGCGGCTTTGCGGCCTCTTGAAACATATTCTTCATCGGTAAAACCATCGGGCAGTCTTGCACCCGAATGCTTTTCAATAAGCGTCAAAAGCCTTCTGCACGCTTCGTTTAATCGTTCTTCGGAAACGCGTCCTTCATTGACTGCGAGGACGATGTCTTCATGCTTCCAGGGGCCTGGCATGAACAGGTCATTTCCCGCGGCAAGCGAATCGCCTGCGCCTCCCGTGCAAGCGCCCCAATCAGTGACTACGAGGCCTTCAAAACCCCACAGATCACGGAGCGTGTCCGTTAAGAGCCGCTTGTTTTCGGTGCATTTGGTTCCGTTGATCGAAACGTATGCGGACATGAATGTGGATGCAGCTTTCGCGCACTCTTTGAAAGCCGGAAGATACAGTTCATGAAGAGCTCTTTCGGGTATCTTCTCATCCATTCCGACACGGTTTATCTCCAGGTTGTTGCATGCGAAATGCTTGGCGTTTGAAGCGACTACGGCCTCCTCAACGCCTTTGCACATCTGGGGCGCAAGCGTTTTGGAAAGGCACGGATCCTCCGAATATCCTTCAAAGAATCTTCCGTTCCTAGGGTCACGCAAAAGGTTGCAGTTCGGGGTTCCCAGGAGCACGCCGATATTGTATGCGAGCGCTTCCATTCCGAGCGCTTCAGACACCTCATAAACGGTCTCCGGATCCCATGTGCTGCCGAGCAGGATGCCGGGCGGATAACAGCCCGGTGCGGATGTGATATTGCCCTTGATCTCCGCGAGTCTTTGGGAGATCTTCTCTCTCAATATCTTCTCGTGTTCAGTGAGTTCTTCAGTATGGTAAAACAGCCTGATAACGCGGAACGCTTCTTCTGCCGAAAAGCCGTCCGCTTCGCCGTTTTCCCTGTCCTGGAAAAGTTGTTCGAAATTTATCCCGGTACCGCCGTCCTGCATGTAAAGGACGGGGATCTCATCCATGCCTCCGACCGAGAAAGGAGACCGTCCGCAGATCAGTCTTGCCTTATCTTCAATCGTCATGTTGGCTAGTATGAGATCGATGTCCATCAGTATCTTCGGTATCTTTCGTAGCGCTTCTTCGCGAGTTCCTCTCCGTCAAAGCCTTCATTATTTCCGATGAATCCGGAAATGCCCTCCCTGAGTTGGGAGACGACGGCTTCGATATTATTTTCGCAGAGGTTCTCCGGCTCCGCAATGATCTTATCGATAATGTTCTTGTCCTTCATGTCCTGGGCAGTGAGCTTCATCTCAGCGGCAGCCTCTGAAGCACGCTTGGAATCCTTCCAGAGGATCGATGCGTAGCCTTCGGGAGAAAGGATCGCGTAGATCGCGTTCTCGAGCATCCAGACCTCGTCTGATACCGCGACAGCCAATGCTCCGCCTGAACCCGCCTCGCTGATTATTATCGACAATACAGGCACCTTGAGAGATGACATCTCATAAAGGTTTCTCGCGATCGCTTCGCCCTGTCCGCGCTCTTCCGCCTCTAATCCGCAGTAGGCACCAGGAGTATCCACAAAACATATGACGGGTCTTTTGAACTTCTCCGCCTGCTTCATGAGACGCAGTGCCTTCCTGTATCCGTCAGGCGACGGCATACCGAAATTGCGCTCGATGTTTTCTTTCGTGTCGTGGCCCTTGGACTCGGCAATGACCGTTACGGCCTTGCCCGCAAACGTAGCGATACCGCCCATTATGGCCTTGTCGTCCTTGACGAATCTGTCGCCGTGGAACTCGAGGAAATCGGGGAAAAGTTCTTTTATGTAATCTTCCGCAACAGGTCTGTCCTTTCCGCGGGATATCATGACCTTGTCCCAAGGAGTGAGCTTTTTGTCACCCTTCGGGAGCTTTATCTTCTCGCTCTTTCCGGGCTTGAAAGTACGCTTGTCATCATGGAATGCGAGGATGTCGGTCAGATAATCCTTCATGTCGGTCCTTGTGACGATGTCATCGACAAAGCCGTGATCTCTGAGGAATTCGGCACGCTGGAAGCCCTCGGGGAGCTTTTGTCCAATCGTCTGCTCGATGACTCTGGGACCCGCAAAACCGATGAGCGCACCGGGTTCTGCCAGGATGATGTCGCCTAACATTGCAAAGCTCGCGGTGACGCCGCCCGTTGTAGGATCGGTAAGTATCGTCACATAGAGAAGCCCTGCGTCAGAATGCTTCTTAATGGCCGCAGAGGTCTTCGCCATCTGCATCAGGGAAACTATGCCCTCCTGCATCCTGGCGCCGCCTGACGCGGTAAATATGATGACAGGAAGCCTTTCCTCGGTAGCCTTCTCAAACATCCTCGTGATCTTTTCGCCGACAACGCTTCCCATGGATGCCATCATGAAACGGCAGTCCATGACGCCCAAGCATGTGGGACGCCCGTTTATAAGGCCTTTGCCGGTAACGACGGCCTCATCCAATGACGTCTTTTCGCGAAGCCTTTCGAGCTTGTCCTCATAGCCGGGAGTACCCAGAGGATTTAATTCCGCGATGTCATTGTCCCATTCCTCGAACGATCCGTCGTCAAGGATGTTGTCTATCCTCGTAGCCGCAAACATGCGGAAATAATTGCCGCAGCTGGGGCACACGAAAAGGTTTCTCTTGAGTTCTTCAGAGAAGATCGTTTCACCGCATTTGGTGCACTTGTGAAAAAGTCCCTGCGGCGTCTGGGGGCCCTGATCCTCGTTCTTCGGGGTATCGGAACTGCCCTGTGCAGACTGCGTCTTCTTGAAAAGATATCTTAATTCCATCGTGAACTGCCTTACTTATTTTCTGGAAAACTTGTCGATAAAATCGATGTCCGTATTGCCTGAAATGAATTCCGGGCTCGTGATGATGCCGTACTGGTAATCGATGTTGGTCTTGATGCCCGTGATTATGACCTCGCCCAACGCCGACTGAGCCTTCTTGATGGCTTCTTCCCTGGTGGGCGCCCATACGGAAAGCTTTGCGAGCATCGAATCGTAGAACGGCGGGATCTCAAGTCCGCTATATACGGCGGAATCGATCCTGACTCCCTGTCCGCCCGGAAGGTAAGCAAGCTCTATCTTTCCGGGGCACGGTCTGAACTTGTGCTCTGCGTCTTCCGCATTGATCCTGACCTCGATCGAATGTCCCTTGATCTCGATCTCATCCTGCGTGAAGCTTAAGCGCTCGCCTGAAGCGATCCTGATCTGCTCCTTGATGAGGTCTATTCCGGTTACCCATTCGGTGATCGGGTGTTCGACCTGTATCCTCGTGTTCATTTCCATGAAATAGAAATTCCCCGAAGGTTCAAGAAGGAACTCCACGGTTCCCGCGTTCTCGTAATTTACTGCCTTTGCGGCTTTTACCGCTGCCTCGCAGATGGCCTTTCTCTTCTCTTCGGAGAGCGTCTCGCAGGGAGTCTCCTCGATGAGCTTCTGGTGGTTTCTCTGGATCGAACAGTCACGCTCGCCCAATGAAACGACGTTGCCGTACTTGTCTGCAAGGATCTGCACCTCAATGTGCTTGGGGTGCTCGACATAGTGCTCTATGTACATCGAACCGTCGCCGAAAGCGTTTTTCGCTTCCTGCTGCGCTGTAAGGAATGCCTGCGTGAAAACATCCTTTGAACGAGCGACTCTCATACCTTTTCCGCCGCCGCCCAAAGCCGCCTTGATCATGACGGGATATGTGGCGATCTCGGCAAGCCTTAAGCCGTCCTCAACGGTCCTTGCTGCTTCAGCGCTTCCCGGTATCGTCGGAACACCCGCATCCATCATGGTCTTCTTAGCCTGGGCCTTGTTGCCCGAAGCGGCGATCATCTCTGACGAAGGACCGATGAACGTGATGTTGCAGCGCTCGCAGATCCTCGCAAACCTCGCGTCTTCAGAAAGGAATCCGAAGCCCGGATGGATAGCGTCAGCGCCTGATGTCATCGTCGCGCTGATTATGCGGCCTATATTCAGATAGCTCTCTGAAGAAGGCGCGGGACCGATGCATATCGTATGGTCCGCGAGCATTGCGTGAAGGGCATTTCTGTCAGCCTCGGAACATACCGCGACCGTCTCGATGCCCATCTCACGGCACGCCCTGATTATGCGCACCGCTATCTCGCCTCTGTTGGCTATCAGAACTTTCTTGATCATAAGCTTGCCTTATCAGACCTCAGCACCCTTGGGAAGGATGGCGAACTTGAGTGTAGCCTTAACGACAACGTTGCCGTTGACTGTAGCGACTGCCTCGCCGATGCCGAAGCTGCTCTTCATTGCGGTGATCCTTGTCTCGAGCCTTACCTGGTCGCCCGGAACGATGGAACCCTTGAACTTGCATCTGTCAACACCTGCGAAAAGAGCGATCCTGCCCTTGAATTCCTCCTGTGAGAGGATGCAGACTGCACCGCACTGGGCAAGAGCCTCAACCGTGAGGACGCCCGGAACGATGGGGTATTCGGGGAAGTGTCCCCTGAAGAAATACTCATCGTATGTGAAATTCTTATATGCGATGGCATACTCGCCGGGAACGTAGTCCTCAACCTTGTCGATGAGGAGGAAAGGATGCCTGTGGGGAATGATCTTCATGATCCCGATCGTGTCGAGTGAATTTGCCATGTCTTGTTCTCCTTTGGATTAGCTTATTCTGAAAAGCGGCTGACCGTATTCAACGGGTGAACCGTTTGTTACCAGTATTTCCGAGATAACTCCGTCGCAGTCCGACTCGATCTCGTTCATCATCTTCATTGCCTCTACGATCGCAAGGACCTGGCCCTTCTTTACGCGGTCACCGATCTTTACGAAGGGCTTTGCGTCAGCTGCGGGAGCAGCGTAGAAAGTGCCTACGAGAGGTGACTTGATGATGAAAGTATCGTCCTCGTCTTCTTCATCGGCAGCGCCGCTCGTTGCATCAGCAGCGAGTGACATTGCCTTGTTGAGCTCAGCCATCGATACGCCGGTGAAAGCACCTGCGCTTGCCGCGTTTGCAGCGGAAGTAAGTATGCCGCTCCTTCCTGTATGAAGCGTGATCGAGAATTCGCCTTCCTTGTAGTCGAAGCTGTCGATGTTGGATTCCGAAACCGCCTTGATAAGGGCCGTCATCTCTTCGAGCGTAAGACCGGTGCGATTGTTTTTATCTGCCATAAGTCTTTTCCTCCCTTACTTAAGCGAATTTCTTGACGATGATGGAAGCGTTGTGACCGCCGAATCCCAGATTGTTCGTCATAGCGTATATGATATCGCGATTCTTGGGCTCATTAAAGGTGTAATCGAGATCCATCTCGCCCTCGGTCTCCTTGGAGCCTGCGGTGACGTGAACATATCCGTCCTGGATCGACTTGACGCATGTGATGAGCTCAACGCCGCCAGCACCGCCCAGAACATGGCCGATCATGGACTTTGTGGAGTTGATCGCGATGTTCTTTATGTCTTCCTTGAACGCGTACTTCATTGCGCGTGTCTCGAAAAGATCGTTGTGGTGCGTGGATGTTCCGTGAGCGTTGATGTAATCGATGTCGGAAGGCTTGATGCCGGCTTCCTTCATAGCAATGATCATTGCTTCGCCTGCGCCGGATCCGTCTTCTGCAGGTGATGTGATATGGAATGCGTCGCAGGTTGCTCCGTATCCTACGATCTCTGCGAGGATGTTCGCGCCTCTTGCCTGTGCGTGCTCAAGGTTTTCGAGAACGAGTACGCCTGAGCCTTCGCCGATAACGAAACCGTTCCTGTCCTTGTCGAAAGGTCTGGAAGCCGTCTCGGGATCTTCGTTCGTTGAAAGAGCCGTAAGAGCCGCAAAGCCCTGAACGCCCGTCTTGCAGACGGAAGCCTCACAGCCGCCCGTGACCATTACGTCAGCGTCGCCGTACTTGATTGCCTTGAAAGCGTCGCCGATCGAGTGAGCACCCGTTGCACATGCGGTTACCACGCATGTGTTGATGCCTTTCATTCCGTACATGATCGCGATGTTTGCAGATGCCATGTTGGCGATCATCATCGGGATGTACATCGGAGCGATCTTGCCGTTCTTCTCGTATCTGACCTGCTCTCTTTCGTGAGCCTGGAGGGATCCGATTCCGGAGCTTACGATAACGCCGACCCTGTAAGGATCTTCTTTGGTCATGTCGAGGCCGGAAGACTCGATAGCTTCCTTTGCAGCCGCGACTGCGAAATGAGCAAACGGTTCCATTCTTTTCATCGCCTTGAAGTCCATGTAGTTCAGAGGATCGAAATCCTTGACTTCGCATGCGAGCTTGATCTTGGAATTGCTCGTATCGTACTTGGTGATCGGGCCGGTAGCCGCCTTACCCTTTTTGAGACCTTCCCAGAAAGTCTCAACTGTGTTTCCGAGGGGCGTGATCGCACCCATTCCGGTTACTACGACTCTGTTTGCCATTAGCTTTTTCTCCCTTTATTACATGTGCATTCCGCCGTCGACGGAAAGGACCTGGCCCGTGATGTAAGAAGCATCCTCGGAGCACAGGAAGTTAACTGCGTTTGCGATGTCCTCAGGCTGACCGTATCTCTTGAGAGGGATCATCTCGAAGATCGCTTCCTTCTGCTTGTCTGTAAGAACAGCAGTCATGGGTGTCTCAACATATCCGGGAGCGATCGCGTTGAAGGTGATGTTCCTTGAAGCAAGCTCTCTTGCGCAGGACTTTGTGATGCCGATAACGCCTGCCTTTGAAGCGGAGTAGTTGACCTGTCCCGCCTGGCCCTCGATGCCTACGATGGAAGAAATGCTTACGACTCTTCCTTCTCTCTTCTTCATCATGATGGGGGTAACGTGCTTGATGAAGTTGAACGTACCCTTGAGGTTAACGTTGATGACCGCATCGAAGTTCTCCTCGCTCATCTTGATGAGAAGTCCGTCTCTCGTGATGCCGGCGTTGTTGACGAGGATGTAGATGCCTCCGAAGTCTTCGTTGATCTGCTTTACTGTCTCTTCAACTGCAGCGAAGTCTGCAACGTTGCACTGATAAGCCTTTGCGTCAACGCCGAGAGCCTTGACTTCGCTTACCGCGTTCTCGCTCTTTTCGAGATCGCATGCGTCAACGACTGCGATGTTGTATCCGCTCTTTGCGAGCTTCTTGGCGATCGCAAGGCCGATGCCTCTCGAAGCGCCCGTAACTATTGCTGTTTTTCTCTCATCTGCCATGTTATTACCTCCTGGTATCATCCGATCTTTTCGAGTAATTTGCTTATGTCTTCAGGTGTGGAAACACCGATAACTTTTATGGACGGAACGGTCTTTCTGACAAAGCCCGCGATGGTCCTTCCGGGACCGACTTCGACGATCGTGTCAACGCCCATCTTCTCCAATTCATAGAGCGTCTGCTCCCACATGACGGGGCTTGATACCTGTGATTCGAGAAGACCCTTTATCTGCGCCTTGTCAGTAATGACAGAAGCGTTTACGTTTGCGATGTATGGAATCTTAAGGTCGCCTAATTCAACATTCTCAAGCTCCTTGCCGAGCTTTTCGCCGGCGCCCTTGAGAAGAGGTGAATGGAAAGGTCCGGAGACGTTTAGTTCAACGACCTTGAGCGCGCCTGCCTCGGTGCACTTGGGCATGGCCTCTGCGACAGCTTCCTTCTTTCCCGTGATGACGATCTGTCCGGGGCAGTTGAAGTTTGCGCACCACACGCCGTCGATCTTGCTTGTGATTCCTTCTACCGTCTCCTTATCAAGACCGATGACTGCTGCCATGGATCCTTCGCCTGCAGGAACTTCGGAAGACATCAGCCTTCCCCTGATCCTCGTAAGCCTTACGGCGTCCTCAAAGCCCAGAGCGCCTGCGGCATAAAGGCTGCAGTATTCGCCCAGTGAAAGGCCTGCAGTAACTTCAGGCTTAACGCCTGCCTTAAGGAGCGCGTCGGTGATGATGCAGCATGTGGTAACGAGCGCAGGCTGCGTGAATTCAGTGATGTTGATATCGTCGTTCTCCTCGAAAAGAAGCTTCGCCATATCGATATCTGCGGCTTCGGATGCCTTTACGAGCATAGCGGCTGCATCGGGACTCGTCTCTACGAAGCTCTGACCCATGCCGATCTGCTGGACACCCTGGCCCGGGTAACAAAAAGCTATCTTCATTATTCTTCCAGCTTTCTTCCGAGGAGCTTGTCAGCGTCTTCGAACATTGATTCGATGATGACCTTTGCAGGTCTTACTTCCTTGATGAGTCCTGCGATCTGGCCTGCCATGAATGTGCCCTGCTTTGTATCGCCCTCGACTACAGCCTTGCGGAGACTGCCTACCGTGAGTCCCTCAAGCTCTTCGAAGGTTACGCCGCTCTGCTCCATCTCAAGATACTTGTTGGAAAGAGCGTTTCTGATCTGTCTGACGGGATGTCCGTAGGATCTTCCGGTAACTCTTGTTGAGTTGTCCTTTGCCCTAACGACCATGTCCTTGTAGTTGGGGTGAACATTAACTTCATCGCATGCGCAGAAAACGGTTCCGCACTGAACGCCCTCAGCACCGAGCATGAAGGCTGCCGCAACGCCTCTGCCGTCAGCGATACCGCCTGCAGCGATAACGGGGATGGAAACCGCGTCAACTACCTG
>JAEEGJ010013341.1_pt1 | contig 19954 bp, 9 predicted proteins | sample 8958761 | NCBI WGS metagenome assembly JAEEGJ01 (sample SAMN16246546, study PRJNA631951) | gut metagenome | biome: gut microbiome; feature: rumen; material: RS-attached | host: Bos | place: Iran: Karaj | collected 2018-10 | reverse complement strand
CTCGTCGTGGACCGTCAGGCCTTCGACAAGATCCTCCAGGCCGGCGGTTTCGTCTCCGTCCGCACAGGCGCCGCGCAGGATGCGAACACCATCCTGATCCCGCATGATGACGCGGAACTGTCCATGGACGCCGCCGCCTGTGTCGGTTGCGGCGCCTGCGTCGCCACCTGCAAGAACGGCTCTGCGATGCTGTTCGTGGCCGCGCGCGTCAGCTCCCTCGCCCTGCTCCCGCAGGGAAAGCCGGAAGCCGCCCGCCGCGCCCGCGCGATGGTCGCCAAGATGGACGAACTCGGCTTCGGCAACTGCACGAACACCCGCGCCTGCGAGATGGAGTGCCCGAAGCACGTCACCATCGACCATATTGCGAGACTGAACCGCGAGTATCTGAAGGCGAGGTTCAGCGAGTAATAGATTCCCGGTCAAGCCGGGAATGACGTGCATTCGTCATGGCCGACCTGATCGGCCATCTTACAATAAAAATCAGGCGACCCGGAAGGGCCGCCTGATTCGTTTTATGTTACTGATCCAGCCTAGAAGCTGAAACCTTCAGGAAGTTTGAAGTACTCCAGACCGCCACCGAAGGAGCCGGCGCTGACGCGATAGGCCTTGACCTGAATGTACATCACACCATCTTCGACAGTGACAGTATCGGGATAGACATACACATTGCCATAGGAGCTGTGCACATAACCGGAGAAGAAGGAATCGGGCCAGATGGGCTGGTGATTCTCCACCGTGAACATGAAGTCCGTTCCATCCACCCAGCAGCTGGGAAGGATGTAGAGATTCGGAGCCTCGACGGTCGTGTAGAGGTCCTGCTCCCACTCTTCTTCATACCAGTCGGAGTAGTAGATACCCGTACCGACGAACTTGCGCGTGAGTCTGCGCTGCGCGCTGATGGTAACCTCATTAATTCCGGAAGGAGATACCTGCTTCTCATCGGCGATCGTGAGGACGAGGCTGTAGGTTTCGCCACCGAAGTCATTGATGTCGTCATATTTGATATCGACATAGGCGATATTCTCGCCGTCGGCGAAGTCGAAGGTGGACTTGGCGGGTTTGAAAACACCACCCGTCTTGTCATCGACATCGAAAGCGACGCTGGCGGCTCCCTTGGTGTTGCCACGCCAAAGGGCGACAGAAATCTTGTTTCCATCTTCGGCAATCATTTCGAATTTGGCTTTGTCGGACGGAAAGGACACGAGCGCGCTGCCTTCGGGCATGTCGTAAATCGTGCCTTTGCGCTGGCAGGAACCGGTCAGAAGGAGGGCCGTAATGGCAAGTGAGATATATATGATCTTTTTCATATCGTATCGTATTAAAGATTAGAGACCTTTACCCTGCTCCGGATTCTGGTCCTTGGCACCATCCATGTTCTCGTTGCCGTCGAACTCGGCCTGCGGGATCCAGAGGATGAAGTTGGCCGAACCGGCTTTGGAAGTGAACGCGGTGCAGGTGTTGGTATGGTTGGTACCCTCCCAGGCACGGTCGAACATCAGGCCGCGGCGCTGGATGTCGAACAGGCGGGGACTCTCGCTCCAGAGCTCGACGCGGCGCTGGAAGAAGATCTCGTCCATCAGGGTGGCGATGGCGCCCACGGTATTGGCGTTGAGATTCTTGCTGTCCTCCTTGGAATCGAGGCGGGCGGCATAGTTGGTGTCGCGGAGCGAACCGACGGCCGACACATACTCGCGGGCCTTGGCGTAGTTGCCGGCCTCGCAAGCGGCCTCGGCGGCAATCAGATACATCTCCTCGGTACGCATCAGGATGTGGTCACCGGTGGAGGCGGTAGCATCGATATAAACGAGCTTCTTCTGGCACCAGGAGCGCTGTGAACCGTTGGCGGTACCGGGGGTACCCCACTTATCTTCAGGAAGCGGAGCGGTCCACCAGGCCTTGCGGACATCAGTGTCCGGAATCTGGTTGTAGAGCCAGTTGGCAATCAGGTGACGGGCCTTGGAATAGGTGGATTTGCAGTCGGCGTCCATGTGGTTGTAGATGTCGTAGTTACCCATGGCCTGGTCGGTCTGGATGGCGAGACCCCACATCACGTTCTGCTTGTTGACGTCGTTGACCACCTTGATGTCATCCCATTTGCCGAGCTTCTGACCGGCGAGGGCAGCCTCGGCGGCGGTAAGCGCAGTGGCGTAGTCGTGCTGGACAAGGGCGTGACGGGCCTTGATGCCGTAAGCGACGGCCAGGCTGATGTGGCTCTTGTGCTGCTGCGGGAGCGAGGTATTCTTCAGGCACTCGATAGCCTTGTCGATGTCGGAATTGGCCTGGTCATAGACATCCTTCACAGTGCCGCGCGGCTTACCCTCGGAACCGGCGACGGTCGGCTCGGTGTAGAGGGGAACGCCAGGCAGGTTGGTGCCGAAGACGGCTCCGTTCTGCTGGTAGGTCTGGATCAGCCACATATAGGCGAAGGAACGGATGGCATAGGCCTGACCGAGGACGTAGTTGAGGTAGTCTTCGTCTCCTTCCATCTCGGTGTTCGCCAGGATATAGTTGGCGTTGGAGATGAGGGTGTAGAAGAAGTTCCACATCTGATACTGGTGGCCAGCGTTAGCGGTCCAGTCGCCGAAGGTGTCGTATCTGTAGTCATAGTAGAACCAACCGGATCCGGAACCATCCATCACGTGGTCCTCGGCCTTGATGTCCTGGACCAGGATGTAGGCGGGGAGACCGCCGTTCTCAGCGCCCCAGCTGGAGCCCCAGCCACCCACGAAGAGGAGGCGGATCAGGCCATTGACGGCCGTCATGGCATTCTCGGAGTCGGAGAAGATGGTAGGACCGGCAACACGGTCCGTCGGATTGGTCTCGAGATAATCCTTCTTGCAAGCGGTGAAGGAGAAGAGCAGTACAAGAACTGACAGTATTGCAAATATCTTTTTCATAACAGTGTCAGATTAGAAGTTGATGTCAACACCCAGGGAAACCGTGCGGGTAGGCGTGTAGGAATAACCCGTGCCGCCGGTGAAGTTATACTGCGGGTCAAGACCCTTCTTGGCGGAGAACATCTTGACGTTGTCAGCCGACGCAAAGATGCGGATGGATTCGATCTTCGCGGCCTGGAGGACCTTGGCAGGAATGGTGTAACCCACGCTGATGTTCTTGATGGCGAAATAGGAAGCGTCGAAGAGCTGGTCGTCGGTGATGGTGATCCGGGCATCTCCGTGGGCTTCGATCTTGGGGATGGTGGCGATGTCACCGGGCTTCTTCCAAGCCTTGAGACGGTCGGCGTGGCCGGCCTCGCCGATGTAGCGGCTGAAGAGCAGGCCGTAATAGACGCTGTCATAGACATAACCGCCGATGGAGTAGGTGGTCATCAGGGAGAAGTCGAAGTTGCCGATGTGGGCGTCGTTGGACCAGGAACCGTAGAGCTTAGGCATACGGTTGCCGACCACGCGGCGGCAGTTGGAGGCCTTCTGGTAGCTGTCGGAGACGTACTTCTCGCCCGGGGTGCCGTCCTCGTCCTCGTCCCAGACCCAGTAGAGCTTGGCACCGGTGGCGGGATCGACACCGGCGGACTCGGCCAGGTAGAAGGAACGCAGCGGTTCGCCTTCCTTGATGATATAGTTACCGGAGACGATTTCCGGCTTGTCGGCCAGGTGGAGGACCTTGTTCTTGACGGTGGAACCCATCCAGGTCATGGTCCAGTGCGCATTCTTGGTGCGGATGATGTCCCCGCTCAAGGTCATCTCCAGACCGCTGTTCTGCATGTTGCCGATGTTCTTGTTATAGCCGCTGAAGCCGAGGGAGACAGCCATCGGATATTCCATCAGCATGTCCTTGGTGTAGCGCCGATAGTACTCGATGGAGGCGGAGAGACGGCTGAACAGACGGGCTTCCAGACCGATGTTCAGGTTCTCGTTCTTCTCCCAGCGGAGTTCCTTGCTTTCGAGCGAGGTCACGACTGCGCCCGGATTGGCACCGTTCGGATAACCGAGGTTATAGAAGGCCTGCCAGGCATAGTAGCCGCCGAGGTTGTCGTTACCCTGGACACCGTAAGAGGCCTTGAGGGTCAGGTTGTTGATCCAGGAGACGTTCTTCAGGAAGTTTTCCTGGGAAAGGCGCCAGCTGGCGCCCACGGACCAGAAGTTACCCCAGCGGGAATCGGTGTGGAAACGGGAGGAACCGTCCCGGCGATAAGAAGCCGAGAAATAGTACTTGTCGGAGAAATCGTAGTTGACACGGGACAGCCAGGACTCCACGCGGTAGGTGTTGGTGTAGGAGTTGGCATCCTGGAGGGTCGTCGCAGGAGCGAGCTCGTACAGGCCGCCGAAAGGATAACCGCTCTTGTAGCCCATCAGGTACTGATACTGATAGTCATAGTTCTCGTGACCTGCCAGGACGTCGACATGGTGGCGGCCGAAGGCGCGGTCATAGGTGAGCAGCTGGTTGAAGGTGTAGCTGAACGTGCGTCCGTCCTGGATTTCGGCGAGACCGGCCATGCTGGTGGCGTTGCCGAAGAACGGGTTGTAGTAGGTCTTGTCCTTGCTGTTCCGCAGGTCGAAGCCCAGGTTGACGCTGAACTTGAGGCCGGCGAGGGCGCCTTGGGTAAGACCGCCGAGTTCGATGGAAGTACGGCCGCTGACATTGTCGGTAGCGCCGCTGTACTTGTCGTCGATAAGGTTGGCCAGCGGGTTCCAGCCGGCGGAAGCGCCGGCGGGACGGTCCTCACCCCAGTCGTAGGTCTTTTCACCGTTGGCGTCCAGGATATAGCTGCCATCGGCGTTGCGCGCATAAAGCGGATAGACAGGACCCATAGTCTGGCAGCTGTAGAAGACGTTGCTGTAAGCGGAGCTGGAAGACTGGCTGGAGCCCAGGGTGGTGGAGTTCGTGGTGTTGTGCGCGAAGTTCACGTTCAGGCCGGTCTTGAACCATTCGTTGATCTGGCTCTGGACGTTGGCGCGGCCGGACATACGCTCGAAGTTGGTCATCTTGACGAGACCCTCTTCCTTGAGGTAGCCGACGGAGAACATGTACTGGTTGGCCTTGTTACCACCGGTGACGGTCATCTGGTATTCCTGACGGACCGGGGAGGGATTGGTGCTCAGGTCGAGCCAGTCGTCTTCCCACTTGGTGGTGACGCCGTCCACGATCTTGCCGGTGGTGTGGTCGAAGAGTTCGGCGACCGGCTTGGAGAAAGGATTGTACTTCTCGTTCGTGCCGAAGATGGCGTCGGCGCCGGAAGCCATCTTCGCGGCGGCCATCTGACCGGCGACAAGCGGAGCGTAACCTTCGGCGAGAAGGTCGTTCTTATACATATAATAGACATCCTCGGTCCATTCCTTGGCATTCAGGGTGTCATAGCGCGGGATGGCGCGGGAAGAGACGCCGACAAGGGCCTTGAAGGCGATCTTGGCGCGACCCTCGCCACCGTGCTTGGTCGTGATGATGACGACGCCGTTCGCGCCGCGGGCACCGTACAGCGCACCGGCGGAAGCGTCCTTGATCACGGTCATGGACTCGATGTCGTTCGGGTTCAGGGCGTTGATGCTGCCGTCGTAAGGCACGCCGTCAACGACGTAGAGCGGGCTCGTGGAGGCGTTGATGGAACCGTAACCGCGGATGATCACAGAGGCGCCGGCGCCGGGCTGACCGGAACCGGAAGTGGTCTGGACACCGGCGGCCATACCATCGAGGGCCTTGGTGACGTTGGCGACGGTCCTCTTCTCGATCTGCTCGGACTTGATGGTCTGGGCCGATCCCGTGAAGGACTCTTTCTTCGCCGTACCGTAAGCCACGACGAGCACGTCGGAAAGCATTTCCGAGTCAGGCTGAAGGGCGATGGGAATCACGCGGTTTCCGCTTCCATTGACGACCACCTCTTCAGACTGGTAGCCGATGGAGGAGAAGACGAGGGTGCTTCCGCTCGGAACCTTGATCGAGTAGTTGCCATCGAGATCGGCAACGGCGCCCGTGCGGGTTCCCTTCAACAAGACTGATGCTCCGGGAATAGCCTCATCGGTGACGGCATCCTTGATGGATCCGGAGACCGTGATGTTCTGCGCGAAGGCAGTGGCCATGGTGAGGAGCATCAACGAAAGAAAAATGGAGATTTTCTTCATAAGTTGATTTTTGGTTAAACAATATTTGAATAGTTTTTGTCGATTTTCATAGGGTAAAAGCCGGGGGAACGGCTGAATACACTACCAAAACGGTTGCAAATATTGTAAACAAAATTGAAATATGCAAATTGACTAATATATTTAATATATGACTGTTATGAATGTAGTGTTTAGAATTGATTAAAAATTATAAGATAAATGTGTGATACAAATATTGAATTATAAGTATTTAGTTGCTTAAGAAAGGGTTTCCAAAAAATGATAATAGGGTAAAAAAAGGACAGAAAATGCCCGATTTTATGAGGCGGAGGGCCCAAATCGTGTCTCCATCGGCCTTTTTGGCGCGCCGGAAATGGGGTTTCGGCGTTGGAACAAACTGAATAAAAGCAGGCTTTTGATGAAAGGACATGCACTGCAGGTGCCTGGAATATGGATTCTGGTTTTATCAACAGGCGGGTGTTGATAACTACCTTATAAAATTATAGCACGGAGATTCGAAGATCCTTCAGAATCGTCGGTTTTCCCTCCCCGAGGACACTTAAAACACCTAAATAAAAAGGGTATTAATATTTTTTATTTTTGTGTAAAGTTCTTTGAAATCTTTCACTTGTTAAATTTGCCACGCTGTTATGTTTAAATCCGGCGAATTATTAGGGTGGAAAATCACTAATTGACACTAAATGAATATTTTCTAAAATTTGCATATTTCATTTTTGTTTTCAATATTTGCACCTTGATATATGGTATGACAGCCCTTTTAGTAGTGTTTTTTTTGCACGCGACCAAAGATATAATAGCTATCAACAATATCAATGTTTAACCAAAGTATCTTGCTTATGAAAAAAGTGAAACTGTTTTTCATGGCTGCTGCGATTCTGCTTGCGTCGGTGTCAACCTTCGCGCAGAATATCTCCATCAGCGGAACGGTGACCGACTTGACGGGAGCCGCCCTTGAAGGAGCAGCGGTGATCGTTGACGGTACCAGCAATGGCGTCATTACCGGTGCGGATGGCCGATACTCCATCAACGCTCCGTCGAACGCCGTCCTGTCCGTCACGTACATCGGCTTCGTCGGCCAGAAGATTCCTGTGGAAGGACGCCGTATCATCAACGTCGTCATGGAAGAGGACACCAATCTGCTGAACGAAACCATCGTCGTCGCTTTCGGTACGACCACGAAGGAGGCCTTTACCGGCTCCGCGGCCGTGATGAAATCCGAAGAACTGCAGAAGCGCGCGACGACCAACGTGGCCAACGCCCTGGTCGGCCAGGTCGCCGGTCTCCAGATGAAGGGTGCCTCCGGCGCCCCTGGTGCCGGCAGCGGCAGCATCAACATCCGCGGTATCTCCTCCCTGTCCGCTTCGACCGATCCGCTCGTCATTGTCGACGGCGCTCCGTATCCGGCCAGCCTGACCAACATCCCGCAGAGTGACATCGAGAGCATCACCGTCCTGAAGGATGCGGCCTCCGCCGCCCTGTACGGTGCCCGTGGCGCCGCCGGCGTCATCCTCGTGACCACCAAGCGCAGCCGTTCCCGCGACGCGCAGGTCAATGTCGACATGCGCGTGGGCGTGAACAGCCGCGGCGTCCAGGACTACGACGTCATCACCGAGCCCGGCCAGTTCTACGAGGCTTACTATGCCGCGCTGAACAATTATTTCCTCTCGACCGGCTCCACGCCCGCGAACGCTTTCGCAAGCGCGAACCGCAACATGATGAACCAGCTCGGTTACAATGTCTATACGTTCCCGGAGGGCCAGTACCTGGTCGGCAGCAACGGCAAGCTGAACCCGAACGCCACCCTCGGCCGTTCGTACAAGTTCAACGGTGAGACCTACTATCTGCAGCCGGACAACTGGACCAAGCTCGCTTACAAGAACGCCGTCCGTCAGGACTACAACGTCTCCGTCAACGGCGGTACCGACCGCGGTCACTTCTATGCCTCCCTCGGTTATCTCAATGAGGACGGTATCATCGAGTACTCCGGTTACCAGCGTCTCTCCGCCCGCATCCGGGCCGACTACCAGGTGAAGAAGTGGGTCAGAATCGGCGCGAACGTCGGTTTCACCCAGTCCAACCAGCAGTCCAACCCGAACATGAGCACCGACTGGGGTTCGACCAACTTGATGTACTACACGACCTACATCGCCCCGATCTATCCGGTGTATGTCCGCGTTATGGATGCGAACGGCAACCCGATCATCCGTACCGACGAGTTCGGTCACGAGCAGTATGACTACGGTGTGGCCGCCACCAACTACGGCATCGGCCGTGGTTTCATGCAGACCGGTAACCCCTTCGGTTCCAACCGCTACAACAAGGTGTACAACGAGGGCCGCAACATGACCGGCACCTTCACCGCCGACTTCGACATCACGAGCTTCCTCAAGGCGACCGTCCAGTCGACCATCAACTGGGGACAGACCCTGTCCACCGACTATGACAACCCGTACTACGGCCCGAAGGTCGGTGTCAACGGCGAACTCTACAAGGGTTCCTCCAACAACCTGCGTTTCAACCAGCTCCAGACCCTCACCTACTACGACACGTTCGGCAATCACAATGTCAACGTGCTGTTGGGTCACGAGTACTACAAGACGCAGGGCAAGAGCATGGGCATCACCGCGCAGGGCGGTTTCTCCCCGGAGATCCTCGAGGTCAACGCCTTTGCGAACGTCCTTTATTCCGGCACTTCTTCCAGTGCGTCCAACTACAACGTCGAAGGTTACTTCATCAGCGCCCAGTATGACTATGACAAGAAATACTACGCTTCCGCTTCCTTCCGTCGGGACGCTTCCTCCACGTTTGACGTGAACCACCGCTGGGGTAACTTCTGGTCCGTGGGCGCCGCGTGGATCATGAACAAGGAGTCCTTCCTTTCCGGCGCCACCTGGATCGACCAGCTCAAGCTCAAGGCTTCCATCGGTCAGCAGGGTAACGACAGCATCCGCTCCTACGCCTACATCGACACCTACACCCTGAACAAGGCCAGCGACACCACGATGTCTCCGGAATTCCGCACCATCGGTAATGAAAAGATCACGTGGGAGACCACGACCAACTCCAACATCGGTGTCGAGTACAGCTTCCTGAAGGGCCGGATCACCGGTAGCCTGGATGCGTACTTCAAGAAGACCGCCGACCTCCTCTTCTGGATTTCCATCCCTGAGTCCGGCGGTACCCGCGGTTACTACGGCAACGTCGGTGACATCGGCAACCGTGGTATCGAGTTCACCTACAACTTCACCCCGGTCCGCACCAACAATTTCGAGTGGAACATCGGCGGCAACATCTCCACCAACTATGCGTGGATCCTCGCCCTGCCTGAGTCCAAGCTCGCCGGTAACGAAGGTTACTATGAGAGCAACTACTGGTGGACCCCGGGCGGCGTGATGCGCGACTACATGACCTACGAGTATGCCGGCTTCGACGAGGAGACGGGTCAGGCCCTCTACTGGTACGACGAGGATCTGAGCCCCGCCGGCGGCAAGGAAGGTGTTACCGACAACATCACCAACAAGCCCGGTAAGAATCACTCCGGCAAGACCAACACCCTCGGCCAGGCTTCCCGCTATACCCACGGTTCCCTGCTTCCGAAGTTCTTCGGCGGTCTGAATACGTCGTTCCGCCTCGGCAACTTCGACTTCAGCGCCACCTTCGACTATCAGGTCGGCGGCAAGATCTCCGATAACGTCTATTCGAAGCTCATGACTCCGCCTGCGTCCGGTTCCGATGCCGGTTACAACTACCACAAGGACATCTTCAAGTCCTGGACGAAGGAGAATCCCAACACCAACATCCCTCGTTGGCAGTATGGTGACCAGTATACGATGGCCGGCGACCGTTCCCTGACCGACGCCAGCTACTTCAACTTCCAGTCCGTGGCTCTCGGTTACAACGTCCCGGTCGCCCGTCTGGGCATCGACAAGGTTGTCAGCCGCATCCGCGTGTATGTCGTCGGTGAGAACCTCGGCTACATCTCCGCCCGCAAGGGCTTCGACCCGCGTGCCTCTTTCTCCGGCACCTCCAGCACCAATGTCTATTCTCCCGTCCGCAATGTCTCGGGTGGTATTCAGGTTACTTTCTAATTTGAGGAGGATTTGATTATGAAAAATATACTGAAACTCTCCCTGGTCTCCCTCGCTTCCCTGACGCTGGCCGCCGGCTGCATTCAGGAGACTTTCCCGCAGACCAGTTATGTCACGACGACCCAGGCGCAGGTGCCCGGTGCCATCGACCGTTTTGTCGATGCCATCACCGCCACGCTCTGCGGCTTCCCCAACTACGGCGGCGGAACCGATGCCAATGACTTCGGCTATCCGCGTTTCTACATCGCTTGGGATTCGATGGGCCAGGACATCGTCCAGCCGAACCTGACCAACGGTTGGTTCAACAGCTGGTATACGATCCGCGGTCTCGGCCTGTCCACTGCGAACGCCCAGTATGCCTGGACGATCCTGTATGGACACATCAAGGCCTGCAACGCCGTCCTCGCCTCCGTCGGTGCCGAACCGGAAGACAACGCCCTGAAGCCGGGCGCCGGTATCGCCTACTTCTACCGGGCCTACTTCTACATGGACCTCGCCCAGATGTTCGCCAATAAGCCCTGCTATCTCGACGGCGAAGCCGAGACCGTTCCGTGGGTGGATGAGGCCACCACGGTCGAACAGCTCCGTGAGAATCCCCGCCTGAAGAACAAGGATATGTTCGAGCACATCATCTCCGACCTCGACCACGCGGAAGAGTACCTTGCTTTCTATCGCCGTCCGGACAAGTACACCCCCGACGTGTCTTGCGCTTATGGCCTGAAGGCCCGCGCCTACCTGCTGATGGGTGACTGGGCCAAGGCGAGAGAGTATGCCAAGAAGGCCCAGGCCGGTTACACCCTGATGGACGAGGCTGCCTATACCAGTTGGGAGACGGGCTTCAACACCCCGAACAGCTCCTGGATGCTCGGCATGACGTTCAAGTCCGACAACCCTTGCATCCAGGCCAACGACGCCGACTCCAGCTGGGGTTCCTGGATGTTCATGGAAATCAATCCCGCCACTTCCGGTTGCGGTTATGCCGCCAACTACGGCCGTCCGATCCACATCGACCGTCACCTCTATGAGACCGTTCCGGCTTCCGACTTCCGCAAGAAGTGCTATGCCGATTTCGCCATCGACGGCATGGGTGAAGAGGAGGCGATCGCCGCCCTTTCCGCCTACACCAAGCATCCGGACTGGATCTACGAGACCAACGCGGGCAACAACAACCCGAACGGCGGTACGAACTTCAAGTTCCGTACGGCCGGCGGCGAAGCCGGACGCAACAACCAGTACATCGGTTTCGTCGCGGCTGTCCCTATGATGCGTGTCGAGGAAATGTACCTGATCGAGGCGGAAGCCGCCGGTCGTCAGAACGAGGCCGAAGGCATCGCCCTTCTGACCGCCTTCGCGAAGACCCGTGACGCGGAATATGTCTATGGTACGCACAACGAGGCTTACTACAACAAGACCACCAGTGCGTTCATCAACGAGATCTGGTGGCAGCGGAGAATCGAATTCTGGGGCGAGGGCTTGGCCACCAAGGACATCAAGCGTCTCCAGAAGGGTGTCATCCGCAGCTATCCGGGTACCAACCACTACGAGACGAACCGCTACAACAAGGAAACGACCCCCGACTGGATGAACTTCTGCATCGTCCAGACGGAGACCAACTACAACACGGCCTGCACCAACAATCCAGAGCCGGATTATCCGCTGAAGGATTCTGAAGAGGTTACGACATTCTAATTCAAGGCAAAGAATATGAAAAGATTAGCATACATTTCCCTGGCGTTCTTCGCCACGGCGGCTCTTTTCTCCTGCACAGAAAAGTCCACGTATGAGCCCGGTCCCCAGGCAAGCGGTGCGCAGTACTATTTCTCTTCGGACCAGGCGACGTCGGTAAACATCAACCATACGACGCAGTCCGTCAGCATTGACGTCTTCCGTGTCGAGACCGGATCGGCCTCCACGGCGACCGTCTCCGTTGTCGACGAGTCCGGCCTCATCTCCAGCGCCTCTTCCGTGACCGCGAACTTCGCGGCCGGCAGCAACAAGGCTACGCTCACCTTCCCGGTCACGCCTTCGGATTGGGAGTTCGCCAAGAACTATCCCGTCAACTTCACGATCTTCGACGAGAGCACTCCTTACGGAAAGTCCGAGCTGACGGTTACCTACAAGTATCCGACCCCGCTCAAGTCCCTCGGCAAAGCCCAGCTCACCGAGAACTACTTCACCGGTCAGACGTTCACGCCCCAGGTGTACCAGAGCGAGATCGACCCGAACGAGTACCATATCCAGAAATTCATGGGAGCCAAGTCCGAGGACCTGATTATCCACGTGACCAAGGCCGGTGACAAGTTCGGCAACATCACCTTCACCCAGGCCAACCTGGTCTACTTCGATGATGCGTGGTCGGGAATCTCCTATGGGGACATCAATTCGGGCGGTACGGCCGATCAGCATATCGACGTCTGCCACCCCGCCGGTTTCAAGAAGTATTCGACCGACGAGTCCAAATGGCTTGGCAGCAAGGTGGTCCTGTTCCAGGACAATGGCATTCCGGCTATCGTCGAAATCGCTCCGTACTATTATATCTCCGGACTGGGCGGTTGGGACCAGACGCAGACTCCTGCGAACATCACCATCATTTTCCCGGGCTATGAGCCCAAGGACTATACCGTGGAGGCCAACTATGCCGGTCTCTTCACGGAGAGTGACGGTACCGTCTATGGAGAGGCGTCCGTGACCCTCGGCGCCGATATCGAGAGCGCTGTCGCCGTCATCGTGGCTGGCGCCGACGAGGATGCCATCGCCGCCGGTATCGAGAAGCTCGATTCCGAGGACGCTGTCGCGATCGAAGGCGAGTCGGTCCGGGTCCCGCTTCCCAAGGATGTCCAGACCGGTTTCTACACGATCGTCGTGGGCGGCTTTGCGGAGGGTGAGGTTGTCGCGGCCGACGCCGTGCATTTCTATTACCAGGGCGGTCCCCTCGACTGGGATTGGCTGCTCAGCGACTGGATGGCTTACGACTTCAACCTGTCCGAACGGGCCGTGGAAGGCGATCCCTATCAGATGGCCATCACCAAGGTGGATGACACCCACATCAAGCTCGTCAACCTCTGGGGCACCGAAGCCGAATTGGACGGTGTCGTCGATTTCGACGCCATGACCATCACGATTGCCGGCAACCAGTTTGCGTACCACGATGGCGATGTGGACGGCGACTGCAATTTCGTGGCCGTTGATCCGGAGAACGAGTATGACACCTTCGAGGACCTGACGACCCCGGTGGTCGTCAAGATGACGCCCGGCGGCCTCGTCGTTGACAACTACGATTTCCTCATCACGAGTGGCAAGTACAAGGGATATACCTATGACGGTGGTATCCGTACGACGATGTTCAAGCCGCTCCCTTAACCGGTGAGACTTACGAATTCAGGGCGACCCTTGCGGGCCGCCCTGTTTTTTATTCCACTTCGAAAGTGAACGTTTGATAGATAGGTTGGCCGTCCTCCGTGAAACCTTCCGCGACGACCTTGAAGCGGCCGGCGTAGCCGGGGGCGGTGAACTCGATGCGGTAGTCGGAGGCGGCGTCCACCTGCAGGAGGGGATGCCAGTAGAGGAGCTGCCGCAGGTCCTGTCCCTCCCCTTTCGGGACGGCCCCGTTGTAGGCCACGGGGTAGGCGACCCCCTGGAAGTCCAGCACCCGCACATTGGCCGGGAAATGGAGGGCGGTCACGTAGTTTTTCTTGGTGATGACATTCACGAGCCCGAAGAAGGGCGTCTTGCCGCAGAGAAAGGCCTCGTCATAGATGTCGATGTCCTCGATGAGCATCGCGTCGAATTCCAGCAGCGCGTTCAGGTCGCTGAGGACGACCCCGTCCATCATCACGAGGATGTCGTCGGTCACGTCGGTCCGCTGGCCGAGGGCGTCCGAATAGGTGAGCCGGAGCGTGGGATTCCCCCGGACGGTCCTCACGTGGAGTTCAGGGATGATTTCGACGACGATCTCGCGGAAGGAGGGGAAGCGGGTATAGTCGTCCAGATGATATCGTTTTCTGGCGACGGAGGAGAGCAGGAGGTCCTCCCGGTGCGCCATGAAGGTCGTGAGGGTGTCGATGCGGAGCGCCTTTTCAGCCCGCAGGGCCGCTTTCCGGGCGGTGAGATCCGACCGCTGCGACGGACTCAGGCGGAGTTTCGGCAGGGGGCTCAGTTCCGGGTACAGGAACGGGCTCTCGAAGTCGATGTATCCTTCCTTCCGGTCCAGCTGGAACACCTCGCACACGATTTCCCGGTCGCCGTAGATGTTGGACGTGAAGAAGCGGAGGCGGTCATCCCCCTCGGACTGGCCGATGTACAGGTCGGTGGGGGAACCGGCCGCCGACAGCATGGCAAAGGCGAGGTCTTCCTCCCCTTTCAGGATCGTCCCCCGGAGCCGGGCGGTGATGACTTCCCCGTCGCGCTCCACGGAGACCGGCCGTTTCAGGCTGGCGGACCAGGTGGGACGGGTCTGGAGGAAACGGCCCGGTGTCTGGGGAAGGTCGGCGGGAAGGAGGTCGTCCTCGTGGAAGACAGTGAGGCTGATGGAGGCGTTTTCTCCCCCGTTGTGCAGGTTTAGAACCGCGGGAGCGCCTTTCGGAACGCGGACGCGCGTGGAAATCTCCAGCGCGCCTTCGGCCGCCAGGGGAGCGGGCCGGAGCGCTTCATAGCGCGCTTCCGGGACGATTTCCACCCCGTCCGCCACCCGGGCGCGAGACGTGCTGTTGAAGATGGTCAGGAGACGGGAGCCGGCCAGCCAGGGCGTTCCTTCCTCGGCCTTGTTGACCGCCGTGTAGGCGATGAGCCGGTAAGTGCCGGTGGGCGCGGTCGCCGGAATCCGGAACGCCCCGGCGCCCCGGCCGCCCAACAGGCCGATTTTGGCCGTACAGGCCGTTCCGTCCTGCGAGACGAGTTCCACATAGGAAACGGCGCTTTCGTCCGAAAAACGGCCGTTTCCGTCCAAACAGGACAGGGAACACCAGACCGCGTCGCCCGCGAGATAGACCTCCCGGTCGGTGGAGACGTAGATGCGTTCCACAGGCGCCGCCTGGGCGAGCATCCCGGCGAGCGCAAGGAGCAAGGTCGATATCTTTTTCATTGGCTTTGGTCCCAATAGTCAGGTTTCTGTTTCGTTCCGCCGGCGGCGACGCAGTCGTAACAGCGCCGCGAGCCCCAGCCGTATTCCCCTTCCTCGGCCGGATCCCGGTCCCAGTTGTCGTTCAAGAAAAGCGGCAGGTAGCCTTGGTAATAAACCGTCGAGTAATTCGATTGTGTCGGGTAGACGATTCCCCCCCGGCTGGGTGCGTGGTCCTGGTAATAGCGATTATCCAGGAACGCCCGTTTCCAGACGGTCCTGCCGATGGTCACGTAGCCGAGGACCATCCGCTCGGGATCGCTTTCGCAACGGAGGTTACCGGCGATTTCCCCTGGGGTGGGCGTGAAGAGGTTGTCTCCCCCGGCCGTGTTCTCCTCCAGGTTCTTCAGGAACCGGTAGCTGGCTTCGTCGAGGGTCTTTGCCTTGACCCGGATGCAATACATCCGGTGATTGCGGTTGTCGGTCCGCGGAAAGCGCGTCAGCGGCCAGGCCGAGACGCCCCTTTTGGCCATTCCGGTATAATCCACCGGGTAGACGGCGTGGTTGTCCGCCGTCTTCCAGCACCAATAGAACCAAGTTTCCTCGAATCCGGGCGGCGTTCCGGGCTGGATTTCCCAGGAGGTCGTGTTGACGACAAACGAGGGAAAATACTCCGCGTGGAACTCCCAGGTTTCGTCGTAAGAGAGTTGCAGATAGCCGGTTTCGGCCTCCCCGCCGTCCACAGAGACGGCCACGGTGACCAGGTCCTCGTTCTCCCCGCACAGGAATTCGATCTTCTGGATGACGGGGGCAGGGGCGATCTCGCCCCAATCGCTGGCGTACGTCGCCCCCAGCGCTTCGATGCACAGGCGGTATTGCCGGTCCGCCGGCGCGTCCTCCGTATGGATGATGAACGAGGGAGAGGGATTGTAAAGGTCGCCATACCCGGGGCCGACGACGTCGGAATGGGCGGCCGATCCGGACAGGTCCAGGGTTCCCGGATACCGGGCGCCGGCGTCGTCTTCCACCCAGACTTTGGCCCTCTGCAAGTCCGGCAGGGCGGCCGTCTTTTCGGACATCCACAGGGACCGGAGCGACCCGAGGCGGACGGTCGAAACGTCGCCGATGGAGATGTTGCCGTCCACGGTCAGAATCCCTTCCGGCGCCTCTTCCAGTTCCGGCGTATAAGGGTAGATGCAGGCCGCCGCGCACAGGGAAACGGCGAGCAGGGTCAGGATCTTTCTCATCAGAACAGGAGGTTGAGGTTCACGTACGGGATCTGGGTGGCGAAGACGGAGAGCATGTAGCCTTTCGTCTGTCCTTCGGGAGTCGTCTTGAAGAAGACGGAGTAAGGGTTTTTCCGGCCGGTGACGTTGTACACGCCGATGGTGATGACCGTGTGGGCGATCGCCTTCAAGTAGTGTCCGGGGTCGATGTTGAACGCCACGTCGGTGCGGAAATAGTCAGGAATCCGGAAAGCGTTGCGTGTGGAGTAGGCCATCCGGTAGGTGCCACCGTAGTAGTACATCCCGTACGGGACCGTGACCGGCCGGCCGGTGGAGTAGTCCACATTGACCGAGAAACTGTAACGGTGCGTCAGGGCGAAGTTGGACACGAGCTTGAGCTCGTGCGGCTTGTCATAGGGGGCGTTGTACCATTCGCCGTGGGCGATGGCCTCGTAGCCGCGGTCCCCCATCTCCTGCTGGCGCGCCCGGGAATAGCTGTAGGACACCCAGCCCGTGATCTTGCCGGTGGTCTTCCGGGCCATGAGCTCCACGCCGTAGGCGCGGCCCCGGACCGGCACGAGGTCGTCGGCAAGGTTCGGATTCATCGTCAGGGTGGCACCTGGCAGGTAGTCCAGCGCCCGGTAGGTGTTCTTGTAGTAGGCCTCCAGGGTGAAGTCGATGCCGGTGTTCAGTTCGGTCCAATAGGCGCCGGCCGCGGCCTGCCAGCCCCAGGTGGGCTTGATGCGGTCGTCGCTGAGTTTCCAGGTGTCCATCGGCGAGACGGCCGAGGTGTTGGAAATCAGGTGGATGTTCTGGGAAAGCGAGTTGACGCCGGCCTTGAACGAGAGGTTCTCCGCCGGGGAATACTTGAGCGCGAGCCGGAGGTCGGGCATCCCGTAGAACGTATGCCCCTTCGCGGCGTAGAAGCCGGAAAGGCGGAAGCCTCCTTCCAGCGAGAACTCTTCCGTCGGCTTCCAGGTGTCGGAGAGGTAAACGGCAGGTTCAAGCGCGAGTTCCCGGTTCAGCGTACGCGCGGCGACGTGCGATTCTATCCCGAACGGTTCCATGATGCCGGGATCCAGCGCGTAGCCGGTCAGGTGGATGCCCCAGTTGAGCTCGTGCGCCTCGGTCAGCCTCCGGGTCCGGTCCGCCCGCAGGAAGGCCTGCCGGATCCGGGTGTCCAGGTCATAGGCCCCGGACGCCCATCTGTGGGCCGAAATCCGGTTCTTGTATTGGTCGTATCCCCCGCTTACCTGCAGGCGGCCCTCCGCGGTCCGGTGTTTCCAGACCAGGGAGGCGTTGAGGTTGCCGTAACGGAAGGTCGTATCGCCGCCGAAGGAGAAGCGGTCGGTCGCATAGTAGGCGTAGGCCTGCAGGGTGTTGTCCTCGTCGAACCGGTGGGTGATGCCGAGGTTGGCGTCCGTGAAGCCCGCCGAGCCGCCGGCGTAGGCGCTCTCCTTCGGAAGCCGCTTCAGCAGCCAGTCGGAATAGGTGGTGCGCGCCCCGGCGATGATGGCGGTCTTCCCCTTGGCCAGCGGTCCTTCCACATGCAAACGGCTGGTCAGCAGGCCGATACCCGCCGACCCCTGCCATTTTTCCATGTTTCCGTCCTTGCTTTGCACGTCTAGGACCGAGGAAACGCGCCCGCCGTACGACGCCGGGATGGAGCTCTTGTAGAGTTCGATGCTGTTGACAATGTCCGGGTTGAAGGCGGAGAAGATGCCGAACAGGTGCGAAGGGTTGTAGATGGTGCTGCCGTTGAACAGGATCAGGTTCTGGTCGGCGCTGCCGCCGCGGACGTTGAAGCCGCCGGACGCTTCGCCGACGCTCTTGACGCCCGGGAGGGTGAGGACCGCCTTGATGACGTCCCCTTCCCCGAAGGCCGACGGAATCTTGTTCATCGTCTTCACGCTCACCTTTTCCACGCCCATCTCCGTGTTCCGGTGCTGGGCCATGCTCTCGGCCGACACGACGGCCTCCTTGAGCATCGTCACCTTGTCGGTCATCATCACGTTCAGGGCGCCGTCGGAATGGACGACCACCCGCAGGTCCAGCTCTTCCTTGCCGTCGGCGCTGAAGTGCAGGACATTCTCCCCGGCCGGCAGCGAGATCCGGTACTGTCCGTTCCGGTCGCTCCGGGTGTAGGATTTCGTGCGGTCGTCGAAGATGACCACGCCGTACATCGGCTCCCCAGTCTCGGCCTCCGTCACGGCGCCGCGAACCCGGTTGGCCGCACTCCCTTTGTTCTGGCCCGGGACGCCCACGGTGTAAACCTTGTTCCGATAAGTTGCGAGAAGGGGAGAATCCGCGTATTGGACGGTAATTGTATCTTTTTGAATTTCAGCGAAATAGGCGTCCGGGAGACCGATACCGGAGCCCGGAAGATTCGCCGCGGCCACCTGCCCGCTGGGCGCCTTGTCCATATGGGAATGCCAGGCGACCCGGTCCACGCCGAGGGTCGGGCTCCCGGCCGGCGCTTTCAGCCGCCGGGCCAGGTTCCGCCGGCTGATTCTCTTCAGTTTTCCCTGCTCCAGGGCGTAGAAGGTTTCCTGGAAGAGAAAGTAGTTGTTGGTCGAATAGTCGTAATCGGGATCCTCGTAGCCGATGGCATAGGACGAACCGTTACTGTCCGTGCGCAGGGTTTTCGATACGCGGCGCAGGAGCGGCGTCTCGCCGTCCCGGACCACTTCGAAATACCCTTCCGGCGCTTCCGGCCAGCCCAGATACCGGAGATTGACGAAGGGCTTGTCGCCCATCGTGAACCAGGCCACTTGATCGGTGACCAGGACGACGGCGATCACCCCATCCACCGGCCGGGCCTGGAGTTCGCCACTGACGGCGTCCACGTTCAGGAAGATGTCCCGGTACAACCGGCCGTTGTACCAGACGTCGCCCTGCTGGAACGCTTTCTGGTCCCAGTAGTAGGTTCCGTTGTGCCGGAAGGGGTAGGTGGCCGGAAGCTTTCCTCGGAAGATGGTCGCGAAGTCGCTTTCCGTGTCCTTCTGGGCGAAGGCGGACGCGGCCAGGGAGAGCAGCGCCAGCGCGACGAGAATCGTTCGTTTTACCATAAAAAGTTGTTGAAAGGATACCGCCCTGCGTGGATTTCCGCCACCATCTTGTACAGGTCGTTCCTCAGCTTGTCGATGCCGATCTTCTGCGTCGCGGAGATGAAGATGCAAGGGGTCTTCTCCTGGGCGATCCAGCTGTTCTTGAGCTCGTCCAGGGTGCGGTTCTTGGCTTCCTTGGGCGTGAGGGAGAACTCGTCGTAGGGCTCGTAGGAGTAGGCATCGACCTTGTTGAATACAACGAAAATCGGCTTGTTCGCAGCGCCGATGTCCCGGAGCGTCTGCTCCACCACCTGCATTTGCTCTTCGAAGTCGGGATGGGAGATGTCCACGACGTGCACGAGGATATCGGCCTCCCGGACCTCGTCCAGGGTGCTCTTGAAGGCTTCCACCAGCTGCGTGGGCAGTTTCCGGATGAAGCCGACGGTGTCGGACAGCAGGAACG
>JAEEGJ010013340.1_pt1 | contig 19954 bp, 14 predicted proteins | sample 8958761 | NCBI WGS metagenome assembly JAEEGJ01 (sample SAMN16246546, study PRJNA631951) | gut metagenome | biome: gut microbiome; feature: rumen; material: RS-attached | host: Bos | place: Iran: Karaj | collected 2018-10 | reverse complement strand
TTGAAGGGGCCGGAAATCTGCAGGGAGGCGGCAATCTTGGCGGCCGTCTTGCGGATGCGGCGGAGCGTCTCGTAGTAGAGTTTCTGGGCGGGGAACACCACTGTGGCGTCTCCGGAATGCACGCCGGCAAACTCGATGTGCTCGGAGATGGCGTAGCACTTGATTTCTCCGTTACGGGCCACGGCGTCAATTTCCACTTCCTTCGCACGCTGCAGGAACTCGGAGGCGACCACAGGATGCTCCTGGCTCACCACCACGGCATCTTTCAGGGAGCTTTCCAGTTCCTCGCGGCTGGAGACCACTTTCATGGCGGCGCCGGAGAGCACGTAGGAAGGACGGATCATGATGGGGAGGCCCACTTCATCGGCAAAAGCGTAGACATCCTCCACGCTGGAGAGTTCCTTCCAGCGGGGCTGGTCAATGCCCAGGGAGTCGCACATGCGGGAGAATTTCTCGCGGTCCTCGGCCATGTCGATGGACTTGGCGCTGGTTCCGAGGATGCGGACGCCCTGTGCGTCCAGTTTGAGGGCCAGGTTGTTGGGAATCTGGCCGCCGGTAGAGACAATCACGCCGAGGGGCCGTTCCATGTCGCAGATATCCAGCACGCGTTCCAGCGAGAGCTCGTCAAAGAACAGACGGTCGCACACGTCGTAGTCGGTGCTCACGGTCTCGGGGTTGTAGTTGATCATGATGGCGCGGTAGCCCATTTCCTGGATTTTCTTCACAGCCGTTACACCGCACCAGTCAAACTCCACGCTGGAGCCAATGCGGTAGGCACCGCTGCCCAGCACAATCACGGACTTCACGTCCTGCTCGCACTGGATGTCGTCTTCGGTACCGTTGTAGGTAAGGTACAAGTAATTGGTGGTGGCGGGGTACTCGCCGGCCATGGTATCGATCTGTTTGACGCAGGGGCGGATGCCCAGGGAAAGGCGCTTCTGCCTTACCGCGAGGCCGCGGGGATGGCTGTCGGGGCCGGCCGACCCGGAGACCAGGCAGCCCACCTGCCAGTCGGAGAAGCCCAGGCGTTTGGCTCCGAGGAGGGTATCGGCATCCAGGTTCTCGACAGCGCCCACTTCGCTGAGCCGGGAGCTGTAGCGGAAGATGTTCTCCAGGCGGAAGAGGAACCACTTGTCAATCTTGGTAATTTCATGGATGCGGTCGATGGAATAGCCTTTCTCGAAGGCTTTCACGATGGCCAGGATGCGCTTGTCGGTAGGGTGCGTGAGCTCGGCGTCGACATCGGCAATGTCCACATTGTTGCAAAGGAGGCCGTGCAGGCCCTGGCCAATCATCCGGAGGCCCTTCTGGATGGCCTCTTCGAAGGAGCGGCCGATAGCCATCACTTCGCCCACGGACTTCATGGACGAGCCCAGCTGGCGGGACACGCCTTCGAATTTTCCGAGGTCCCAGCGGGGGATCTTGCACACGATATAGTCCAGCGCCGGCTCAAAGCAGGCCGATGTCACCTTGGTCACGGAGTTGGGCACTTCGTCCAGGCCTTTTCCGAGGCCCAGCTTGGCGGCCACGAAGGCCAGCGGATAGCCGGTGGCTTTGGAGGCCAGGGCCGACGAACGGCTGAGGCGGGCGTTCACCTCGATGACGCGGTAGTCCTCGGAGTCGGGGTCCAGGGCATACTGCACGTTGCACTCGCCCACGATGCCCACGTGACGGATAATCTTGATGGCAATCTCGCGGAGACGGTGGTACTCGCGGTCGCTGAGGGTCTGCGAGGGGGCCACCACAATGCTTTCACCCGTGTGGATGCCCAGCGGGTCAAAGTTCTCCATATTACACACGGTGATGCAGTTGTCGTAGCGGTCACGCACCACCTCGTATTCAATTTCTTTCCAGCCCTTGAGGGATTCCTCGATGAGGATCTGGGGAGAATAGGTGAAGGCCGATGAGGCCAGCTCCCTGAGTTCGTCGTCGTTGGAGCAGAAGCCGGATCCCAGGCCGCCCAGGGTGTAGGCGGCGCGCACGATGACCGGATAGCCAATCTCGCGGACCACCTTGAGGGCTTCTTCGATGCTGCTCACAGCCTCACTGCGGGCGGTTTTGACGCCGATGGAACGCATCATCTCGGCAAAGAGTTCGCGGTCTTCGGTGTTGATGATGGCCTCAACGGGTGTGCCCAGCACCTTGACGCCGTATTTTTCCAGGATGCCCTTGCGGTAGAGTTCGATACCGCAGTTGAGGGCGGTCTGGCCGCCGAAGGAGAGCATGATGGAGTCCGGGCGCTCCTTCTCGATGACTTTCTCGGTGAATTCCGCGGTGACAGGGAGGAAGTAGGTAGCATCGGCAATCCCCTCCGAGGTTTGCACGGTGGCAATGTTGGGGTTGATGAGGACGGTCTTCTTGCCCTCTTCCTTGAGGGCCTTGAGGGCCTGGGAGCCCGAATAGTCAAACTCGCCGGACTGGCCGATCTTGAGGGCGCCGGAGCCCAGGATAAGGACTTTATGGATGGATTCGCTCATTACTTTCTGGTTTTTTTCATGTTCTCCACGAAGGTTGCAAACAGGGATTCGGTGTCGACGGGGCCGCTGGAGGCCTCGGGATGGAACTGGGCGGAGAAGAAGGGCTTTTCCACGTGGGCGATGCCTTCGTTGGTGCCGTCGTTCAGGTTCACGAACAGGGGCTTCCAGCTGGCGGGAAGGGTGCTGTCGTCGATGGCGAAACCGTGATTCTGGGAGGTGATGTAGCAGGTGTGGGTTCCGGGAACCTTGACCGGCTGGTTGTGGCCTCGGTGGCCATACTTCATCTTATAGGTCTTGGCACCGGCGGCAAGGGCCATGAGCTGGTTGCCAAGGCAGATGCCCATGATGGGGCGGTCCTGCGTAAGGGCCACTTTGATGTGCTCTACGGTTTCCTTGCACATGGCGGGGTCTCCGGGGCCGTTGGAGATGAAGAGGCCGTCGTAGTCCTCCTGCGTAAAATCGTAGTCCCAGGGCACGCGCTTGATGGTAACGTCGTGTTTGAGAAGGCAGCGCATGATGTTGTTCTTGACGCCGCAGTCCACGAGGAGCACCTTGTATTTGCCGTTTCCGTAATAGCGCACTTCCTTCGTGGAGACCTGGGCGACCAGGTTTTCCTTGTTAGGGTCATGGAAGGGAATGTCTTCCTCTCCGAAGACAATCTTTCCCAGCATGGCGCCGCGTTCGCGGAGCTTTTTGGTAAGGGCGCGGGTGTCAATTCCGTAGAGGCCGGGGACATCCTGCTGCTTGAGCCAGGTGCCCAGGTTCCGGTCCGAGTTCCAGTGGCTGAATTTCTCGGAGTAGTCGGAGATGACCAGTGCGGTGCAGTGGATTTTCTCCGACTCGAAGTTGCGGGAGATACCGTTTTCCATCTCGTCGTCGGGGACACCGTAATTGCCGATCATGGGGAACGTGGGGACCAGAATCTGGCCTTTGTAGGAGGGGTCGGTGAGGCTTTCGGGGTAGCCGATCATGGCCGTGTAGAAAACCAGCTCTCCGGAAACAGACCGTTCGCTTCCGAAAGAGAGCGCCTCGTAGACGCTGCCATCTTCCAAAATAAGCTTTGCCTTGCTCATCAGTACACTATTAACTAAATAACCTGTAAAAAAGAAGGCTAATTCGCTCAACGCGAACTAGCCTTCCTGAATGTCCTTATCTATTTTGTTTTGTCCGAAGCATCGTAAAAATTTCTTCGGGAGACAAAGATACTAATAATTTTTAAAATAGCACAAAAATAAAAACACTATGTGAGGAGGGTTTTCTATGCAGGGGCGCTTTGGACCAGGTCCAGGGGCGTTTTGGACGAGGTCCACGGCATTTTTGGACGAGGTCCCATTTTAGGGGGTGGACCTGGTCCACCGACTGTGCCACTGAGGGCCCTGGAAGGCACACATGCTGGACCAGGTCCAGGGGGTAAAATGGGACCTCGTCCAAATGATGGGGCAAAATAGCCCTCCGGGAACGGCGCTTCCGGGCTAAGTCTATAGCGACTTCTTAGAAAAAACATTATCTTTGAAGGTTTGAAATAAATGATACTATGAAAAAACTACTGCTTGTGACGATGGCCGCCCTGGCGGCATCGCTCTCACTCCAGGCCCGGCCCATCGACCGCGGCCTGGGAAGCCCCAAGTCGGAGTATATGCCTAAGGGATCGTTCCTGATTGGCCTCGCCGGGGGGTATAACAATTACAATTCCAACGGGATGAACGGCTCGGCGGGCTCTACCTTCTATGGTATCGTCAATGATGTCAACGGGCAGGTGAAAACGGCGAACGTGTCGCTCCTGGCGTCCTATTTCTTTACAAGGAATATGTCCGTGGGCGCCCGTTTCTCGTATGGCAATACCGGCGTGGACGTGAATTCGGCCTCCATGATGTCCTTGGTGCAGCTCGAAAACAAGCATGTGAGGATGGAGTCCTTCACGGGCTCTCTCGTGTACCGCGCCTACATTCCGCTCTTCAACAGCAAGGTGATTGCCCTGTTCGCCGAGGGTCGTCTCAACGGGAAAATCGGCTACAACAAGAACTATGAGCAGCAGAATTACGGAAAGGTGGGAACCTATGCCGATGTCTACAGCGTCTCCATGGGCCTGTATCCCGGAGTGAGTTTCTTTTTCACGAACAATGTCGCCTTTGAACTGTGTCTGCCCCTTCTGGAAGGCGGATACGAATGGAACCGCCAGACTTCCGGTAAGGAGCTCAACGGCTTACAGGGCCATGCGTTTGCTGCGTATCAGCTGGGCCTCCTGGGCCTGAATCTCGGTCTCACAATTAGTTTCTAAGGCTTATGAGAAAGTATGCTTTTCTTTTTTGCGCCCTCCTTGCACTGGCGGGCTGCAGCAAGCAGTGGAATGATCTGGTTCCCGAGAAAGTGGAGCCCCAGATTCTCGCATTCGACGTCGAAGGCCAGGTGAGTTCTTCTGTCAACGTTGACAGGAAAACGGTGAGTATCGTCGTCCCTACGGGCACGGATCTCTCGCAGCTCACTGTGACAAAATTCACTGTGACGGATGGCGTAACCTGCGATCCTTACATCCAGGTAGGAGACAAGATAGACCTGTCTTGGGACCAGTCCGTCGTTCTCATGGCCTATATGGAATATTACGAGTGGACTGTGCATGCAACTACTCAGGACAAGGCCGGTCCAGATCCTGTGGATGGTTCCCAGCTGTACAACATGAGTTTTGACTATTGGAGTCAGCAAGGGTCCAGTCATGTCTGGGTCCCTTACGGGGAAGGAGCCTCGGACGAAGAGAAGGCCACGTGGGGAAGCGCGAACGGTACCACCCAGCCGATGGGCTATGTGACCGTGAGCCCGGAAGATTCCTTCCTCGCCGTTTCCGGAGAAGGAAAGAGGGCTCTCAAACTCCAGACCCAGGGAATGTCCCTTATTATGGGCCTGGTGAAGAAACTGGCAGCCGGCAGCATCTTCAATGGTTACGCCGGCAGCATCGACGTCCTTAAAATGAACGCCAAGATTTATTGGGGCATTCCCTTCACACGGCGTCCCAAGACACTGGAAGGCTATGCCTGCTACAAGCCCGGCAACATTGACTGGTCACAGGAACCCTATAAGAATAAAGAAGGAGAACTGGACAACGCCCACATTTTCGTGGTCCTGGCCGACTGGGAGGCTCCCTTTGAGGTGAGCCCGCCGGAAAAACTGCTGGACGTGGAGAACGATCCCGGTATCATCGGCTACGGCAAAGTGGTCTTTGACCGGAAGATGGAAGCCTACGAGCCGTTCCGGCTGGATATTACCTATCGCAATAACCGGGCGCCCAAGTATATTGCCATCGTGGCCGCTTCCAGCGTGCTGGGAGATTTCTTCACCGGTTCCTCCAGTTCCGTGCTGTATCTGGACGAGATGAAGCTCACTTACTGATCACCAGATGAAACCGTGGCGCTTATGTGCCACGAACCCTGTGCCCGCCCCAGTCTCTGGCTACAAGATAGCCAGCCGATGGCCGTTCGGAGCAGGGCATCCTCTGTGCCATGCCCCCGGTAGTCCAAAAGATGGTAGCCCGGAAGCGGAACAGAATCTCATAAAATCACTATCTTTGGAAAAATTAAACGCAAGGGCAATATGTCACAGATGCTTACTTATCCGGGGTTCTCCGTAGTCTTCATTCAGACGTTCTCCGTTCACCACACAAAAGAATTCATCCTGCCCAAAGGGGCTCTGGACAGGAAGGACAAGGACCTGAAGGCCGATGCCCTCGGGGTTCCCATCGTATGGGTGGAGCGTGACATCGAGAACCAGATCTTCGTCCTGCCGGACAGCAGTCCGCTGAAAGGGCAGGGCAATGTGCGCCGATACAGCCTCCGGGGCTTTGACTTTACCATGCCCATCGTTCCGGCCAGTGACGAAGCTATCTACGAGGCTACCCTCAGCGGGCACTGCAATGTGGAGATGAACCTGTTCTTCGGACACACCGTGAGCATCACTTACCGCTTCCTGTTTGACGGAGAGGCCTGCCGGCTTTCCTGCCCGGTGACCACAGACCATATCATCGTATTCCTGAGCACCTGGCTCAGCGCAGAGTTCTGGTCTACGGACGAAGGCGAAGACAAAACCAGCATAGACTACAAGGCCCATCTCTCGATTGACGCCATCTGGCTGGACGCCGACGGTAACCCGCTGGACACGCCGGAAGCTATCCGGAACCTGGGCACCGGCCGCATTTTTGACGCCGTCGCCCTTCGCTACAAGAACTTCATCTATCGGCACTGCTCGCAGTTCAAGAAAGACATCCCGCTAGGAGAGCGGCAGAAAATTGCCCGCCAATGGAAAAAGACGCCCTTTTCCGTGGACAATGACCTGCATTACGCCATGGTGGACGTGTGGGAGAACATCCAGCACATTGAGCCGGACGGGACAGACCTCTTTTCTCCGGATCGCCCGGACCGTCTTACGGAGGCCCAGATTATCGACCACATTCGGGAAGAGCACAAGAACGAACTCATCGGCCTGCTTTCCCTCTATCCGGAGGAGTGGCCCTACCGGGATCCGGCCGCCTTCGACGAGGTATGCGGGGAGAACATTGCCATCGACACGGACGACCTCGTTCTGGCGGGCAGCAACCTGTGCGTGGTCATCGGCACGTATGGGCGGAGAGGAGCAGGCGAAGAGGGCGTAAACTGGGAAGAGCACCTCAAGGAGCGCGCCCATTACCACGTCTCCTGGCCGGAATACCTCCTAATTCTGCAAATGGTCCTGGCCAAGAAGTATGTTATTGGCCTGGCTACGGATACGGTGGTGCTTTCTACCCTCAACGCAGAGAAAAAATCGTCGCAGGAGCTGATTGGAGCCAACGCGTCCCTGTCCATGCGGCTCACGCGGATGGTGACACAGCTGGACGTGGTCAAATACTCCAAATTCCCTTCGCACAAGGTGATGTTTGACCGAACCACCGCCCGCCTGGGCCTGAGCGAAGACTACGAGCGCCTGGGAGCCCTCATGGAGAGCGTGGACAACAGCCTGCACAACCTCTCGGACTACAAGTCCATGCGCAGCGAGTTCCTCCTCAACATCATCCTGGCCATCATTTCCGTGGCTTCTACCTTTGAGCTGTTCTTCCAGGAGGACGAAATGCCCTTCCTCACCTACTTTGGATTCGAGAGTAACCGGCTGTCGGCCATTGTGGTGGCCGCAATTGCCTGTATCACCATATTTGCCCTGCTTCTGGTGGTGAGTAACGCCATCAGGAACATCTGGGAACGCATTAAATCACTGATAAACTATGAAGATTGAAATTGCAAAGCTGCAAGACGCTCCGGCCCTGGCCGACCTTTTCTTTTGTCACCTGGCTGCACACCCGGAATACATCTCCCACGGAGAAATCCAGATGGGGGTGGGGGAAGGTTCCGTCCAGGATGGCCGTCTCATCGTGAGAACGGCCCCGGACGCCCGTGAGAAATGGATGGAGTATATCCGGCTGCACCTGGAAAACGAGACGATTGCGAGGGTATGGAAGGCCCTTTCCGACGAGGGCGGCATTGTGGGCTTTGTGGTGGCCGATATCGAAGAAGACGGTGACGCGCCCTTTGGAATGGTGTGCGATGTACTCGTCAAAGAGGACTACCGAGGCCACGGAACCGGGGACGCCCTGCTTCAAACGGCCATCGGCTGGCTGCGCGAGCGCGGCGTAAGCGGCATCTACCTGGAATCCGGCAAGGACAACCACGCCGCGCACCGTTTCTTCGAGAAGCGCGGCTTCACGCACATTTCAGAGATTTACAAGCTGACTGTCTTGTAACCCGGAGGGGATGGACGAGGTCTCCCTATCATTTGGACGAGGTCCCATTTTAACCCCTGGACCTGGTCCAGCATGTGTGCCTTCCAGGGCCCTCAGTGGCATAGTTGGTGGACCTGGTCCACCCCCTAAAATGGAACCTCGTCCAAAAACGCTGTGGACCTGGTCCACGCCCTAAAATGGGACCTCGTCCAAAAACGCTGTGGACCTGGTCCACGCCCTAAAATGGGACCTCGTCCAAAAACGGGTATAATTGACAAAAATGGTTGGTGATTGTGACATTTGTGGTTGGTAACGGCTGATGCCTTGTCTGATAATGCCAACCTCGGGCAGGGCTTGTTTTCTAACGTATTGATATACAGTCAGTTGCAGAACCGCTCATGCCCGAACCCTATTAATATGCCGACTTCGGGCATGATACCTCTCCTACGCATTGATATACAACCATTTACAAAACCGCTCGTGCCCGAACCCTATTAAAACGCCCCACCCCGGCACGGCCTCTTTCATAATGTATTGATATAGTGTTGTGGCGGTACTGTCGCTGCGATGCAGCGTGGCGCTTAAACAGATGAATACTAAACGATTAGAGTAACTGACGAGTGTGCTATTCATACCCGTCAGTTACTCTAATGCGCTGATTGTCAGTGCGATAAGCGCCACGGTTTCATCTTCCGTCCGATGTACGTACATCTAAACCTCACTGGAATGCCGGTTTTTTGTACGTACATCGGCTGGGGAGTTGCGAAAAAGCCCACTGGCACGCCGATGGTGCAGGTTCAGCCATAAATGGTGCAGGTTCAGCCCCTGTTTTGGAACCTGCACCGTTGACACCCGGAACTTGCGCCGCCTGTCCGTGAACGTAAGCAACTTTCAAAGAATTGCGACCCTGTTTTATTTGAATTGTGACCTCGTCTTTCCGGCGTCCGGCTATCTTTGTGCAAAACGACACGATTATGAAAAGACTTTTTGCCGCAGCTATGCTGCTGATTGCCATTGCCGGATGCAAGCCGGAAACCAAGCCTTCCGTGGATCCGACTCCGGACCCGGACCCTCAACCGCCGGCAGGGATTCCCGTGGAATCCGTCACGCTGGACAACAATGAAGCCCTGATGTGGCCGGAGGTAGTGGTCCACTGCATTACAGCCACGGTGCTCCCGGAAAATGCTACTGACAAAACCGTTACCTGGGAGACGTCCGACCCTGCCATCGCAACCGTTGAAGGCGGCGAGGTGGTTGCCCATGAAGAAGGGGAGGTCACCATTACCGCCAAAGCGGGAGGTAAATCGGCCTCCTGCCACATCATCGTGGCTAGCGACAAGCCCAAAATGGTGGATATGGGTCTGTCCGTCAAATGGGCAGACAGAAACGTAGGCGCCGTTGCCCTGAGAGACTATGGTGAATTCGTCTCGGCCTTGAATCTTTGGGGATACTATTTTTCCTGGGGCAATTGCTATGAGCAGGAAGTGTATGAATGGGATTATTGCAAGCACATTAAGAATGTAAACGGTGATTACTTTTTCACTAAATACTGCGGTGATTACAGCGATGCAAGTTATTGGGTTGGAGAAGGAGCGCCCGACGGGAAGCTTATTCTGGATCCGGAGGACGATGCAGCCGTACAAAGTTATGCCGCAAAGTACGGAGAAAAGTGGCGTATGCCCTCCCAGGCCGACTGGGCCGAACTGGTGGAGAACTGCTCACTGGATTTCACGGAGCTCTATGGCGTCAAGGTGGCAAAAGTAACCAGCAAGATTAACGGAGCGTCCATCTATCTTCCGCTGGCTGGCTATATGGTGTCTTCCGATCGCAATTATGATAGGGAGTCACAGGGATACTACTGGTCTTCTTCGCTTTATACTGAAGGGCTTCCGCCGTATTCCGCTTATTGTTTCAGAGTCTCCGAAAGCTGGTCAAAGGTCGCGGGCTGGGATCGTTACATCGGCTGCTCCGTCCGCGCCGTCTACGGCGACCGTCCGCACGCAAGCGGTGTTCTTATCCTTAACGCGGAAGTGGAACCGATGCTCCCGGAAGAATACGTCCAGCTCCGTGCGAAAGTGCTCCCCGACGACGCCATCGACAACCGTGTCACCTGGAGCAGCTCCAACCCGGAAGTCGCTACGGTCGATGAAAACGGCCTGGTGTCAGCCCTAAGGGATGGGGCGGCAACCATTACAGCCAAAACCGTGGACGGAGGATTCACCAGCAGTATAGACATTACGGTCCCCGACCACTTCGTGGAGGTAAACAGTCTGGATGCATTCAACAACTGCACAACGGGGATTCCCTGCTGGATCCTGGACAACGACATAACCTACGGAACTCAAATCGTCACCCGCCAGAGCGGAATCATTAATTTAAACGGGCACAAAGTCTACAATGTCCATATGAGAAACAACACCCTCGGGCGTCTGGTCCTGCTCTGCAACGGCACCGTCACCAACCTGCTGGACGGAAACGTCGGCTGGGGAGCGGAATACGTCGGAACGGTTGTTCTGGACAACCTCAAAGTGGGAAACGGTGAGCAGGGCGTCTACACCGACGGACACCATTATGTCGTGAAAAGCGGGGAATACGTTGGGTTCAGCACCTACGGAAAAAACGGCTCCGTCATCATCTACGGCGGTAAATTCGGACTCCACTTTGATTCCAATCCGGATGCGAATTATAACCAAAGCCCCGTCACCATCTATGGTGGCAAGTTCGCTTTCAATCCTGCCACCACGGCCGGTTATATGGGCCGGAGCAAAATCACTATCCCCGCAGGCTATTCCGTGAAAGAGAATACCGACTCGGACAAGGATAATTATCCTTACATCGTCACTGCCGATTAATAACTAAAACGGAAATCTAATGGTTTACAGGAGGTCATTCGGCCTCCTGTTTTTGTATTTCTGAGAGACGCAACATAGAGGACAACCTCAATCTTGCAAAGATTCGCGGCAGAGCCGGCTTTCAATTATCTTTGTGAACCTAAAATGATTGCCCTATGGACAAGATAGAGCCAAAATATTTACAGGCCGTCGAGCAAATAAAGAAGGCCATCCTTTTTTACACGTCCAGAGCGGTAATACAGTACTGAATATGTGAAACATTGCTTCTGCGCGCAAGGCCCGTTTTTATCAAATGCCTGATTTTTAACGATTTACGCATTTCCCTCCATGTATTCTTGCCGAGAGAAGTTTTCATAAAAATCTAGTAATCAGCGATTTAGCAAAAACAGGCCGGTGTGTAGGAGGTCATTTGGGTATGGCGACAAAAGGAGCCCAGAGGGCTGGGGAGTTTGAGGGGCATGCCCCTCATTGTCGAAGACTATTATGGGCTACAAGAAAGACCTGCCGGTCTGGCAGGTCTTTCTTGTAGCCCCAAGTGACATAATATCGAACCTTTTCCTTGAAGACCTGGAACGCATCTGGGAACTCAAAAAGTGGATTCCAGACCCTTGTAATCCATATTTACATTATCTAAAGCCGATTTTTGAAGAGAAATAGCAGCCATAGAAAAAGGCAGTTATTTCACTTGGGGGTCAAACAGCAACATTATTGATTATATGATTATTTAATTTTGAATAATTGAGTTTTAAATATTATCTTTGTGCCGAACAATAGTATATGCTACAACCGAATCCTTTCATAATTACTGCCGACTACTACGGAGACAGGTATTTCTGCGACAGGCGCGCAGAAACCGAAGCTCTTGAGAATAATATTGCTAATGGGCGCAATACAGTGCTCATCTCTTCCAGACGTATGGGCAAGTCCGGCCTTATTGCACATGTCTTTAACCGGGATCTTGTACAACGCAACTTCAAATCTTTTTCGATAGATCTGTATCCGACCACTTCTCTTTCGGAAATGATTCTGCTGCTGGCAAAGGAGATAACAGGACAGTTAAAAAGAAGGGAAGAAAAGATATTGGACTCCTTCCTGGCGATTGTCAAATCACTCAGACCCGGTTTCAAAATAGATTCTGTAACCGGCCAGCTTGTCTTTGATCTTTCACTGGGAGAAATCGTACATCCCACAGACTCTCTCAAGGAAATATTCCAGTATCTTGAGAGTAGCGAGATTCCTTGTGTTGTTGCTATGGATGAGTTTCAGCAGATAGCTGAATATCCGGATAAAAACGTGCTGGAACTATTGAGAAGTCATGTCCAGAAATGTAAGCACACCTGGTTTATTTTTGCCGGCAGCGATCGGCGTATGATGGAAAAGCTTTTCAACAATCCATCTGAACCATTCTATATGAGTTGCTCTCCTCTTTATCTGGATGCAATTGATTACGAAAACTATCTGGACTTCTCCGAAAAACACTTCATCGATGCAGGGAAAAGATTGGCAGAAGACTGCTTCAAGCGAGTTTACGAATTGTTTGAAGGACACACATGGTACGTGCAACGCTTGATGAACGAATTATATGCGTGGACTAAACCTGGAGAAGAAGCAGATTTGCCGATGATGGAAAATGCTCTCACGTTCGTAATAAAATCATATGCCCGTACATTTCAGGAGCAGATGAACACTTATCCAGAAGCACAAAAACAACTTCTGATTGCCATCTCCAAAGAAGGAAATGCCGAACAGGTTACCTCCGTTGCATTTTGTAAAAAGCACGCTATGAAAAGCCCCAGCACAGTACAAAGCGCCCTGCGGGTTTTACACGACAAAGGAATTGTTAGAAAAGAGGGCAATTCCTATTCTATCACTAACCGATTGCTTAGTATATGGCTGAAGGCAGAGTATTGACACACAAGATTCTAATGATTCTGCTATTTTGCTCCGGCACCTTTGTTGGATAATTCCCTTGTCTTCATAACTTTGTATTAGGGATTAACACATGGAGCCGATCATCTATAAGCAATACAGATTCACGTGGCACTATTACGTTGTAACCGTGATAGCCCTGCTCATTTTTGGATCGCTGTTAAAGGGCGAATCTGAGATCTTCGCGCTCATCCTTGTGGGCATCGGCTTCATGCTTGGGATGTGGGCTACCAACAATAATCTGGGGAAACAGATTGTTCTGTCTAAGGAAGGAATTACGGACGACAAGGGATTGTTCCGCTCCTGGAAAAGCATTGACCACTGCTATTTCACCGCCGGAAAGAGCCTCGTTCAATACACCTTCGAAGACGAATGCGCCGAAAAGGAAACGGACCGGGAAATCAACAAGGTCTTGTTCAAGTCCCTGTTCATCGCCCTTGTCATCCTTCTGCTTGCCATCCTCTTCTCCACCCTGTTTGCAGCCAGATCCTAACCACAGTTCGGCAAAATCCAACCATTAAAGTCAGTATCCGTGGCTTGTGAATGACGCGAAGAATCAGGGAGAAAAAGTACACGATGAGGCCGTCAAAGGCGGCTTCTGCCGCCAGCCCCTTCCCCGAGGGAAGGGGTTTGGGGGGTACGCCCCCCAATCTATCGAAGATATTAGGGCTACAAATTAAGCCAGGCGACTGCCTGGCTTAATTTGTAGCCCGGAGGGGAATCGAACCTCTATTTAAAGTTTAGGAAACTTCCGTTCTATCCGTTGAACTACCGGGCCAAACCGGGTAACAAAAAAAAGCGCTTATTCAGCGCTCTTCTCGATGATCTGACGACCGCGATAGTAGCCGCACTCAGGGCATACGCGGTGATACATCACGGTGGCGCCGCAGTTAGGGCAGACGCTCAGAGTGGGAACGGGCGCAAAGTCATGCGTACGTCTCTTGTCTCTTCTCTGCTTGGAGAGTTTGTGTTTCGGATGTGCCATTGTTTATCTTTTTTAATTGTTTATTTACTCTCAAAAAGTCCTTTCAGAGCGGCGAACGGGCTGTTCGCACCGGTTGCCTCAGCCTCCTCGTCCCCTCGCTCTTCATGACCCAGAAACCGGACGGTGTCGGGATTGCATTCCCCTTCCGGGTGGACCCGCTGCAAGGGCAGTGATAGACAGATGTAGTCGTATACTGCCTGACTCAGGTCCCAATCCTCTGTAACGGTGTCCAGTTGGAACACCTCGGAAGGTTCTGCTTCCACGGGAACGACCAGGGGTTCCAGGCAGCGGTCGCACGGAACGGTGACCGTCCCGCTGAGATGAAGAACAGCCTCCACCTTCCGCAAACCCTCTTTAACCACCGTGATGTCCACGTTTACATCGGCGTCCAGGATTTCTGAATTGTCAAACGTTTGAAAGAACTCTAATCCTGCGTGGGAGTGGAACTTACGCTCCCCGGCAGCCCAATCGTTCAAGGGTATGACAAACGGATTCATCTCCATGAAAACAGATTAAGGGGTGCAAAGATACGAATAATTTTCGGAAAATCAATCCTCTGAGGAGGAATTTCTCTTCCTGTCCAGCGGATCCAACTGGATTTTACGCATACGCATGTGGTTGGGCGTGATTTCCACCAGCTCGTCTTCCTGGATATATTCCAGGGCCTCCTCGAGGGAGAATTTGATGGCCGGAGGAAGCGCCACTTTCTCATCGGAGCCTGCAGCACGCACGTTGGTGAGCTTCTTCGTTTTGCAGATATTGATGTTCAGGTCACGGTCACGGGTGTGTTCACCGACAACCTGACCGCCGTAAATCTCTTCACCGGGTTCCACGAAGAAACGGCCACGGTCCAGCAGTTTGTTCATGGAGTAAGCGATGGCCTCGCCGGTTTCCAGGGAAACGAGGGAACCGTTGGTGCGCATCTCGATGTCACCCTTGTAGGGCTGATAGTCCTTGAAACGATGGGCAACCACAGCCTCTCCCTGCGTAGCGGTAAGGAGGTTGGAACGCAGGCCCATCAGGCCACGGGTGGGAATTTCAAATTCCAGCAGCGTCCGGTCTCCGCGGGGTTCCATACGGATGAGCGCGCCCTTGCGACGGGTGGATATTTCGATAGCCGCACCCACGAACTGCTCGGGAACCTCGATGGAAAGTTCCTCAATAGGTTCGCAGCGCTGGCCGTTGATGGTCTTGTCCAGCACCTTGGGCTGCCCCACCTGCAGTTCGAAGCCCTCGCGGCGCATGGTCTCGATGAGCACGGAAAGATGCAGCACGCCACGGCCATACACCATGAAGCTGTCGGCATTCACGCCGGGCTTCACACGCAGGGCCAGATTCTTCTCCAGCTCCTTCTCCAGACGGTCCTTGATGTGACGGGAAGTCACGAACTTACCGTCCTTGCCGAAGAAAGGAGAGTTGTTGATCATGAACAGCATGCTCATGGTAGGTTCATCCACGGCGATGGGCGGAAGTGCCTCCGGAGCCTCGATGTCCGCGATAGTGTCGCCGATTTCGAAGCCGTCGATACCCACCACGGCGCAGATGTCACCGCACTGGACTTCGTCCACATTGGCCTTGCCCAGGCCCTCAAACACCATAAGCTGTTTGATCTTGCTCTTTTCCACCATGTCGTAACGCTTGCACAGCGAAACGGGCATGCCGGTACGCAGGGAACCGCGGGTGATGCGGCCCACCGCGATACGGCCCACGTAGGGGCTGTATTCCAGAGAGGAAACCAACATCTGAGGCGTACCCTCCCGCACTTCGGGGGCGGGAATCTCCTCCAGGATGGTATCCAGAAGCGCCGTAATGTCATTGGTGGGCTTTTTCCAGTCATAGGACATCCAGCCCTGTTTGGCGCTGCCGTAGATGGTCTTGAACTCCAGCTGGTCCTCGTTGGCACCCAGGTTGAACATGAGTTCGAACACCTCTTCCTGCACCTCGTCCGGGCGGCAGTTGGGCTTGTCCACCTTATTGATAACGACGATGGGCTTTTTGCCCAGTTCGATGGCCTTGTTCAGCACGAAGCGGGTCTGCGGCATGCAGCCCTCGAAGGCATCTACCAGCAGGAGGACGCCGTCGGCCATGTTAAGGACACGCTCCACCTCGCCGCCGAAATCACTGTGGCCGGGAGTGTCAATGATATTGATTTTCACACCTTTGTAAGTCACGGACACATTCTTGGCCAGAATGGTGATGCCGCGCTCGCGTTCAAGGTCGTTGTTGTCCAGAATGAGGTTACCCAGGTCTTCCGGCTTGCGCACCAGGTTGGCCTGATAAATCATACGGTCCACCAGGGTGGTTTTACCGTGGTCAACATGGGCGATAATTGCGATATTTCTGATATCCTGCATAACGTAGGTCTTTATTCTAAATCAAAAAAGCAACTCGCTTAACGAGTTGCTTTCTGTGCGCGAAATCAGAGTCGAACTGACACGTCCTTTCGGACACTACCTCCTGAGAGTAGCGCGTCTACCAATTCCGCCATCCGCGCATCGTTTGGGACTGCAAAGATACTCACTTTTTTTGAATCTCCAAACTTTTGTTTCCAATTTTTTCAAATCGAAATCTGCAGCGGAAAGGAGGATTTCCACTGTCCCAACGTGAAGTGGATATCCGTCACGGAGAGGTTCACCTGCAGGGAGATATCGGCCAGCATCGGGGCCGCCCAGTCGTAGGCCGATGCCCGCAGGAGGCCGTCCAGCGGGAAGCTACGTACCACGCCGTCCTCCAGCATGACATCCAGCCAGAGCGGATCCTCCGGATTCTGCCGGGGCAGGCGGCAGGAATAGTCCCGGGAGAAACGGCAGCGGAAGGGTCCCGCGACAGGCGTTCCGCCAGGCAACGCGATACCGGCCACGCAGCCACGTACATCGACCAAAAAAGGCACTCTCCCCCCTGCCTCCGTTCCCCCAAAGCGCAGGGAGAGCGTGGAGAAGTGCCTGGTTACAAATAAAGATAACGGGAGAAGGCCCGTATCGCCACGGCAGTCCGCGTTCGCCGGGTAGGCATAGAGGGGCGGACAGGGCGAGCCATACGGGATCTGCACCCGCCCGTTCCCGTCCGGACGGGCACCGGAAAGGCCGAGCACTGCCGCTTCGGGGCCTTTCTCCACCCGGACCAGCAGGGTTGTGTCGCGGGTGGCTTCCCCTGCCGGCATGCCGTTCACATACAGCCAGACAGGGTATTCAGGCAAATCCTTCATTTCAACGGAGAGCGCGCAGGGGCAGGAACTCCGGTCTTCCCACACAGCACTACAGGACGTCAACTCGATACTTAACAAGACGACGGAAAGCATCCGCCCCACACACTCTGCGTTCATAAGGATTAGATTTCGAAGTATTTGAAAGTCTGGTCGATCACCTTCTCCAGGCTGGGATTCTGGGAAATGAGCTCGTCCCTCAGGTCATCCAGGGAAGTCACTTCCGGCTTCAGGCAGCGGAAGATATGGCCGCGGGACATACCGCGTTCATACAGGTAGGTGAACACGTCGGGCTGGAACCAGAAGCGGTTGCCGAAGGAGGCCATGGTTCCGCCGTAGCGGTCCTTGTACAGGGATTCCTCCAGGAAATAGGCCCACATCTCCGAAATGCGGCATTGGTCGGCCCCGTCTCGAGAGCCGTTCCCGTAGGGGTTGCCGCCTTCCATCAGGAAGGAAAGCACGACATATTTGATATAGGGGGCCCAGTAGTCGTTGCCCACCTTGGCATAGTGGCTGGCGTGCGCCAGCTCGTGCATGGCCGCCTTGTAGATGGCCGCATAGTCCTTTTCCCGCGAGCCGATGGTAATGTCCGGCAGGAACAGCTCCACAAGGCCCAGATAGATGCCCAGATAGTCCTTCAGCACCGAATTTTCCAGGTAAGCCCCATGGTGGAGCATGCTGCAGGAGGACGCCCGGAGCCCGTTGAGAATCCAGATGCGCAGGTCCGAGGGCGGCGGAGTGATGTCAAGGTCGTCCCGGTTGCAGCGGGAATAGTAGTCGTAGGCCGCGTTGTTCACCGCGCAGCGGCGGAACAGGGCGCCGTCCCCTTCCGTAACATGATAGTCGATGCCCTCCGGACTCCCCTTTCCCAGCGTACTCACGGAAGCTGGAATGAGAATGAGGTTGAAGCCGATGTTGAACCCCCTTTCATTCTTGAACACCAGGCGGTAACGGGGCTTCCCGGAGAAGGATTTCCCCATCTGGTAGTAGCCGTCGCGGTCTGTATATGTGGTGGCAATCTTTACGAAGACATTGCATGCCACCATGACGCCCGACACACCGAAAGGCTTGCCCGCACCGTATTTGGGATCTTCGATGGTGATACGTCCCTGGGGCCTGTCCGTCCCTCCCTTGGTCTTTGCAGCAGGTTCCCACAGCGCCTCGTTGCCGGTAAGGCGGAAGGACTCCTCCTCCACCGCCTCCCAGTCTATACCGTCGATGGCCTTGGATTCCGGAAGATGGTCCGAGAGGAAACACTCGTCCAGCAGCTGGAACTCCACGTCGGAAGGGAAGACGAATTCTTTCGGCACCACGGCATACTGCCAGGTAATGGCCTCGGCGGGAACGGAAGGGTCCTGATAATAGTCCCCTTCCCGCACAATGGTATAGTCCATGGGGTGGTCCATCAGGTAAAGGCCCCGGTCCTGGAGTTTGCGCAGTTCGTCGTCACTTTTGGGAAGGAAGCGGACATAATAGTCGGTGGCCGACAGTTCCACGCGCCCGGCCTTGGTGGGATACACCTTGGTAAGCGCCTCCTGCATATGGGCAACCGTGTAGGGGTCTTCCAGCTTATCTCCCAGCTGGATCATCTCGTGATAAACCTCGCCTTCGGGGAGACGGGAGTTCTCCGGCTCGACGGCGGTCTTGTCGCAGGCTGCCAGTAGCAGCAGGACGGGGATCAATAGCAGTTTTCTCATAAGCTCTGTATGTTTTCCCTGCAAATCTGGGAAAACTTATCCGTATCACATGAGGGGGAAACGTTTAACTGCATTTTCGGCCTTCCACGCATACAGGAGGCCGATTTTCAACCCCCTCCGAAACGGAAAACCGCTGCAGGACGCCTCCCGGAGGCCACAAAAAAAGCCCCCCACATGCGTGGGAGGCCGATTATCCGTTTCAAAAAAAGCAGTCGGAAACCGCTAAAAATGCGTGATGGTTGTCTGGGCAACTGCCGACAACAGTTTGTTGGCCAGCGAAGACACGCCGAAGCGGAAGAGCTGCTTGTTGAGCCATTCCTGCCCGAGAACGGTCTTCACGATGGTCCAGTAGCACACGGCATCCATGGCGCTGGACACGCCGCCGGCCGGCTTGAAGCCCACCTTGCGGCCTGTGGTCTCATAATACTTCCGAATGCACTCGCACATGACATAGGCCGCCTGCGGAGTAGCGTTTACCTTCACTTTTCCGGTAGATGTCTTAATGAAATCAGCCCCGTTTTCCATAGCCAGGAAGGAGGCGTCGGCAATGGCCTGGGCGCCGGGCAGGAGGCCGGTTTCCAGGATTACCTTCAGGATGACCGGGCGTCCCAGCTCTGCGGAAAGCTCCTTGATAAGGGTGCTCACGGCCTTGATTTCATGGCCGGCAGTATCATAGTCTCCGGCAAGGAAACTATTGAGAGCCAGCACGATGTCGATTTCATCGGCCCCGCCGCGAACGGCGAGTTCGACTTCTTTCAGCTTTACTTCCAGGAAGCTCTGCGACGTGGGGAAGCAGGCGGCCACGCAAGTGACGTGCAGGTCCTTGGTAGCACGGGTTTCGGCCACGACAGAGGCAAAATTGGGATAAACGCAGCAGGAAGCGGGAAGCGGAAAGCCAGGGAAGGCTTTGGGAAGGGCGTTCACCTTCTCCACCATCGCTTTCACGGAGGCCGGGGTGTCGTCGTTGGCCAGCGTGGTCTGGTCCATCAGGCCGAAGCAGGCTTTGTAAACCTCAGGGGAGGCGCTGGCTTCCAGACCGGCAGCAATTAGCTCCAGTTTGTGGGCGATAGCCTCTTCA
>JAEEGJ010013339.1_pt1 | contig 19955 bp, 12 predicted proteins | sample 8958761 | NCBI WGS metagenome assembly JAEEGJ01 (sample SAMN16246546, study PRJNA631951) | gut metagenome | biome: gut microbiome; feature: rumen; material: RS-attached | host: Bos | place: Iran: Karaj | collected 2018-10 | reverse complement strand
TTCCTTGTCAATACCAACGGGCTTACCTTCCTCCTCAGGATAGAAGCGGAGGTTCTCCAACAACAGAGCCTCACCCATCTTCAGAGCCTTAGCGGCATCCTGAGCCTTGGCGCAGTCGGGAGCGAAAGCAACGGGTACACCCAGTGCCTTCTCTACAGCCTCACGGATCTGACCCAGTGACTTCTTCATGTCTACCTTTCCTTTGGGCTTGCCCATGTGTGACATGATGATAGTAGCACCACCGTCAGCAAGGATTTTCTTCAGGGTAGGAAGGGCACCACGGATACGGGTGTCGTCAGTGATCTTACCATTCTCGTCCAGGGGTACGTTGAAGTCTACACGTACGATTGCCTTCTTACCGGCAAAGTTGAATTCGTTAATTGTCATAATCGTGTTATTTAAAAATGTAGTATTTCCAAAATCGACCACAAAGTTACGAAAATAACTTCATAGTTCATAGCTCATCGTTCATAATTTAAATCTTTTTTACGTACGACAGATGATAATGTAAGACGGAGTTGGCAAATCAGAATGTAAGACGCCATTTTGCTCCTGCCATGATCCAACATCCAGGCTGTGGCACATTGCCGTAGTCGACATATCGCTTGCTGGTAAGATTGTTGGTCTCAAGATAGACGGAATAGGTGTCGGTGTTCCAGCTCAACTTCGCGTCAACGACGGAGTAGGGGTGATAGTCGCACACCTCTCCATTGACGGTCGTATAGGATCCCATACGGTCTTGGAAGCGATACTTCACAAGGAGGTCGAGATGCTTGACCACATGGACCAACAATGACGCCGTCAACTTATGCCGCAGGTACTCCAGGGAATATTGCGACTGCAGGTAGTCCTCCACATCCTTGTCTTGATGCAGGTAGCAGTAGGCGAGGTTCAGCGTGTAGCGGTTAGCGGTTAGCGTTGCCTTTGTCTCGAAACCGATGGTGTTCACTTTGGTGTGGTTGACGCTCTGCCAGACAGGGTCAGCCTCACGGATGTCCATCACCCAGTCGATCATGTTACGAGCATGATGATGGAAGACACTTGCAGACATGTTGAAGATGTCCGACTGGAATTTCATGCCTCCCTCTAACGCATGTAACTCCTCGGGTTTCAGATACTTGTCTGCTTGATGACCGCCTACGCTGTAAAAGAGCTCTGTGAAGGATGGCATACGAAGGGAGGAGTTGTAGGAGGCATAGATCTTCCAGTGGGTGCCGATGCGATAGCTGGCGTCAATACCAGGATATACCTTCAACGGCATATGGTTCCATGTGTTCTTCACAGCGACAAAGCCAGCAGAGAGGGTGAGACGTTTTAGTAACACGTTATGCTCCAGATGGAACGAGAGGTTCGAGCGGTTCAGTCCTACCTTGTAATGACTGAAAGGGTCGGAGAGGGGCTCACCGAGATTCGTGCTTACGATATCCTCATTGCGGAACTCAGCTCCCAAGGCTGTACGTCCCAACAACCAGTCGAAATAGCTGTTCAGGTTGATGCCGAAGACATCCGTGCGGTGGTAGTTGAAGGGTATTCTCTCCTCAGTGCCGCGTGTCAACTCGAAACGGTCGTAACTACGGTTCCAATAGATGGCGGGATGGATGTGAAACTCAGCAGTCTTGCCTCTTACCTCATACCTCATACCTCTGATATCTCCCTGTAGTGCGGTGTTGAGCTTGGTGGTCTTCTCATACTGCTCATCGAACTTCGCACTGTAGAAAGTGTTGGAGCCGAAACCCTTGGTCGACAGACCCGCATGCCAGTTCAGTTGAAGCCCCTCCTGTTGATATTGTCCTTGGTAGAACACTTTGCCACCACTGTAGTCGCTGTTCAGACTACCAGCCTTCGAACGGCTGTAGCCGTCACTGCGGGTGTAGGAGGCAGAAAACTGAGAGTTGAGAGGTGACAGCTGTGGCTTGAGACTCACTCGTCCTCCTGCTGACAGGTAACCAAAGGAGCCTCCCTCCACTCTTACTTCAGCCATCTTACTTCTGGCATCTCTCGTCACGATATTGATCGCCCCCATCAGGGAAGAGGTGCCATAGACACGTCCGGCAGGTCCCTCTAACACCTCGATACGCTCGATGTCCGAGAGGTTGCATGGGAAGTCGAAGGCGTTATGACCCGTCTGGGGGTCACAGATATTGATACCGTTGAGCAGGATGGTGATCTGCTCACTCGTACCACCTCGTATGCTGATATCCGTCTGTGCACCAATCGGTCCTCGTTGACGGACATCCACGCCTGCGGCGTATTTCAATAAGTCGTTAATACTTTGTACTGGCGCCGCTTGAATATCCTCACGGCTCAGTACAGTGACCATTCTCACGGCTTGCCCTAATGCAAGCGGGGCGCGTGACCCTGTGACCTCTACATCCTCAAGGGTCGCTTCTTTGTCCGGGGTGTCATCGGTGGTGGCACTGGTGGTCGTCGCCCCGTCGGCAACAACTCCCTTGTGGTCGATGGCAGCACTGGCGGTAGTCAGTGTCGCAACGCTCAGTACACCAATGGTTACCACATGTCCCAAACAGGCAAAGAGGGCATATCCCTTCCTTGCAAAACGGTGGAAGCGGAATACCTTGCGCTGGTTGAAAGTTGGTTTGTACATCATGTTTTGATAAAAAAGTCGTGCAAAGGTAGTAAATAATTTCTAATTACTCATTCCTGATATCGTTTTTTTTCTTACCTTTGCAATCATGGAAAAGGATACAGTACTGATTTTAAGTGGTGGCATGGATTCTGTCACCTTATTATATGACGAGCAGGAGCGCATAGCCCTTGCCGTCTCGTTCGATTACGGGTCGAAGCATAATGCCAGGGAGATCCCGTTTGCCAAGATGCATTGTGAGCGACTGGGTATCAGGCATATTGTGATACCCCTCGACTTCATGACGAGGTATTTCAAGAGTTCGTTGCTGGAGGGTGGGGAGGAGATTCCCGAAGGTCATTATGCGGATGAGAATATGAAATCGACCGTCGTGCCCTTCCGTAATGGTATCATGCTCTCCATTGTCGTCGGTATCGCTGAGTCGAATGGTCTGAAATATGTGATGATGGCTAATCATGGGGGCGACCATACCATCTATCCGGACTGCACACCTGAGTTTGTTGAGGCTTTCGACAAGGCGGCGGCAGCGGGAACCTTTGTCAAGGTAGGACTGCGCTCTCCCTATACGAATATCACGAAGGCGGATATTGCCCGTCGCGGTAAGGCTCTGAGTATCGACTATGCCGAGACATGGTCGTGTTACAAAGGGGGTGACAAGCACTGTGGTAAGTGTGGTACTTGCGTGGAACGAAAAGAGGCTCTTGCCGAGGCTGGTATTGACGATCAGACAGAGTATGAGGACTGAGGGCTGATGTATGATGTATGAGGGATTAGCCGAACAACGCACGCAACGCTTCCTCTACCTTACGGACGGGGACGAGCTCTATCTTGAACTTCTTACGGTTGAGACCTGAGAGGTTGTATTTGGGGATGATGATATGGGAGAATCCTAATTTCTCTGCTTCGGCAATGCGTTGCTCGATGCGGGCGACAGGACGTACCTCACCACTGAGTCCTACCTCACCAGCCATACACCAGCCACTCTCTATCGGCGTATCGACATTGCTCGACAGGACGGCAGCGATGACACTGAGGTCCATTGCCATATCCGTCACACGAAGACCTCCTGCGATATTCAGGAACACATCCTTTTGCATGAGCTTGAAGCCCACTCGTTTCTCCAAGACGGCAAGGAGCATGTTCAGACGACGCTGGTCGAAACCTGTGGCACTGCGTTGTGGGGTACCGTAGGCGGCAGTGCTGACGAGCGCCTGTGTCTCTACCAGGAAGGGACGGATACCCTCGATGGCACTGCTGATAGCCACACCACTGAGTCCCTCATGGTCTTCTGTCAATAACAGTTCCGAAGGGTTGCTGACCTGTCGGAGCCCTGTCTGCTGCATCTCGTAGATACCTAACTCTGAGGTACTTCCAAAACGGTTCTTGATACTTCGCAGGATGCGGTACATATAATGCTGGTCTCCCTCAAACTGGATGACGGTATCCACGATATGCTCCAAAATTTTCGGACCTGCTAAGGTCCCCTCTTTGGTGATATGTCCTATCAGGATCACAGGAACACCACTGGTCTTGGCAAAGCGGAGCAGTGCCGAGGCACACTCACGGACTTGTGCGATACTGCCTGCCGACGACTCGACATCTTCTGTGGAGATAGTCTGGATGGAGTCGATGACCACCAGTTCCGGCTGTACCTCCTTGATATGGTCGAAGATCGCCTCGAGGGAGTTCTCACAGAGGATAAGGAAACCTTCTGACCCCTCCAGCCTCCCCTGTTGAGGGGAGGTAAGGCGTTCGGCACGCATCTTGAGCTGGTGCGCTGATTCCTCACCACTGACATACAGCACTTTCTTCTCCGGCAGGTTCAGCATGGTCTGGAGGGAGAGGGTAGACTTGCCGATACCGGGCTCGCCACCAAGCAGGACGATGGAGCCGGGGACGAGACCGCCACCCAGCACACGGTTCAGTTCCTCGTCGTGCATATCGATACGTGGGTCGTCGTGAGCAGAGATGTCGCGCAGTCGTAACACCTTGTTTTCTCGCAGTTGTCTGCCAGCCGATGCCGCCGCCGATGTTGCCGTCACCTGTTTACGGGTGTCAGCCACCTTGATTTCCTTGAACGTGTTCCACTGTCCGCACGACGGACACTTACCAATCCATTTCGCTGATTCCTGTCCGCAGTTCTCGCAGACATACATTGTCTTATCCTTTGCCATAATTATTGCAAAGGTAGTGCAAACCGAGCAAAGAACAAAATAAATTAATTTATTTTTTCTTTCGAGGTTTACACTACCTTTGACTTTCAGTCGAAGGTACTCACGCATTCCCGAACTACGTTCGCCTACCCGTAGCCTTTCGAGAAAACTCAAATAAAATTTGGTTTTCTTCTCACTTAATCGTACCTTTGACCTTCGGTCGAAGGTACTCACGTTCGAAAATCCTCAAATAAATTTGGGATTTTGCTCACTTAATCGTACCTTTGCACTTTGATTATGAAGAAGATATATTATGCCATTATAACGCTGATGATACTGTCGGCATGCGGACAGTCTTATGAGGAGACGAAACGACAGAACCAGCAACTGCGTCGGGAGGCGATGCGTAAGGACTCTGCGGCACTGAAAATCGCCGTGATGCCTACCCTCGACTGTCTTCCAATGTTCGTCGCTGAGTATGAGCATTTATATGACACCCTGAACGGGGGTGTGCGTCTGAAACCCTTTGTGGCACAGATCGACTGTGACACCGCCATTGAGCGTCGACGGGTGGAGGGTTGTGTGAGCGACCTTATCAGAGCCGCGTGTATCGAGAAGCGTGGGATGAAACTACGGTATGCTGCCGCCACGAATGCCTATTGGCAGCTTGTCACCAATCATAACTCACGTATCCGTCAGTTGAAACAGTTGGATGACAAGATGCTGGCGATGACCCGTTTCTCTGCGACGGATTTCCTTTGTGACTTGATTGTCGACTCCGTGAAACTGCGTGACGAGCATGTGTTCCGTGTTCAGATCAACGACCTGAACGTGCGGATGGATATGTTGCGTAACAATGAGATGGATGCTCTCTTCTTACCAGAGCCGCAGGCAACGGAGGCAAGGTTGGCGAAGAACCCGGTGATCTTGGACACTCGTCGTCTTGACCTGCAGATGGGAGTGATTGTCTTCCGTGAGCAGGAGATGCGTCATCCCGAACGTCAGAAACAACTCGACCTCTTTGTCAAGGCATATAATGCGGCTTGTGACTCTATCAATAAGAAAGGTGTCCGTTATTACCGTGACTTGATCATCAAGAAGTGTGGTGTGCCGGGAACGGTAGTGGATTCCTTATCACAGCCCATCAGGTACCAGCATGCCATCGGTCCTCGTCAGAAAGACATGGACCGGGCGCAGAAATGGCTTCAGAAGAAATAGGACATGACAGGAACGGAACAGCAAATACAACGTGTCGCCGGAGAGCTGCACAGAGGTAATGTGGGACTGGCGATTGCCGAGATGGAGACCTATCTCACAGCTTATCCACAGCCGCAGACCATGGAGCGGCTGAATGGTATCAAGGCAGAGTATGAGTTGATGGCAGACTATTGGAGAAGAGGGGTGAACGACCCTCAGTTAGACCAGCTCTACCATCATTTGCTACAGCGGGTCTATGTGCTCTATGCCAATATCGCCTCCTACCACCGGATGCGTCAGTATCCTACCTTATCCGGGATATATAACCGTGTCCGTACAGAACGGAAAGAGTGGTCGTTGACGGATATCCGTAAGGAGATGGAGGACTTCGTGAGTAACATCGCCATGCTGGAACTGGAGCCTGAGCATATCCGGCAGGAGCGGAGCGAGCAGCTCTATCAGGAACATCAGACAGCGGTGAACAGCTTGTTCTGTTATGTGCTGACCTCCCGGATGTGGACAGATGGTGTAGGACATGACTTTGAGGAGATCCTCCTCTCGCCGACCATTGACAGTAATGACCAGCAGCTACTGGTGTCTGCTGTCACCCTGTCGCTCCTGAATCAGTATGACATGGTGAAATTCCGTATGCTGGTGAATGTCTACCGTCGCTCCCAAGAGGAGGCGGTGCGTCAGCGTGCTTTGGTGGGGTGGGCATTGTCATTGCGGGAGGATGTCCGTGAGATATACCCGGAGCAGGAGGAAATGGTGAGCGCACTCCTTTCCTCGAAAAAGGTCTGTGAGGAACTCACTGAGCTGCAGATGCAGTTAATATACTGTCTGAATGCAGAGCAGGACACCCATACCATCCAAAAGGAGATCATGCCGGATCTCATCAAGAATAATAACCTGAAGATCGGACCGTTCAGTATCGAGGAGCGTGAGGATGATCCGATGGAGGATATCCTGAACCCGGAGGCTTCAGAACAGCGGATGGAGAAGCTGGAGTCGACCTTCGGACGTATGATGGACATGCAGAAACAGGGGTCGGACATCTATTTCGGCGGTTTCTCACAGATGAAGCGTTTCCCGTTCTTCTATGATATCAGCAACTGGTTTGTGCCCTTCTACCTGCAGCATCCTGATATCAGGAATTTTGTCAACAGGATGCAAGGTAATAAGTTCATGGAGAAGATGATGAAGACGGGTCCTTTCTGTAACAGTGACAAATATTCGTTCATCATCGCCTTCCAACAAGTCATTGACCGTATCCCGGAGAGTATGCGGAAGATGCTGGAGCAGGGAGAGGCAACGATGGGTGAGATACCTGCGGACGAATTGGTGACACCAGCCTTTATCCGCCGTGCCTATCTGATGGACCTGTATCGCTTCTATCGCTTGTTCCCCAGTCGTAATGAGTTCGAGAACCCGTTCAACACCAGCGCTATGAACCTGGGGGCATGTGAGTTCTTCAGTCTGTGGCTGTTCAAGGGGTCGCCCTTAGAGCCTTATAAAGACCAGATCGTACGTTTGCTGAAGCGCAAGAAGATGGAGGAGCCAGCCATGCGTCTGCTGGATTCGTATAGTGATGATCATCGTTCTGTCCAGTATTATATCTGGTATGGACAGTATCATGAGGCCTTGAAGTTGGATCCTCATAATGAGAAAGCCCTGAGGGGGAAGGCACGTGAGTTGTTTGACCTGGGGATTTTCGATGAGGCGATGGACGCCTATGACGACCTGCTGCTATTATATCCTGACCATCCTAACTATCTGTTGAACAAGGCGGTGTGTCTTGTCAACATGAAAGAGTATGAGGAGGCGTTGAAACTGCTGTACCGTCTGAACTACGAACATCCTGACAACGACCAGGTGAGCCGTGTCCTGGCTTGGACGCATCTTTGTTGTCATCAGTTGGAACAGGCAGATAAGCTATACCAAAGACTGATTGCGGTGGACAACGTGTATCGTGATGACTGGATGAATGCTGGTTATTGTTGCTGGTTTCTGGGCAGGATAGATGAGGCGATCCATTGTTTCAAGGCTTCTCTGAGAAATGGTGACACCACTTTTTTCTCCTTTGACCATGAACTCCTTGAGGATTATGGCATCAGTGAGACTCAGTTCAGGCTGATGTATGCTGCTGTCTGCTCTTGATACGTTGACAGCACCATGTCCATCCCAAGGGGATGCCTACTCCCACGATAGCATAAAGTACCCAGAACCAGTCTTCTTTGGCATGCTCATGGATGACCATGTGGCATCCTATCTGGGCCATGTCGAGGTCGTAATACCAGATCTTCATCAGACTGACTACCTTATAACTGATGATATGGAAGACGAAGATGGGTAGGGTATTGTCACCGCAATAGACGAGGAAGCGTTTTACCATCCCCTCATGACGGTTGAGATAGGTGGCGATGTTATAGGTCATGAGGAAACCGCAGATAGCGGGGACGGGTAAGGAGATGAACTGGGTGAAAGAGGAACGCCAGTTCATATTGGCGGTCAGATACTGGGAGAAGAGAGCGACGATGACGGCGAAGACAACGGTCATCCACCAGGTCACCTTATACTGTCGTTCCCATTGACGGAACAGGAACCCGCAACCGAAGAAGAAGGTACCCATGATCTCCCGATAACCTCCTTGTATCAGGGGGATGATACGCAACCCCTCTGCCGTTTTCCATGCAGCCAGTAAAAGCATGAGGACACATACCCCGACGGGGACGATCACCTCCCGATAGGGAGTAAGACGGGATGTCCTGCCAGCGACATAGTCCAAGCCTTTATATATAATAAGGTACGCGATACTTGCCACCAGCAGTCCTCTGAAAAACCAGAAAGCACCGCACAGGAACTGGTCGTAGCCTCCCATTGCCGTCACCATGTTCCATAGGTTCTGTTGCATCTGATGCCAGGAGTAGGGATGTGTCACCCCACCGCTCCAGTTGCCATATTGCTCATTGAGGATACCCAGGTCGAACATCCAGTTATGGATGATCAGGAAGAATACCGCCCATTTCAGGAAAGGGATATAGAGTCCTTTGAAGCGTTTCTTCACAAAGGTCGCCTCGTCATGGAGATAGCGTAAGGAGAAGAAATAGCCTGCCGTGATGAAGAATACCGGCATGTGGAACTCGTAGAGAAACTGGCTGACCACATCGGGGGCATCAGCATGTCCTATCACCATCAGGATAATGGCAAGTGCCTTACAGATAGAGATGACGGTATTACGCTGCATAGAGAATTACATGAAGGGGGCAAGCAGATGGGCGAACCAGCCGCGGAACTTCTGCCAAGGGGTACGGAACTGGTCCCAGGACTCCTTGGTTAAGAGAAAACACTTCTTGGTGTCCCTGTCGAACATATCGTCCAGCTCCTTGGTGGTGGCCTTGTCGATGATGACAGCGTTCTGCTCGAAGTCACATTTCAGACTCCGGGCATCCAGATTGGTACTGCCTATCGTGCAATAGCGTCCATCCACCATCATGATCTTGGAATGGTGGAATCCTGGCTCGTACATCCAGACGATGGCTCCTCGTTTCATCAGTTTGTGTGCCTGGTAGTAGGCACAGTCTGGTGTCAGGGGGATATCACTCTTTGCTGATTGCATGATCTCCACCTTCACCCCTCGCTTGATAGCTCTCGTCAGTGCTCGTGTGACAGTGGGTATCAGGGTGAAATAGGGGTTGATAATCTTGATGGAGTCTTGCGCCTGGTCGATAGCGCTGATATAGAACTGACGCATGATTTTTGGAGTAAGGTGGGGCTCCCTGGTGATAATACCTACCATCTTGTTGCCTGCCGTGGAGGTGGTATCGGGCTTTAGTCCCTCAAATTTCGTCAGTGTGCCGCCGCGATAGTATTTCATACCGTGTATGTTCTCGCCAGTGACACGGTTCCATATCCGAAGGAAAATCTTCTGTAACTCGTTGACGGCATCTCCTTCTATACGACAATGCATGTCTCGCCATTCCCCCACTTGTGGCGTACCTTTGATGTAATAGTCGGCGACATTCATACCACCGGTATAGGCAATCTGTCCGTCAATGACCACGATCTTACGGTGGTCACGTCCGAAAATCTTGTTGACCCATGGGAAACGGATCGGCTCGTATTCCACAATATCGATGCTGTCATCCCGTAATGCCTTCAGGTGGTGCTTCTTCAGCGGTTGGTTGTTGGAGTCGTTCCCAAAACCATCGAACATGGCACGTATCTCCACTCCTTCTTTCCTTTTCTCACGAAGAATGTCGAAAAGAAGGGAAGCGATGGAGTCGTTACGGAAATTGAAATATTCCAGATGGACACTGCTCTTTGCCTGACGGATAGCCTTGAACATGTCGTCGAACTTCTCCTCTCCGGACATCAACAGTGTCACGCTATTATTGTCGGAGAAGTTGATCTTCTTGGAACGTAATGTTTGAACTATCAGCGAGTCACTCGTCTGAGCGCTCGCTGACAGGGTGATGTATACCAGTAATGCGATAATCCAGAACCGCCGCATCTTACTTCTTGTATTTGAGACGGTACTCAAGTGGTGTCATACCGTATTTCTCCCTGAAGATATTGATGAAGTTCTCTGCTGTGGAGAATCCGATATTGATGGCAAGCTCACTCATATTGATATTTGTCTTCGTCAAGAGGACACAGGCGTGTTTCAGTCTTATCTCACGAACAACCTCCGCGGGTGTCTTGGTCGTTATACTGCGTATCTTATGGAAGAAAGGTACACGTCCCATACCCATCGAAGACGCCATCTCCTCCAGACTGATCTGTCCACGGCTCATGTTATGCAGCACGTATTGTTCTACGTTCTTCATCAACTGGCGGTCCATCATATCGCTCATCGAGTAGTCACCGATGGTCTCGTCCTCACTATAGAACTGGAAGTTATTTTGTTGTTTGGTGACCACCTCTGCGGGTTTCTGCTGTTCCGGTTCCTGAGTCTCTTCTGTCTCTGTCTCCTTGGAAGTGGGAGCCTCGATGTCGTCATACGCCATCGTAGCTGTCGTCATACTGGCGTTATGACCCTCCAGCATACGTGTCTCACGTCCTTCAATCGTGTTCTGTTCCATCTCGACAGGTCCGAGTCCCATCAGTTTGTTAAAGCGCATGACAGCCTCTTGCACATTGAATGGCTTGGCGAGGTAGTCGTCAGCGGCTAAGGTGATATTCATATCACTCATCATCTCTTGCGTCAGGACAGTGTCTGTCATCAACACGAACTTCACGTTCTGTGTGTGAGGATTAGATTTCAGCTTGTTACACAGTTCACTACCGGTCATGTGTTTCATGTCATGCTTACAGATCACGAGGTCTGCTTTCAGGGATTCGATATCCGGGATAGCCAGTCTGATGTCGTCATAGACATGGAAGTCGTAGACCTCATGCAAATGAGCATTCATAAAGTTAATGAAGTCTTTATTGCTGTCAATGAATACCACGTTAAACTTATGGGTCTTCTTATCCAGGCGCAACGGCTGGATGTTGGCAGTCAGCTCTGCTGTTGCAATCGAAGGCAGTCTGACTTCTCCTTGGTCGTTGAGCTCCAGACGGTCTTTTGCCGTGGACTCTGCTTTCGCCTCGGGATTCTCCAGAATAGTTTGCATCTCGGAAATACGGGTGATGACCTGTAGCATCTGGAAATGTAAGGAGTTCAGTTGCTCACGACCTTCCAGGTCCCTCTCGCGCTCGGCAAGATTACCGATGATCGTTGTCATGCGTGCCATTGGCTGGCGCAGCTCATCACTGGTCGTCTTGATCTCCTCACGCTGGCGTTTTAACTCCTCGACGACCGTACGTTTCCTGGTCAGGAAATTCTTGAATTTCTTATAGCCGTAGCGCCATACCAGCAAGGCTATGATGGCGATGATGACATAGACCGTAAGCATCCACCATGTCAGCCACCAAGGTCGTTCAATGTTGATTTCCAGTTTGCGTTCCTGATTACTTACGGCACCATCAGCACTGACCGCTTTTACGTGCAGGGTATAGCTACCACTGCCCAGGTCCCGGAACTTGACTCCGTGTAGCAGGGCGTCTCCGTTTCGCCAGTCATGGTCGCGTCCCTCCATCCAATACATGAATTGCAGACGCTCGCCTTGGTTGTAGTTACCTGCGGCGAATTTGATGGTGAAGGTATTCTGCTTGTTCTTCAGATAGATCTTATTACTTTCGTTCAATGCCTGGGCAAGAATAACATTTCCATCATATTCATGTCCGACCATGACCTCCTCCTCTCCGATAAAGAGTTGTGTGAGCATGACACGGGGTAGGGTATTCTGGTCCATTTTCGCACCTTGACGCACCCAGTTCACACCGAACAAACCACCAAACAGGACGGTACCGTCGGATTTCGTCAAGATGGAACCTGTGTTGAACTCATTGCTCTGTAATCCGTCTTTTGTATCATAGTTATAGAGCCCATATCCGAAGGTACCTTCCTCTCTGTTACGCTGTACGACAATACGGCTGATACCATTGCTGGTGGTTATCCACATGTTGCTGTTCCTGTCTTCTGTGATACCACAGATGGAGTTATTACAAAGTCCTTGTTTCTCTGTAATGTAGTTCAGGGAGTCTGATACCACATTCAGTACATTCAAACCCTCACGGGTTCCCACCCATATCAATCCTCTGGAGTCCTCAAAGACTTGGGTGATATAGTTGTTGGTGAAGGTCTTGAGATTGGTGGAGTTACCTGTCAGGAGGATTTTTTCACGATTAGACAGGTTCAGTATCACCAAACCTTCTGAGGTACCAATCAATAACTTGTTGCTCTTACCATAGAAAAGGGATGTGATATTGTTCGTGCTCAACATACCGTTCTCCCGGGTATAGGAGGAGAAGGTGTCCATTTTCGGATTATAGACTTGCAAACCCCCGTTCGTCGCTATCCATAGGTTACCGCTATTATCTTTGGCAAGGGCATTGACATGGTCGTCTATCAAGGTCTTCATACTGTCACGGACTACAGAGAAGATATGTGAGGAGCCGTCTTTGATACGTGTCAGACCGTTCTGGCGGGAGCCCACCCATACACTTCCGTCGGTGGTTGCTTCCATACAGGTTACTTTCTGACTTGCCAACGGTCCCTCATACCCGATAACGCCTTTGTCACTCGTTCCGTACCAGACGTTTCCGTCTGAGTCTTGTGTGATAGCGGTGATGTCACCATTATAGGTTGACTGGAACTTATAGATATTATCACCATAGAAAGCCACACCGGACTTCTCCGTTCCTATCCATAGCAGATCCGTGTCGTCCACATAGACACTCTGGACACCAACTGTCTCTTGTGTCATCTGATCGCTTTTGCCATTATGTGGCTGTACGGACTCTATCTCATGGCTGTTCACGTTCATTCTGAGAAGTCCCATTCGGTCAGTTCCGATCCAGATGTTTCCTTTGTTGTCGCCCGTCATGCCGTTCACGCTCCTGTCGACGGCGATACTTGTCAGCCCGATATTGTTACCGATGGCTGTATCCCAGACATTAGTACTCTTATTATACATCATCAGGGTTCCCTGACCATAGAGCCAGATATTGTCCGACTGGTCGGCGAAGACCTTCAGTGAGTGGCTCTTACGAAGGTGTTGCTGGGCGATATGCTCGGTTGCCCAAACGGTATGTTGCTGATGCATGATGTCACAGCATATCATCCTGCCATCCTCATAGACGATGATGGCGCCGTCGCGACACTCACCGATGGAACAGATAACACCCTGTGGCACTCCGTGACTGTCATCGGTATATCCGAACTCATAGAGTAGCTGTTGTTGCATGTTATAGGCTACCACTCCTTTATTGGGAATAGCTGCCCACAGGTTCTTGTGGCGGTCGAAAAAGACGACGTTAGGTTGTCCTTCGATACCCATTCGGGCATAGACCTGTTTCATGTCCCGCTCAAAGGTCTCCGTTTGCGGGTGGTAAATACAATAACCTGCTGAGGTAAGGATCCATAGATTACCGTCCAGTGCCTCCTGGATACTCAGGATATAGCTGTCGGGCAGGGAAGAGCCGTCCTTGGAGTTACTCTGGAAGTTCCGGAAGGTGTAACCGTCATACCGGTAGAGTCCTGCCGGTGTTCCGAACCACATGTATCCACGACCGTCCTTCAGGATACAGTTAATCTGACTGCTGGTCAATCCGTCTTTGATGTCCAGCGTCTTGAACAGATAGACGCCTGCTACAGCCAGGGGCAGTGCAAGCATCAGTATCAATACTATTTTCTTCAGTCCTTTCATAACCTGTTTTGTTTTCTATTTATAAGATACATGCATAGCGGTCTACGACACCTAACAGTCTGTTGTCGTTGTCGGAAACCAGTACGTTATGTATTTTGTTCTCGTTCATTATTCTCTGTATCTCGGCAATCTTTGTCTGCGGAGAAACTGTCTTGGGTGATTGCGTCATGATGTCACAGACGCTGCGGTCGAAGAACTCCGCTCTCCATCGCTCCATTGCCCGTCTGATATCACCATCGGTAATGATACCCGCTATCCTGTCGTCCTTCATGGCGACACCAAGTCCCAGCTTTCCCTTGCTCACCAGGATAATAGCCTCTCCTAAGTGCATCTTCGGACTCAGGATGGGCAGGTTCTCTGTGATCATCACGTCTTGCGCAGTGGTCAGCAGTCGCTTTCCCAGTTCTCCACCAGGATGGAACATGGCGAAATCCTGAGGTTGGAAATGACGCTTGTTCATCAAGGCGACAGCAAGGGCATCTCCCATCACCAGTGTCACCGTGGTACTGCTTGTCGGTGCCAGGTTCAGTGGACACGCCTCCTTCTCCACGCTGACATTCAGATGACAGGTGGAATATTTCGCCAATAGTGATTGTGGGTTACCGCTCATCGCGATGATGGGGATATCCATGTGGAGCACCATTGGAATGAAACGCAACAGCTCATCTGTCTGTCCGGAGTTAGAGATGGCAAGTACGACATCCCCTTTCGCCATCACCCCCAGGTCACCATGGAACACATCCAGAGGGTTGATGAAGAAAGACGGTGTACCCGTCGATGCCAGGGTGGCGGCGATCTTTGCTCCGATATGTCCGCTTTTCCCGACTCCTGTCACGATGACTTTACCGGTGCAATGCATCATCAAATCGACAGCTTTCTCGAAGTTGTCGTCAATCTTAGCGATCAAGTCCAGTACGGCTTGTGCCTCGTCTTTGATACATTGTATGGCGTTCTCTTTATCTGTCACTTTAATTGCTTTATTAAATCTTCTAATTTGCTTAGTTCCAGCATGTTGGCGGCATCACTCAGTCCGTTGCCGGGGTCGGGATGCACTTCAAAGAACCAGCCTGTGGCCCCGAACGCTTTGGCGGCAAGAGCCATCTGGGATACATAACGGCGGTCACCGCCTGTCTTTCCGTCGGCTCCTCCTGGTCGTTGCACACTATGGGTGCAGTCCATAATGACTGTCGGTACCATCTCCAGCATGTCAGGGATATTCCTGAAATCCACCACCAGGTTGTTATACCCCATCATATTCCCACGCTCCGTCAGCCATATCTCTTTGGCTCCTGTGTCACGTGCTTTCTCCACAGGGTAGCGCATGTCCCGTCCACTTAGGAACTGGGCTTTCTTGATGTTCACGACTTTTCCTGTCTTGGCAGCGGCGATGAGCAAGTCTGTCTGCCGGCAAAGGAAGGCGGGAATCTGGATGACATCCACCACCTGTCCCACGGGTTCGGCTTGCCATGACTCATGGATGTCCGTAAGCAGGCGGAGCCCGTATTTCTCCTTGATGTCATGAAGCATCTGGAGACCTTTCTCCATACCCGGACCGCGAAACGAACGGATGGACGTGCGGTTCGCCTTGTCAAAGGATGCCTTGAATATGATGTCAGTCCCCTGTCTCTTATTGATGTCCACCAGTTTTGCCGCTACTATATCCAGCAGCTCAGCGGATTCTATGACACATGGTCCTGCGATAAATGTCCTTTCCATGTCTGTAGTGCACATTTCCCTGCAAAGATAGTCATTATTCTACAAATAAAACAATCTTTGATTAATTATTTTATATAAAAGGATGAAAAATTGTCCTTATTTAATATGTACGTCCTGTTGCGGGAAAGGTATCTCGATGCCGTTCTTGTTGAGTGTGTCGTAAATGGTGTTGAGCACGTCACTGATGACATAGGACTGCTTGGGGGCGTCTGCCCATACGAACATCTTCAGGTTGATACCTGAGTCTGCCAGCTCGCCGATAACAGATTTCGCTTTTTTAGACTTATCCATCCATTTGTGCTTCATCTGGTTGACAGCACCGTCGACCAGTTCGATGACTTGTTGGAGGTTACTGCCATAGGCAACACCATAGGGTATCACGGCAAGTACATAGCCGTGGTTGCGGGTGAGGTTCTTGTAGTTCTTCGTAAAGAGCTGGGAATTTTGGAAAGTGATGACCTCCCCGTAGAGCGACTCTACAACGGTGGAGGTATAGCTGATCTTCGTCACCTTACCCAACGTACCGTCCACCTGGATCCAGTCGCCGACCTTGATGCGTCCCGCCATCAGCGTGATACCATAGTAGATGTTCTCAATGATGTCTTTCGAGGCGAAACCGATACCTGTTGACAGACCTCCTGTCACTACCAGCAGCCATGCGAGTGAGATATTCAGGATACTCATGGAAATCAGGAACCACAGTCCCCAGATGATGACTTGTATGACATTCCTGCCCATAACCTCCTTGCTGGCAGCGGTGGACGGGTCGGTGATCTGATAGTGCATCCGCATCAATTGCAGGATGGTCCTGCTGATATAGGAGAAGAAGAACCACAGGCTGACCACAATGGCAAGAGAGATGATGCTCAGTTTCAGGTTCTCCAGATTGACAAAACTCGTGTTGAAGATCTTCCAGCAGAGGTCACTGAGGTTGAAAACATCCGCAGCCCAGTAGATGCTGAACATGACCGATGCCACCCCGGCGACGGGAAGCAGTACTTGGTAGAGGAGGTGGTAGGTCCATGTCTGGGTAATAGGTTTCTCTTCCATCTTGTGCCTGATACCATAGTATTTCATATACTGCAGGGCACAGGTGATGGTGAGGATGCATGTCAGCTGCATCGTCCACCAGATGAGCATTTGTACTGCCATCAGCGTATAACCTGACCATGAGCAAATGACGGATGTAATGAACACTGTCAGAGAGATGTAGCTGTAAAACATGTCGGACCGAGGGATTCTCTTGTTGTGTCGTCCTATCGTGATCCATTGCCAGATGGTACAAAGGAGAAGGACAGGGGGGAAGAGCATGTTGACAAGCTCGTTGGGTATCAGGACGATACGGAAGGCAATCACCAGGAAACTGATGGTGATCAACGGGGTGTAGATACGGAAAGCACTTCTGATCTGGTCACCCTTGACACGTAACAGCAGGGAGATGAGGATCACACCTGTCAGCCATGCGAAATGTACCAGCAGATTACATGCCATGATGATGAAATTCTGTTCTGCGAAAGTCAGTGCGATACCCAGTATGATGGCAAAGGTTACCGTTGTGGTGGCGAGTGTGATACAGGTGCGTTTCTTCATAAACTCATTGGTACGGAAACGCTTGGGGACGATGAAACGGATCGCGACGAAGTTCAGGAAGGATGCGATGATGACATAGATGATAATCGTGATGAGCAATCCGAAAATCCATCGGCTGTCCCATTGTGAGTAGGCATTCGGCTTGTATTTCTTTGCCACCGTCTTAGACATCATCTGCCATTGTCTTCCCCAGTCTTTCAAGATATTGAAATAGCTGTCTCCGCCATTTTTGAAGATACTGGTCTGGATATCGTTATACCGTTTCTGGGCATAGTCGTTCAGATAGGAGAGACGCTGCTCCGTCATATTGTAATAACGGATGTAGTCCTGCATCGTGGAACGGTTTTCTTGGAGCGAGTTGCGGATATTGGTGGCAAGTGTCAGACAGACGCTGCGGTCTATCTTCGCCCGTTCGTCAAGGGTCTGTACAGGCATCGCCTTTAAAGAGGAGATGAGTGAGTCGTATCTGGCAATCTCTGAGTCTGCTTTGTTCAGGAAGTTCTTAAAGGGTGTCTTCTGCCGTTGAAAAGCATGGTATTGCTCTGTCGCCTCATGGCAGGCATATGTCAGGTCGAACACATACTCTTGTTTCTGGGAATAGAGCATCAGCGAGTTCTGGTTTGACTGCTTCATGGTGTTCATCAACTGCTCCCTGACCCGTTCGCTCTGTTTCTTGTTGATCTCCAGCATCTGCGACATCTCCCGATGGAATGTCGTCAGTTCCGTACGTAGGATCTGCAACGTCTGTGGGAGGTCTTTCTCTTTCAGAACGGCATGTGCGTCGGTCACACATACCAATATGATGAATAAAAGCAGTATTTTCTTCATGTTTTTGCGTAATTTCCTGCAAAGGTAGAAAATATTTCTCAATTCTTCGTTCTTCATTCTCAATTATTTTGTATCTTTGCAAATAATTAAAAGACAAAACGATGAAACTGATAGCAGACAGCGGAAGTACCAAGACTGATTGGACACTCCTTCATGACTCAGGCAGAAATGTCGACGAGGTATTCGTGAAAACTTTCAAGACGCAGGGAATCACCCCCATTCACCAAACCCCGGCGGAGATCCGTCAGATATTGGCACAGGAACTGATGCCACAGCTCTCTACCTTCTCGCGTGCCCAACTTGTTAATTCGAAAATTCTTGAAAGCCCCTTGCTTTCAAATATCAGTGTGTTCTTCTATGGAAGTGGTTGTACTCCTGCCCATGTCCCTACGGTAAAACAAATCATAGGAGAGGTCCTTTCCCTTCAGAAAGTAGAGGTCTACAGCGATCTGATGGCGGCGGCTCGTGCTTTGTGTGGCCATGAAGAGGGTATTGCCTGTATCCTTGGTACAGGAGCAAACTCTTGTTTGTATGATGGTGAAAATATCATACAAAACACACCTCCTCTTGGTTATGTCCTTGGTGACGAGGGGAGTGGTGCTGTGTTAGGCAGACTTTTCATGAATGCCATCTTTAAGAATCCGCAATTTGCGGAAATCCGTGACGCCTATCTGTCAGAGACTAAGTTGACGATGCCTCTTATTATTAATAAGGTGTATAGGGAACCCCTTGCCAATCGTTTCCTTGCGTCTACCTCCTCTTTCATCCAGCAGCATCTTGATTTCAAGCCCTTGCGACAGATGGTGATAGCCAATTTCCGTTCCTTCTTCCAGCATAACCTGGTACAATACGGACGACGTGACCTGCAAGTGCATGCCATCGGCAGTATCGCTTTCTATTATCAGGAGGAGTTGAGGGAAGCCGCGGAGAAGGAGGGATTCAAACTGGGCAATGTACAGGCGACACCGATGGAAGGATTGATAGAGTATCATAAATAAAATACAAGCTGACATTTGGAGGTTCCGAAAATAATAGTTACCTTTGCAGCGAATATGGTCATTCCTGAGTGTATGGCATACCCTGAAACAGAAACTAATATTACATTTATATTAACAAACAATTTAAAAATTAAATGCTTATGAAGAAAATTTTTACGCTTATTGCTGCTGCTTTCATGGCAGTGGGTGCTAATGCACAGTCAGACATCGTAACCTACACATTCGACAACCAGGCATCTACTTATGTGCTGGGCGACAATTGTGAGGCAACAACTTACACTATGGATGGCAATGTGGGCTTTTCTGTTAACTACACCTCAACTATTGGTGAGAAGATGCAGGTAAAACTTGCTGCTAATGAGAACATCTTCTTTGAGTATAAGAATGGCAGTGCAACCAAGGATGGACATAAAAATAACGCTGTAAAGACTGGTGAGAATTATTTCCAGTGCGATGCCAAGAATTTCATCATTATGATTCCTGTACAGACGGGTGATGTTATTTCTGTTAAGTTCTCAGCAAAGGGAAGTAACGCGCCAAAACTTACCATCGATGGTTCAGAGCCCCCTATAACAATAAATGACGGTGCTGCAACGACATGTACTGGCAAGACTGA
>JAEEGJ010013337.1_pt1 | contig 19959 bp, 15 predicted proteins | sample 8958761 | NCBI WGS metagenome assembly JAEEGJ01 (sample SAMN16246546, study PRJNA631951) | gut metagenome | biome: gut microbiome; feature: rumen; material: RS-attached | host: Bos | place: Iran: Karaj | collected 2018-10 | reverse complement strand
TTGCGTAGCACATAGGCCACGAAGGCAGGTTCGTTGCGCTGGCCACGCATAGGCACAGGCGCCATATAGGGGGCATCTGTCTCAAGCACGATACGATCCAGGGGCACGGCCTCTTTGAGCGTCTCAGAGAGTTTGGACTTCTTGAACGTCAGCACACCTCCGATACCCAATACGAAGCGCTCAAACTGCAACAACTCCTGCGCCTCGATGGTGTTGCCCGTAAAGCAATGAAACACGCCACCAGGTAGATCGTCCTTATACCTCTTCAATATATTAACCATCTCATTCTGCGCCTTCCGACAGTGGATCATCAACGGCAACTGCAGCTCCACAGACCATCGTACCTGTTCCTCAAACGCCTGTAACTGAGCCTCTTCAAACTCACGGCTCCAGTAAAAGTCGAGGCCGATTTCGCCGATGGCAGAGACTTTGAACTTTGAGCTTTGAACTTTGAACTTTATGACATGCTTAATGGCAAACAAGACATCTTTCCAATCGTTGCGGACTTCCTCTGGATGCAAGCCGAGCATCGGAAAGCAGTAGTCAGGATAACGTTCGCAGAGGGCTATGACCGTCTCGCAGGATTTCAGATCAATCCCAGGTACACCAATAGCCTTCACCCCAGCCTCCTTGGCTCTGGCAATCACCTGTTCCAAGTCTTCTGCGAACTCCTCACCATCTAAATGACAATGCGTATCAACAAAGCTCTTAGTAATCATAAAGTTCAAAGCTCAAAGTTCAAAGTTTTAACTCTGCCTCTTCATCATTGCAGCGGTATAGGCCTTCAAGATGGCCTTGCGCTCCTCGCTGACACTGACCTTATCCATAAACGTCTGGGCGCGAACGTAACACTCTTCGATCTTCTGCTCACACAACTGACGGATGCCGATCTCATCGTAGAGTGCCGTCACAGCCTTCACCTTCTCGTCGCGGTCGAACGTCTTGGCGTCAATCCAGCGCATCAGTTCCTGGCGCTGTGCATCATTCGCACGGTTCACGGCATTGATGAGCATATAGGTCTTCTTGTTCGAGGTGATGTCACCGCCGATGTTCTTGCCAAACACCTTCGGATCGCCATACACGTCGAGTAGGTCATCCTGCAACTGGAACGCGAGCCCGATCTGTTCACCAAAGCCGTAGAGGTTCTCCTGATCCTCCTTCGAGGCATCAGCAAGGATGGCACCGATCTTCAGCGCACAGGCCAGCAGTACACTTGTCTTCAGGCGGATCATCTCGATATACTCCTCCTCTTTCACGTCATCACGCGTCTCAAACTCCACGTCAAGCTGCTGGCCCTCACCAATCTCATAGGTGGTCTGCATGAACGTGGCGAACACATCCTTCAGATACTTCACCTCACAAGCCTCTACACGCTCAAAAGCCTGCAACAGCATCGTATCGCCAGAGAGAATGGCTTGGTTGGCATTCCATTTCTTGTGCACCGTCGCGTGACCACGACGCATATCGGCATTGTCCATCACGTCATCGTGCAACAGGGTGAAGTTATGATAGGTCTCCAGTCCGACAGCCTGCATGATGATACGCTCAGGATCGTCCTTAAAGAGGTTATAGCCCATCAGCATCAGCACTGGGCGCACACGCTTGCCACCTAGCGACAGCACGTACTGGATAGGTTCATACAGCGAGGCAGGCTTACGGTCGTACGCCAGACCGTCTATCGCCTCATTCACCAACTTCAATAATTCTTCTGCTTTGTACATATTCTAATTTTTTAATTCTTTAATCTTTTAATTCTCTAATTTTTGAATTTTATAATTTTATAATTTTAAAGATTGAAGACGACGGGTATGCATACTTTCGTGCGACAGGGCTTGGCATCCATCAGTCCCGGTTCCCACTTCGGCATCATCCTGAGCACGCGCAGCACCTCATTGTCACAGGCACGGTTCAGATGCTCCGTCACCTCAAGGTCTGTCACGCTGCCATCCTTATTCACGATAAACTGCGCTACTACCCTGCCCTTCACCTGCTGCGACTGGGCGGAAGCGGGATAGCGCAGGTTCTTCGTGAGCCACTTCATAAACTCCGCAGCACCGCCAGGGAACTGTGGCAGATCCTCCACCACACGGATATCCACAGGCTCGTCGTACATATCGACCACCTCTGGCTGCTCCTGATCATCCGGATTCTCAGGCGGCTCAGGAATCTCCGCATTCTCCGGTGTAATCTCTGGGGCAATCTCCACATCGTCCTCCACCAGTCGCATCTCTTCCGTCTTGGGCGGCTCAGGTATCTTCTCCTGTGGCAACATCATCGGTATCTCGTCCTTATCGCGTTTCAGGGGTTCCAGTTCGAGTTCGGCCTCCAGGTCGTCATCCTCATCGAAGAAAGCCCAGCCGCTGTCGTCGCTGTTCCATTCCAGTGCCACGAAGATCAATGCGAGCACGAGGATGAGTCCCAAAAGGAACCCTTGCACGCGCTTGCCTTCCAGGTCGGCCTGACGACTTTTCTTCTCTTCCATAATAAATCCGGTTTTCTTCCGTTTATTAAATGAATGGTTATGCAAAGGTAGTAAAAAAGTAAAAAGGTGAAACAGTAAAAAGGCAAATTATCTGTGAAATTAAGAATTATTTTGTATCTTTGCAGCGATTTTAGAAAAAGGACGTGACAAAGAGGTCGGTAAATCATAGGAATCAGCGTGTTCGCTGGCGGAAATATCTGCCAGCCCTCTGCCTCATTTCATTCCTCTCACCTCTCACCTCTCACCTCTCACCTCTGAATGCCCAAGAGAGCGAAACTGCCTACAACTTTCTCCGTCTGCCCGTCAGTGCCCATATCGCCGCCTTGGGTGGCGACAACATCACCATCACCGACGACGATGCGACGGTGGTCTTCCATAACCCTGCCCTCATCAACGGCGTCAGCGACCGCACCATCAACCTCAACTACATGACCTACATGGAGGGTGCCAAGACCGCCAGCGCAGCCTTCATCAAAGGTATCGGCGATCGGGGCACATGGGCTGTCACCGGTCAGTATATGGACTACGGCACAATGAAGGAGACCACAGTCGACAACGAGGACCTGGGCACATTCTCCGCCCGTGACATCTGCCTCGCAGGCTCCTTCGCCTACGCCCTCACCGAGACACTCAACGGCGGTATCTCCGCCAAGATCATCTCCTCACACATCGCGGGCTACAGCTCGCTGGCCGTAGGCGTGGACCTCGGACTGAACTACTTCGACGAAGAGCATGACCTCAGCCTCTCTGCCGTCGCCAAGAACCTCGGCGGACAGGTGAAAGCCTACGACGACAAGTTCGAGCGTATCCCCCTCGACCTCCAGGTGGGTATCACCAAGGGCCTGGGCAATGCACCCCTGCGCTTCTCGCTCACCCTCAGCCGGCTGAACAACTGGGACGAAGCCTTCGGCCGCCATATCGCCATCGGAGCCGACGTACAGCTCTCCCAGCAGATCTACGTGGCGGTAGGCTATAACTTCCGGCGCGCCAGTCAGATGAAGATCAGCGAGTCCGACGGCTCGTCATCCCACGGCGCAGGCCTCTCCATCGGTGGCGGTCTCTCGCTGGAGCGCTTCAAGCTCCACGTCGCCTACGGCAAATACCACGTCAGCGCATCATCATTATTATTTAACGTATCATACACATTATGAAGAAGATTACCATTGCCATCGACGGCCACTCCTCGTGCGGCAAGAGCACGATGGCCAAAGACCTCGCCCGTGAGGTCGGCTATGTCTATGTCGACACAGGCGCGATGTATCGCTCCGTCACCCTCTATGCCCTCCGCCACGACCTGTTCCGTGAAGACGGCAGCGTCAAGACCGATGCCCTCGAACAGCAGATGGCAGACATCCGCATCTCGTTCAAGTTCAACCCTGAGACGGGGCGTCCTGACACCTATTTAAATAATGAGTGCGTCGAAAAGGAGATCCGCTCGCTCGAAGTCTCCAACCGTGTGAGTCCTATTGCCGCCATCCCCTTCGTACGCACGGCGATGGTTGCCCAACAGCAGCAGATGGGCAAGGACAAGGGTGTGGTGATGGACGGCCGCGACATCGGCACCACGGTCTTCCCTGATGCAGAACTGAAGATCTTCGTCACGGCCTCTGCCAAGGTACGTGCCCAGCGCCGTTACGACGAACTCCAGGCCAAAGGCATGCCTGCCGACTTCGACGATATCCTGAAGAACGTCGAGGAGCGCGACTATCTCGATTCCCACCGTGAGGTCTCTCCCCTGCGCAAGGCCGACGATGCCATCCTCCTCGACAACTCCGACATGACCATCCCTGAGCAGAAGCAATGGCTCCTCGACCGTTTCAACGAAATTATCAACCAAAAATAAACAAAGATGAGAAAGATTTACTTCGCCTTAACCCTGACCCTTGGCACGGCCCTTGCCGCACATGCCGGCGGTCTGATGACCAACACCAACTACCACATCGCCTTCGACCGTATGTTCGCCCGTGGCGCTACGACGGAGATCGATGCAGCCTACTCCAACCCCGCAGGTCTCGCCTGGGGACACGAAGGCTGGCAACTCTCACTCAACTTCCAGAAGCCTTGGCAGAACCGTGACATCGAGGCCTCCGTGCCTGGCTATCTCGGCACCGGCTTCGACAAGAAGTACGAGGGCGTCGCCTCGGCACCCATCGTGCCCGCCCTGTTCGCCTCTTACAAGAAGAACCGCCTCGCCTTCTCGGCCATGATCGGCATCGTGGGCAGCGGAGGCTTCGTGGAGTACGACGAGGGCATCCCCATGTTCGAAGTGCCCCTCCGCGCCCTGCTCGCACAGGCTGGCATGATGCCCAGCGCCTACGGCTACAGCGCCAACATGAAAGGCAAGCAGTACATCTACGGTGCCCAGGTGAACGTCGCCTATAAGTTCTGCGAACAGTTCTCCGCCGCCATCGGCCTGCGTGGCAACTACTACGACGGCTACAACCGTGGCTTCGTGAACGCCAGCATCGGAGGTCTTACAGACCCCGCAAGTTCCGCCCCACCTACGACCAAAGTCGACCTCATCGACCTGCGCCTCGACTGCATCCAGCGTGGCTTTGGCGTGGCCCCCATCATCAGTCTCGACTATCACAATGGCCCGCTCACCATCGCAGCACGCTACGAATTCCGCACAAAGATCAGCACGGAGAACGACACCAAGGAGCTCTCTGCCCGCATCAAGAACACCGACCCCACGACGGCCGGACTGATGCCTTACATCGAGGGTGACATGGCACTGGCACAGTTTGGCGACAAGGTGGCAGCCTATATGGACGGTGCCAAGACGCGCTACGACATGCCTGCCCTCCTAGTTGCCGCCATCGGCTACGACTTCACCCCCAAGTTCCGTGCAGCTCTCGAATACCATTTCTTCGACGACAAGCATGCCAAGATGGCTGGCGACCGTCAGGAAACGCTCGAGCACGGCACCCACGAGATCCTCGCAGGTGTGGAATACGATATCAATGAGAAGTTCACCGTCAGCTGCGGTGGCCAGCGCACGGACTACGGCCTCAGCGATGCCTACCAGCAGAACACCTCCTTCGCCTGCGACAGCTACTCTGTAGGCCTCGGCGGTGCCTGGAACATCAACGAGAAGATGCGCCTCAACGTCAGCTACTTCTGCTCGCTCTACAGCGACTACACCAAAGGCCCCCAGTCCAACTATCAGGGCACGCCCTACACCGGCACGGAGACATACTCCCGCACGAACCACGTCATTGGCGTCGGCCTCGATTATAAATTCTAAGAATTCAAAAAAGGGAGCTCGAGAAGCTCCCTTTTTTTATGCTAACTGCTGGATGGCGTCGCGGCATTGCTCCATGAGCCAGCGAGGGGTGGAGGTGGCACCGCAGATGCCGACACTCTGGATGCCTTCAAGCCAAGAGGGTACGATCTCGTGGGCATCCTCGACGAGGTGGGTGTTGGGATTGACACGCAGACACTCGTTGTAAAGCACCTTGCCGTTGGAACTCTTACGGCCGCAGACAAAGAGAATGAGGTCGTGGCGGGCAGCGAACTGCGAGATGTTCGGCATACGGTTGGCGACGGAGCGACAAATGGTGTCGAAACTCTTGAAGGTAGCGCCGGGCGAGATGTGCGACTGGATGTAGTCGATGATGCGGTGGTACTCGTCGAGCGACTTCGTGGTCTGCGAATAGAGGTAGATGTCGCGCGTGAAGTCGAGACGCTTCACCTCGTCGAAGTTTTCGATGACGATGGCGGAGGAGTCTGTCTGTCCCACAAGGCCCAAGACCTCGGCATGGCCTTTCTTGCCGAAAATCACTATTTGTGGAGTGAGGAGTGTGGAGTGAGGAGTGAGATTACTATCAGCGCTTGAGGTATCCTCCCTCCTCACTTCTCCCTCCTCACTCCTCGAAAGTTCATACTGTTGTTTGATGCGCTTCTGGAGCTGGAGCACCACAGGGCAGGTGGCATCGATGATCTCGATGTTGTTACGGCGGGCGAGTTCGTAGGTCTCTGGGGGTTCGCCGTGGGCACGGAGGAGCACCTTCACGTCGTGGAGCTCACGCATGTCGTCGTGGTTGATGGTGACGAGGCCCATATCCTTCAGGCGTTCGCACTCCATACCGTTGTGGACAATATCGCCAAGGCAATAGAGCTTGGGGGCTGGCGATTGCAAATCCCCAGCAACGTTTTGGGAAGCGAGTTCTTCTTCGGCCTTGCGGATGGCGGTGGTCACACCGAAACAGAAGCCACTGCCAGAGTCAATTTCGATTTCCATTGAAATGAATATTTTTTCTTTTGAAACAAATGTGAATAATATGAATAATTTTGTTCACGAATTAAAATAATAATTATTCATATTAGTGGGATTATTATTCACATTATTCATATTCGTTTCCTTATTTCTTTAATAAATTGAAATACTCGTCGAGGAGGTCCTGGGCGGCGATGAAGGAGGTCTTCTGGCCGGCGAGGACGGACTGCTCGGCGGGAGTGAGCTGGGCACGGATGGCGGGATTGTTGTAGAAGTTCAGGCGCAGCTGCTCGTTGATGGTCTCGTACATCCAGTATTTCGACTGTTCGTTGCGACGGTAGTCGAAGTAGCCATTGGCCTTCACGAAGTCGATGTACTGGTAGATCATATCCCACACCTCCTTGATGCCATAGCCGTAGAAGCCGGAGTAGCAGAGTACCTTCGGCGTCCAGCCACTTTCAGGCATGGGGAAGAAATGGAGGGCGTTGCGGAAGTTCGTGGCAGCCATCTGACAACGGTCTACATTGTCGCCATCGCACTTGTTGATGACGATGCCGTCGGAGATTTCCATGATACCGCGTTTGATGCCCTGCAGCTCATCGCCCGTGCCAGCCACCTGAATAAGCAGGAAGAAATCGACCATCGAGTGACAGGCGGTCTCACTCTGCCCCACTCCAACAGTCTCGACGAATATCTTGTCGAAACCGGCAGCCTCGCAAAGGATGATGGTCTCACGCGTCTTGCGCGCCACACCACCCAGGGAACCTGCTGACGGGCTGGGACGGATGAAGGAATCGGGATGCTGGGCAAGTTTCTCCATACGCGTCTTATCGCCCAGGATGGAGCCTTTGGTGCGTTCGCTGGATGGGTCGATGGCGAGGACGGCCAGACGGCCTCCCTTCTCTTTCAGCACGTGGATGCCGAACTCGTCGATACTCGTACTCTTGCCAGCGCCAGGCACACCACTGATGCCCACACGGACGCTGTTGCCACTGTAGGGCAGACACTTGTTGATGACCTCCTGTGCTCGTGCCTGGTGGTCGGGATTGACACTCTCGATGAGGGTGACGGCCTGCGAGAGGATGGTGATGTCACCCTTGAGGATGCCCTCTACCATCTCTCCAACGGAGAGTTCCCTACGGCGCATACGCTTGAGGTATGGGTTCACGATCGGTGGCTGGTTCACACCACTGTTCACCTGCAAGCCTGCATATTCTGAACTGTTCTCAGGATGTTCCATAATTATTTCTTTATATTAATAAGCACTTTAGCGTGGTCGGGATCGTTGGTGATCATGAGGATACGCGGACGACCCTTGACCTGGGCGAGTTCCTCCTTATAGCCTGTAACGTGGAGAGTCGTGGACTGGCCAGGCTCGATGTCACGGCTGTCGAGGGTGACCTTCAGTCCACCCGTGTACATCTGCATCGACGAGATGGTCAGCTTAGACAGGCCTTCGTTGGTCAGCTTCACATCGATGGTCTTCTTCTGATGCTTCTGGAAGTCGGTGAAGTCGAGGTTGGTCTCAGAGATCTGCAACTTCGGTGCCTGGGCACGGCTCATGCCCTCGAACTGTTTCAGATCTGGCAAGAGGGTGATGGCCACATCGAGGGCATTACTGGCACTCACCTTCTCACCCAGCTTCTGGGCGAGGAACACCTTGGTCTTCGTCAGACCGTAGTCACGCAGATGGTCAGAACGCAGGGTGACGGTGATGGTGGCGGCCTTGCCTGGCAGCAGGGTCTCTGACGAATAGGTGGCGTCGAGATACGACGGCAGGTGCATCAGACGGGGCTCCATCGTCTCCATACTATTGTTCAGGATATGGATCTCCTGCACAGGGGCGTCACCCTTGTTCACATCGTCAAATTCGAGGGCGTCCTTGTCGAGCAACAGATTGCCCATCGCCAGCGGATAAGTGCCCGTATAGTCGAGCACTTCGGCCAGCACCACACCCTTCATCGTGAGGTAGACGGGCTTGGTAGAGCCATTGCTGGTGATGACGGCCATCTTCTGAAAGTGGCCCAGCTGACGGGCGTCATAGGTCATCGTGATGGTGAACTTGTCATTGGCGCCCACCTCCCGAGGATACTCCACGGTAGTACAACCACAATCGGGCTTGATGCTCTCGATGACGAGTTTGCGATGGCTTTTATTCCGCAAATGGAACGTAGCAGTGATGGGCTGCTGATAACCTGTCCGGCCACACTCAACGGTGGCCTGGGCAACAACCAACTTCTGGGCCGTAGCAGTGAAAAGTGAAAAGTGAAAAGCGAAAAGTAAAAGCAGAACTGTTTTCTTTATCATTATAATGCTATTTAAGTTTTAAAAGTTATAATAACCACAGATTTCGCAGATTTCACAGATTATTTCATAAGACACAGATGATACGGATTTAACTGATTTATACTGATTCCTGCGGCTGAAGCCGCGATGGCTGCGCTCGGAAGGACGCTTGCGTCCAAATCTGTGATAATCAGTTTCATCATGACGATCAGTGACAAATAGAAATCTGTGCAATCTGCGTAATCTGTGGTCTTCTTCATATATGCAAAAATCGAGTTGTTATTTTACCTCCAATGTCAATGACGGTGCGACGCCTCGGAACTCTGGCGCATAGGCACACTCGACGGTACAAGTACCCGTCTCGTAGAGGCCGGCACGGTCGATATAGTATTCACTCTCGATGACGTGCGTACCCTTCGACAGGCAGTCGAAGTAGTAGTTCGTCGTGTAGTCCTTCGGCGTGCAATAGGATCCATTGTTCCAGCCACTGAGCTGACGGACGGGTTCGAGACAGGCAGCACGCTTGTCTACCACCTGTACGAAGTCGTAGTCACGGTCGGCAGTGATGGTGATGCGCATCTTGATGCGGTCGCCCACTTTCAGAGGTGAGTGGTCAGAGGTGAGAGGTAAGAGATTACCTTTGGCGTCGAGGAGTTCGCGCTTGACGGTGATGCCACTGCCAGAGGCGGCGATGTTGTGGGTAGCCTGCACGAACTGGGCATAGACGGCACCCCATGAGGTACCCTCGCTGGTCTTGTCGACGGTGAGTGTCTGACTGGTGGCAGGGATCGGTGCCTTCACATAGCCGAGACCTGCCGTGGCCTTTGGCAGGTCGAGGGCTTTGCCGTCCACCTTGATAGTGGCATTTTCACCATCTAACCTCAGAGCATTGTCCTGTCTCCCTGTCTCCTGACTCCTGACTCCTGACTCCTGACTCCATAAAAACGCATAGACGGCATTGACGCTGTTGATGGGCGTATCCCAAGCCTGGGTGCGCTTCTCCTGGAGGAGCCAGCGGCGCATCTCGTCGAGTGTCTGCTGGTCACTGGCGGCCAGCCGTTGCAAGGCCTCGATAGCGACGGTCTGTGTGGGAATCTTATAGTCGTACCACGAATAGCCGGCACGTGGGGTGTCGTAGTAACGGCCGATGTCCTCACGGTAGACCGTCCACTCCTTCAGCGACTGGGCGTACTCAGCGGCACGCTTGGGATCGCTCTTCGAGAGGATGACGGCGGTGAGGGCCTTCTCGTAGATCGACTGCGACTTGATCTCCTTCTTCAGGAGTTTTAGGAGGTAGTTGTTGGCGCGTACCACCTCGTCAGGCAGTTCACGACCGTCGAGGGTTGTGAGATAGAGCCACTGCAAGGCCTTGAAGCTGGGGAACGAGACCTCGTGGCCTTTCTTCTCCCACTTCTTCAATTCCTCGACCTCCTTGACGATCTCCTGTCCCATGAAACCAAATGCATTGTCGAGCATCCGATCAATCTCAGGCTCCTGACTCCCGCCTCCTGTCTCCTGACTCCTGTTTCCTGTCTCCTGACTCCTGTCTCCAGTCTCCTGACTCCTAATAACATTCAGCCGAACGAGCATTTCACTGACGGCGACGGTCATATAGAACGAGCCCGGCATATCCTGCCACCACGACCACGAGCCGTCAGGGCGCTGCAGTTTGAGGAGCTTTGAGACGGCACTGCTCAGACGGTTCTGCATGAGGTTCTCGTCGAAGAAGTCTGCCAGGCGCTGTTTCTGTTCGGTCTCGTTGTCGGCATCGAGCACCCAGGGGGTCTCGTTGAGCAGGAGGTCCTTCAGATCCTGGTTCTTGGCCAGGGCGCTGGTCAATGAAGTCTCCTGACTCCCGACTCCTGACTCCTGACTCCATAGCTCAAAGGCTGTCTTCGCCTGCGGGTTCTGCTGGAGGATATAACGGCCGAGGGAGTTGGCATAGAACGAGGCAGCCTGAGAGATGGCGTTGTCATCGCAGGGCGTGCCTACGGTAGGCAGCGCCTGGATCATCAGCCATGCTGGCTGGTTGGTGTATTCGAAGGTGAGCTTGCTGCCCTTGGCATCTGCAGGGATGAGCGCGGCCAGATCGACCTTTGCCGTACCAGGCTGGTGCTGTGTGATAGGCATCGTCACCGTCACACGTTCCTGACAGGGCAGGAGCGGCAGATAGTGCTGCTCACCATCGGAGAAGCCCTTGCCACTGACGGTCGTCTGACAAATCAGGAGAGAAGGAGTAAGGAGAGAAGGAGTAAAGGTAAAGGTGACAGACGTGGTCCCGCCAGCCTTCAGGCTGACATTCTGCGACTGCTCATAGACCACGGCATTGGTCTCAGGATTGATGAGTTTCAACTGCGCCTTGCCAGTAAGGTCCTTTTCGCCTGTGTTGAAGATACGGGCAGAGATGGCCCCCTGGTCACCATCGCGGAGGAAACGGGGCACGTTAGGCTGGATCATCACGTCCTTCTGTGCCACAGCCTCGCCCACGATCTGTCCCACATACATATCACGGGTATGGGCCAATGCCATGAGTCGCCAGGTGGTCAGGCTCTCAGGCAACGTGAACTTCAGGGCCACACGTCCCTCAGCATCCGTAGTCAGCTGAGGATAGAAGAAGGCGGTCTCGTTGAGGTTCTCCCTCACCTGTACCTGATCGTTCCCAGACTCCTGACTCCCGTCTCCTGTCTCCTGACTCCTGTCTACTGACTCCTGACTCCTGTCTCCAGCCTCTTCTGCACTCTTGGCATAGGCCATCGGCGGCTCCATAGCCACCATAGCCTCTTCGTAAACCATGCCATCCTCATCATTCGCGACTCTCGACATACCTCTGCTGAGCATGGCACCACGGGAGAAGCGACGGAAACGGTTATAGTAGAGACCAGGGAACACACTGGAATCGAAATGGCTGAACACCAGTTCCTTTACACTAAGGGAACTCCAGGGATGAGAAGCCATATTGCTCACCTTGGAACGACTGGGATAGACCCATCTGTTTGTGGGCAAAGGCAGGTCGGTATAAGGCACCAGCGACCATGAGTGAGACTGCAGCATATCGAGGCTCTGGTCGTAGAGCGTGGCCATCAGCTGGGCATCGACGGGCTTGCCGTTGCAGTCCTTCACCGTCAGTGTCCACTCCTCCTGCTGACCTGGTTTCAAGCGGTCACGGAAAGTGGTCCACGCCAGAGTGAGGTTCTTGTTTGGCAGCGGACGATGGATCTGTGCCGAATGGGTATAGCACTTGCCATTCTTCACCCAGGCAAAGGTCAGCAACAGACCGTTTTCATACGCCTCATCGTAGCTGAGCTTCAGATTCATCAGCTGGTTGCTGATGTCTGCGGTGCCACGCTTAATCACCTTCTTCCCGGAGAAGATACTGTAGACGACATGCACATCCTGATCGGAAGAACCCACCTGGATAGTCACGGGCTTGCCATCGTTGGGGAAGCGCGAATCAGACTGGTAGAACCAATCGTCGGTCTCTGTGGCAGGACGCTTATCATCGAGCGAGAAGATGACGAACTCACGCTTCAGACTGTCGCCTTCGCAAGTGGCCTCCACAGTGTGCTTGCCACTCGACAATTGATAATAGACAATGGATAATGGACAATTAGTCTTGGTCTTCTGCCATTTGCCATTGTCGATGCGGTATTGCACTTCAGCATCAAGTTTCTTGCCTGCGGCATTCATCAGGTAGAAAGTCATCACAGGCTTGTCGTCGATGAGCATCTTCTCCTCCAGATCGACACTCAGCGCCTGTTTCCTGTTGCCTAAAGGCAGTGAGAGCTGTCCGCTGTGGGTCTCTCCGGCGGTATCTGTCACATCGGCAGTGACCACGAACTGGTAGTACATCGGATATTGCGTCTCAGGCATCACAAACGGCATCGTCACGTCAAACGTACCATCCACGCCTGTCTCGGCTTCACCCTGGAAGATCTCGTCGCCATCGTTTCTGTAACCAAGGGTGGCTGTCTCCCAATAGCGGCTGTACGACCACCACCAGAAAGCTGTGCGACGCACCACCTTATAAATCACCTTCGCGCCCTGAACAGGCACGCCGGCATAGGTAATGGCGTTACCCTTCACCGTCAGCGTGTCGCCAGCGGCGTATGCTTGTTTCACCTCAGGAAACTCAACATGGAACGTTGGACGCTTGTACTCCTCCACACGGATGTAATGGCTCTGACCGTTCACACGGATACAGAACGAACCCGTCAGACCGGATGACGGCAAGGTGAACTCACAGGAGCAGGCACCATAGTCATCGGTGGTACCATCCTGTTCAGACACCACCTTATTATTCGCATCACGCAGTTGGAAATGGGCTGCCACATGCTCCTGTGCCGTCTGATCCATCCCATGCTCCACCTGATAGAGAATGGCATTGACGAAGACCTTCTGGCCAGGACGGTAGATGGCACGGTCGGTATAGATGCAGGTCTTCTTGACCAGTTCATCACCGCTATAGTAACTGTAACGACAGTTCTCACTCAACACAGGACAGGCTTTGTCCGTGTCAGTATAGGCAAAGACCTCCCTACGACGACTGACATCCTGCGTCTTGAAAAGACATTCGCCCTGGGCATCAGTCACCACGTCAAACTCATCAAAAGCGGCATAGGTGGTGTATTCCTTGATGTGCAGATGGGCCCCTGCGATGGGCTGGCCAGTCCTGGAACTGACCACCACATAACGTACGCCCTCCGGACTTGGCTGGTCTTCTGCGATGGTATAGACATCCGTCACGAAATACAGGCGACGGACGATCTCTGTCTTGGGATTCGACTGGAACTCCAGCATATACACACCCACGGGCAGACCCTTTATCTTAATAACGTCCTCGAAGAACTCTACTTCTCTCCTGACTCCTGTCTCCTGACTCCTGACTCCTGTCTCCTGACTCCTTTCACCATACTCCCTCGTCGTCTCATAGACCACCTCGCCCAACAGCGGTTTGATCTTCTTGTAACCCTCGGAGTAATCAGGCGATATGTCGATGTCGCCCTGGGCATTCACCTGATAGACAGTCAGCGAGACAGAACGGAGGTTACGGATCTCTGTCAGCGACACCTCCTGTGACTGTTCCGGCAACACCACCTTCTGGTCGAACGACAGGCGGAACTGGGGATTGGTCAGTTCGCGGCGGTTGTTCTCAAACGAGTTCTTCATACGTGGCCATTTGCTCCCCCACTTGCCGAGTGCTTCCTCTATATAGGAAAGTTTCTCGGACTTCTGGTCGTAGGGGATGTCACGATAGCGCTCCATGGCCAGTTCGCCACACTCCGGCAGGTCTTCATATTCCTTGATGACAGCTTCGAGTTCGTCCTTCGAGGCATAACAATACACTCTGGCTGCGGTGATACAGGCTGCCCGACGATTGCCCACCTTTTTATAATAGTCATACATCGCCTGGTAGTTCCTGTGGTTGTCCACCTCGTAGCCGATGACATGCAGGAGGTCGTTGTTGAAGATGCCGGCATCGACACCCTTGATGACAAACGGACTGTAGGCTGCGTCCTTCACCCGTGCGAGTTGTTCGCAGAGTTCTGGTGTCAGCACAGGCTCTTCGATAGTCATGCCCAGGCTGTAGTTACGGCTATAGATACGATGGAGTGCCGTCTGGTACACCGTCTTAAGCACCACGTCGGTAGTGGCCTCGTAACGCTGCTGGAGCCGTTCCATCGCAGGTTTCAGCGAGTCTGGGGCGATATGCGCCATCACGTCGGCACTCTGCAATTCTGCCGTCAGCAACTGACCATAGTCCTTGCCTTTCTCGGCCTTCGCCACGATCTTCTGCAACAGTTCGTACTCGGTCTGGGGAAGGTCCTTCTCATTGGCCTCCTCCACTTTCTTCCACAAGGAAGAATATGACTCTCCAAACAGGAATATCGGTATCATCATCACAAGCAATAAAGTGAAACATTTCTTCATTTCTGTAAACTATGAACTATGAACTATGAACTCTAAACTATAAAAACAATGCAAAGGTAACGAAATAATTTCAAAATCATTTGGAATTTATGAATTATTATATTATCTTTGCATCGATATTACTTTAGATATTACTTTGCGACATGATAAACGAACAGTTACTCAATCCCGAGAGCATCGTCGTCATCGGCGGCTCCAACAACACGCATAAGCCCGGAGGGGCCATCGTACGTAATCTTCTCAACGGGGACTACCAGGGAGACCTGCGGGTAGTCAATCCGAAGGAAGACAACATTCAGGGCATCAAGGCCTTCCACGATGTGAAGGAGATCCCGCAAACAGACCTTGCCATCCTCGTGGTGGCAGCGAAGTATTGTCCTGACTATGTCGATTACCTCTGTGCAGAGAAGGGCGTCAGGGCGTTTATCATCATCTCCGCAGGCTTTGGTGAGGAGACGAAGGCAGGGGCAGAACTCGAACAGCGCATCCTCGACACCTGTGAAAAATATGGGGCAGCCCTCATCGGACCCAACTGTATCGGACTGTTGAACCGCAACCATCACAGTGTCTTCACCCTGCCCATTCCGAACCTCGATCCGAAGGGTGCAGACTTCATCAGCGGTAGTGGTGCAACGGCTGTATTCATCCTTGAGAGTGCTGTGATTAAAGGATTGAAATTCAATTCTGTATGGAGTATCGGAAACGGCAAGCAGATTGGCATTGAGGACGTGCTGCAGTATATGGACGATCATTTCAACCCTGAGACCGACTCCTTGGTGAAACTGCTCTATGTCGAGAATATCTCCAACCCTGATAAACTGCTCTATTATGCCAGTCGTCTGATCCGTAAGGGATGTCGCATTGCAGCCATCAAGGCAGGTTCGAGCGAGAGTGGCAGCCGTGCAGCCTCCAGTCATACAGGAGCGCTGGCATCCTCTGACGCTGCCGTCGAGGCCCTCTTCCGTAAGGCCGGCATCGTGCGCTGTTTCTCACGAGAGGAACTCACCACTGTCGGCTGTATCTTCACCCTTCCACCGTTGAAAGGCAAGAACTTCGCCATTGTCACCCATGCTGGCGGCCCTGGCGTCATGCTCACTGATGCACTCTCCAAAGGCGGCCTCAATGTCCCCTCCTTAATAACGACAACAGAGACAACAAAGACAACATCTAATGGCGACAACATGTCGCCACAGGCAGAAGTTCTGCCTGAAAAAGAGTTGTCCAAGTTGTCTCAGTTGTCGTCTGAAAAAACCGAATTGTCGTCTGATTACTATGCCCAAGAACTGAAGACGAAGTTGTTCCCCGGCTCATCTGTCGCCAATCCTATCGACTTCCTTGCTACTGGCACACCAGAACAGCTTGGCACTGTCATCGACTACTGCGAGCATAAGTTCGACCAGATTGACGCCATCGCAGTCATTTACGGCACCCCAGGCCTCACCCAGCTCTACGAGGCTTACGACGTGCTCGATCAGAAGATCCGCGAATGTAAAAAGCCCATCTTCCCTATCCTGCCCAGTCTCCATACTGCAGGCCCTGAAGTCGAGGAATTCCTCAAAAAGGGCCATGTCAACTTCAGCGACGAGGTCACTTTGGCCACGGCCCTGAGTCAGATCATGAAGACCCCTCAGGCCTCACCCTTTGAGGTAGAGCTCTATGGTGTCGACATCACGCGTCTGCACCAGATCATCAGTGGTATTCACCAGGAGGGCTATATCTCCCCCGATTTAGTCCGCGAGATTCTTTCCTGCGCCGGCATCCCATTGGTGCCTGAACTCGTATCAGCCTCGAAAGAAGAACTCATCGCTTTCGCAGAGAAGACGGGCTATCCCGTGGTGGCAAAGGTTGTCGGACCTGTCCATAAGAGTGATGTGGGTGGTGTGACGCTGAACATCCGAACAGCAGAACACCTCGCCCTTGAGTTCGACCGTATGATGCAGATTCCAGACGCCACGGGCGTGATGGTGCAGAAAATGTTGAAAGGCACGGAACTGTTTATCGGTGCGAAATACGAGGAACGCTTTGGCCATGTCGTGCTCTGTGGACTGGGTGGCATCTTCGTCGAGGTGCTCAAGGATGTCTCTTCTGGTCTCGCTCCCCTCTCCTATGCCGAGGCCTATTCGATGATCCACTCCCTGCGAGGCTATAAAATCATAAAAGGTACGCGCGGGCAGAAAGGCATCAACGAACAGAAATATGCGGAGATCATCGTGCGTCTCTCCACCCTCCTCCGCTTCGCCACGGAGATCAAGGAAATCGACATCAATCCCCTCCTTGCCGACGACCAAAACGTCATCGCTGTCGATGCCCGCATCCGCATTGGGTAACATTGCTGTACTCACAAAAGTTTAGTACAGCCTGAACATCCTTTCCATCGGCTGCCATTTCTCGTCACTGCGGGCATCGGCAGGACATCCCTGGAACTTTGAAACGAAAGCCTCCCACTCAGCCTGTCTCGGCAATGTGGCCAGACGCGCCATCGCCTCATCCCACTGGAAATCAACAGGCGCATCGACAATCATCACCAGTTTACTGCCCAAGATGTATATCTCCATCTCCAGAATGCCTACAGCCTTGATGCCGTCGCGCACTTCCTTCCAACTGTACTCTTCCGAATGCCACTTACGATACTGTGCCACCAGTTCCGGATCATCGCTGATCTCCAGAAACTGCACATACCGCTTCACTCCTCCTAACTTCTGAACATATCCTTCCATAATGTCATGCTTCTTCTGGATTCAATTCATTATATTCATCAATCCATTCTTTCAACTGTCCCAAATCCTGATGGGTCAGCTTGTCCGTCTTCAAATCTATCAGGACGAACGATTGAAGGTAACGATTATATAGCACCAAGTCCACATAGTAGTTCTGCTCATCAAAGGTGAACCGCCTCTGACGTTTTTCAAACAGGAAGCCTTTGCCCATTTCCAACATGAAATCCTGCAACTTGCTAATGATAGCCCTCTCCAATTTCGATTCTGTGTACGCTTCCTCTTCCTTCAATCCCAAGAACTCCAGCGTCATAGGATTCTTAATAATGTCAGAGGGTTTCTCTATAGTCTGACCCTCTCGAGCCAATCGCATCACCTCATCCTTGTTACGACTCAATGCCAGCCGTTCATAAAGGCTACTGCCCACCTGACGACTCAATTGACGTACACTCCATTGCTGTTGCGTACACTCTATCTCGTAAAAACTACGCTCATCAGGGTTATCTATGCGCATCAAAATAAGATAATGGCTCCATGAGAGGGAAAAGAAGGGGATTCTGAAGATTTCCGCAACACTGTTTCGGATTTTGAATTGGGTAACCACTGTTTACCCTTTTCCAAATAAGTGTTTTGGGGTTCATCTTGAATTGGGTAAACACTGTTTACCGAATTTGAATAAACTAGAAAGAAGCGCCTGCATAATTTAAGGGTTTCAGCAGACCATCCGCTACCAAAACGATCTGTCAGGCGTCCTGACAAGTTTTTCAGCACCTGCTTTCCATATTGTGCACGATACTGACCTTGCTGCTCATCTTCTACGATGTACTGACCTATGTAAAATTTTGTATAGACCTCCGTCAGATCAACGGTTGTTCTTACATGTCGCCTCGCCTGTTCTATCAGCGTCGATATGCGCTCAAACAGCTGGTCAACCCTTGCTAGATCTTTTATCTCTTGTTCCATATTCGTCTACAAAGTTACACTTTATTTTTGATTCCACCAAAACTTCTACACCTTTTTTCTTATATAGTATAAAATGTTAAGTCCCGAAGAAGAAAAAATGTTCCTTCCCCTTATTTATATATAAGGAAAAGGAAAGATACAAACGATACAAGAACAATACAACGATTGATATGACACCACCTATCCAAGCGACTGTGCTTGCATAGACACCACACCAATAGAGCCTCCAATTGTTACCCCACTGAGATGGAGTGTCAATGGGACGGTCAGACATTCGGAACTGCATGGGACCTGCAATATCATTATCGAACAAATAATAGACAGCGCTCACTAAGAATATGATTGCCACCACCAACCACATCTTTCTCGGTTTCCCCTTCAGCATGGCAAGCACAGCCATAATGGGCACCAATCCAAATAGTGCAACAAACAGAGGCTGGTAAAAGATGGTGATTATAAGCATCACATAATATAGACATGCCACAATCAGGTATGCTCCTACTCTCATTATGCCCCATTTCTTGGGAGCCAAACAATAAATCGTTATTGCAAGCATCCCCCAAATAGCTAAACACATCAACATACACTTACTTCTTTATTACCTTTCATGCTAAACATGAACCTCTTCATTTCTTCTCTTGATCATCAAGACGATTGGATTATATAAAGGTACAAGAACCCACCATTTGCTTATTCCAGCATCCTTACACCTTTTGGCACAGAGGAAGAGATGCACTATGATGACAAAAGCCAGCACCAAAGGCAAAACATCACGTAGCAGAAATATCCTCTCAATACTAAAGCCTGGTTCACCTATCGCATCACGATAAGGCTCCAGCCATTTATCTTCCTCAAACAAATAGTTCCAAATATTAGGTACGCTCAGATAGCAGATGACACCAAACCATGCTATGCCTAATACGCTTGAAATCAATAATGCCCAGACTACCATCATAAACAACATTTCATCAAACGAACGAACCCTTGGAAAAGGCATCATCATAGGCCATTGTATGATCGCAAAAACAACAAACCAAATAATAAAAGACTTTCTACTCATCACACTCACCACTATATCCGATTAAAATTATCACCTATTTGATTCCAGAATATTCGCGAGAACGAATGACCGTTCACTTTCTGGATCCTGCTGATCTTGAATGTGCGCTCCTCCTTGATGTCCAAACGATAAGCCAAGATGTACTGACCTCCATAATAGCGAGAGTACATAAGGTCAGAAATTCGACACGTGAACACCCTGCCACTCCGAGTACAATACTCTATTTCTATCGTCTGCCTCAGTTGCACAGCCCTGTCAATCACCTCCTCGATTGCCATCCATCTTTGCTAATTTGAAAGGATCATAA
>JAEEGJ010013336.1_pt1 | contig 19960 bp, 22 predicted proteins | sample 8958761 | NCBI WGS metagenome assembly JAEEGJ01 (sample SAMN16246546, study PRJNA631951) | gut metagenome | biome: gut microbiome; feature: rumen; material: RS-attached | host: Bos | place: Iran: Karaj | collected 2018-10 | reverse complement strand
TGAAGGAAAACTCTATAGGAAAGCCTCCCTCGCTGAGACCACGCGATTCATTAGGCAATTGGTCAATCAATATCTCTAAAGAATGGTTTATGTGGAAATCGTGCTGCTGTGTGTCACTATTGCGGTGCTCACAGCAGCCTCAAACGACTGACTATGAAAAAAGGCAAAAGAAAATGGCTTTGGGCATGGGGAGTTCTTGCGGTAGTGATGGTGGGTGCACTCTTCGGATTGTATTGGGCATGGAAGTATTACGGTCTTCCAGAATTGCCCGACCGCAGGGACTATAAGACCGTTGAGGAGCGGGCTGAAAAGGCTATAGCTTTTGCTCGCCGGCACAATATGAACGAACACTATGCGCTTTTCGTGGACTACAGCATTCCCTCGGGAACACCACGGCTATTCGTCTGGGACTTTCAGCAGAAGAAGATTGTTGCCAGTACTTATGTGATGCACGGACCAGGCAAAGGAAGCACGGATAAGCGTCCGAAGTTCAGCAATAAGCCAGGGAGTGTATGTTCTTCTTTGGGCAGATTTTTGGTGACAAAGGAACATGGGAATGTCAACAAGAGAGGCTTTCGCATAAAGGGGCTTGATATAGATAACCAGACTGCCTACGGGCGTGCTCTGATGATTCATGGATCAAGTTGGGTGGACGGTCATTGCTGGAAGCGTTACATCCCTCTGAACGGGAGAAGTTGTCTCGGGTGCGTCACCGTCTCTTCAAGAGGCATGAACTATTTATACACGCTGATTGCCAATGAAAAGAAGCCCTTGTTGTTGTGGAATTTCTATTAATAGTTAGTTAAAAATGATAAACGCACGCGAGTCTTTCAGAATAAATTGATTATATTTGCACTATTATAATCTGTTAGTGTATGGAATGGCTTAGAATATCTACCAGCACCGAACTGGTGCGAGTCGCCACGGACGAGATTGTCTACGTTCGTGCCGACGGTAACTATTCTGACCTGATGCTCACGAATGGCAAGAGCCGGAAGATGGCATTTCAGCTTCATTTTTTCGATGAAGTGTTCCAGCAGTTGCAGAACAATATGTTCATCCGAGTGGGAAGGAGCCTTATTGTTAACAAGAGGTATATCTATGTTATAAACTTGCCTGAACAACAACTCATATTGTCTGGTGGCGATGTGAAGGATCCCATTGTTTTTTATGGTCAGTCAAAAGCAGACAACTCTCAGAAAATAACTCTCGCACGTGAAGGATTGAAGCAGTTGAAGGAATTACTTGAAAACGAGAAAGGGGTAGACAATGGATGAACTAAATAAGCAGAAACCGGAAGTGCCCGTCATCATCATAGAACGGGATGAGCAGCCGCAATCCAATGGGGTCGTGGCGAATGCAACCCCATCCAGAATGAAGAAGTTGCTGAAGCGATTCCTTGCGTTGCTGGCTATAGGCTGCATGATGGCAGCTATACTTTGGGGCTATCATTTATGGAATTATTATTACAACATAGGTGTCCCTGTCTCTGTGACCCCAAAGCAGAATATTGAGAAATTGAAGCTGCCTGTAAAGCATGAAACTCCTGAGGTCGTGATGACCGGCGACAGCATTCTTGGGGTGGCGATGGACTTCTATGCCATTCACGGAGTGAAGGCCTCCATCGAGTTCGTTGAGCCTGACATGGCCGACACTTCCGTCTATATGTATTGCCGTTCTGCCGATTATACAGCCGACGGTAAGAGCTTAGGTTCTTTGGTTGCAAAGGGAGTGGAAAAGCCAAGCTTTCGAACACGTCTTGGATATATGGCCATGGCTGACGGTAACATGGTGATAGGCATCAGCCGGAGTGAAAAAGTAAAGGACTATGTGCTGGAACGTGGTGGCTCGTTTTTCCGCCAGTTTATCCTTGTAAGCGATGGTGTCATTCCTCCACGTTTCTATTTGCGTGGTAAGGTTGAGCGTCGTGCTATAGGCCGCATTGACGACCAGCTATATTTCATCGCCACCCGCCACAAGGAAACCCTGTATGATTTCGCTGAAGCCCTTTGTGATAAGGGTTTTGTCGACGCCATCTATATAACAGGCGGAGCTGAAAAGGTGTTCTACCGGAGTAAAGACGGTGTCAGACATGATATCGGTATCTCAGATGATTCACCGCGAAAGAGGTTGGATGGAGAGATTCCGTGGCTAGTATTTAGAAAATTCTAAAAATAATCGACCCATACTTATGGCAACAACAGACGACAAGAAAATTATTTTCTCGATGGTGGGGGTGAGTAAAATCATCCAGCAGAACCAGAAGCAAGTGCTGAAGAATATCTACCTCTCGTTCTTCTATGGCGCTAAAATCGGTATTATCGGTCTGAACGGCGCGGGAAAGTCGACGCTGATGAAGATTATTGCCGGGATAGAGACGCCCACGCAGGGCGAGGTGGTGTTCTCGCCGGGTTATTCGGTGGGCTATCTGGAGCAGGACCCTTATCTGGACCCCACGAAGACGGTGAAGGAGATTGTGCAGGAGGGCGTTCAGCATGTTGTGGACGCGCTTGCCGAATATGAGGAAATCAACCAGAAATTCGGTCTGCCGGAATATTATGAGGACCAGGACAAGATGGACAAGTTGTTCGCCCGGCAGGCTGAACTGCAGAATACGATAGACGCCACGGATGCGTGGAACCTGGACAGCAAGCTGGAGCGTGCGATGGATGCCCTGCGCTGTCCGCCCGAAGACATGCTCACGGCGAATCTCTCGGGTGGTGAGCGCCGTCGTGTGGCACTCTGCCGGCTGCTGTTGCAGAAGCCCGACGTGCTGTTGCTGGATGAGCCTACCAACCACCTGGATGCCGAGTCGATTGACTGGCTGGAGCAGCATCTTCAGCAGTACGAGGGTACGGTGATAGCTGTCACTCACGACCGCTATTTCCTGGACCATGTGGCCGGATGGATTCTGGAACTGGATCGTGGCGAGGGCATTCCATGGAAAGGCAACTACAGCAGCTGGCTGGAGCAGAAGGCCATGCGGCTGGCTCAGGAGGAGAAGGCTGAGAGCAAGCGGCGGAAAACGTTGCAGCGCGAGCTGGAATGGGTGCGTATGGCGCCGAAGGCCCGTCAGGCCAAGGGTAAGGCCCGTCTGAACAGCTATGACAAACTGATAAACGAGACGGTGAAGGAGAAGGAGGAGAAGCTGGAAATCTTCATCCCCAACGGACCGCGACTTGGCAACAAGGTGATTGAGGCTCAGCACGTGAAGAAGGCATTTGGCGACAAGCTGCTCTTCGACGACCTGAACTTCATGCTTCCGCCTAACGGCATTGTGGGTGTGATAGGACCTAACGGTGCAGGAAAGACCACGCTCTTCCGCCTGATTATGGGACTGGAGAAACCCGATGGCGGCATCTTTGAGGTGGGTGAGACCGTGAAGCTGGCCTATGTTGACCAGCAGCACACCAGCATTGACCCCCAGAAGAGTGTCTACGATGTGATTTCAGGCGGCAACGAGTTGCTGCGCATGGGCGGACGCGACGTGAATGCACGTGCCTATCTGTCGCGCTTCAACTTCTCGGGAGTTGACCAGCAGAAACTTTGCGGGGTGCTCTCGGGTGGCGAGCGCAATCGTCTGCAGCTGGCCCTGGCGCTGAAAGAAGAGGGCAACGTGCTGCTGCTCGACGAGCCTACCAACGACATCGACGTGAACACGCTACGAGCGCTTGAAGAAGGACTCGACGACTTTGCAGGATGTGCCGTCGTAATCAGTCACGACCGTTGGTTCCTCGACCGCATCTGCACCCATATCCTTGCCTTCGAGGGCGATTCGAATGTGTTCTTCTTCGAAGGTTCTTATTCTGAATATGAGCAGAACAAGCTGAAGCGGCTGGGGCGCGAAGAGCCCAAGCGCGTGAAGTATCGCAAGCTTACTACCGACTAAACACAGCCTACCTGAGTATGATTAAGATAAATGTATCGGAAGAGATAGCCTCGGTTTGCCCTGGTTTCGTGGGTGCTGCCATCGAGGCTCAGGTGGTGAACACCAAGTATAGCGAAGGCTTGTGGGCTGAAATCAGGGCACTCTGCGATGACTACAAGCAGCGTTTCACCACGGTGAGCATCAAGGAATTGCCCGGCGTTGAAGCTACGCGGCGTGTGTATAGGGCCTGCGGGAAAGACCCCTCGCGCTACCGCCCTTCGTCGGAAGCCTTAATTCGCAGGGTGGTTCAGGGGAAAGAACTGTATCAGATTGATACGCTGGTGGATATGATAAACCTGGCGAGCATGAAGTTCGGCTATAGCATAGGCGGATTCGATGCCGACAAGTTTGTGGGCGATACGCTGACGTTGGGCATCGGGCGGAAAGACGAACCCTACGAGGGCATCGGGCGCGGCATTCTCAACATAGAGGGAATGCCTGTCTATCGCGATGCTGAGGGTGGGGTGGGCACGCCCACGAGCGACCATGAGCGCACCAAGATAGAACTGGGCACCACGCATCTGTTGACGCTCATCAACGGCTACGACGGCAACCGCCAGACCGTGGAGGCCAATGCGCTGTTCATCAGGGAGCTGCTGGAGCGTCATGCCAGGGGGCACAACATCACGGTGACAGCCTACGGCGGCCATTTCTGATGCCTTCCCAGATGCCGGTGCGAAAGATTATCCACATTGATATGGACAGTTTCTTTGCCAGCGTTGAGCAAAGAGACCATCCCGAACTCAGAGGCAAGCCGATAGCCGTTGGAGGCGATTCGGAGCGTGGCGTGGTGGCAACGGCTTCCTACGAGGCCCGCAGGTTTGGCGTGCATTCGGCAATGGCCATGAGCAGGGCGCGGCGGCTTTGTCGTGACCTGATTGTTGTTCGCGGCGACTATAATAAATATAAAGAGGTGTCGAGGCAGATGCACGCCATCTTCCATGAATACACCGATTTGGTGGAGCCCATTTCGCTCGACGAGGCCTTCCTTGACGTCACGGAGAACAAGAAAGGCATGGAGATGGCTGTTGACATTGCGCGCGAGATAAAGGAGAAAATCAGACAGCAGCTTAGCCTGACGGCCTCGGCGGGTGTTTCGTATAACAAATTGTTGGCAAAGATAGCTTCCGACTGGCGCAAGCCCGACGGACTGACCGTGATTCATCCCGCTCGGGCCCAGGATTTCATCGACGACCTGCGCATAGAGAAGCTGTGGGGCATAGGGCCAAAGACGGCTGAGACGATGCACCAGATGGGTATCTTCACAGGGGCTGATTTGCGTAAGGTTTCAGCAGAACGGCTGACGCAGGTGTTTGGCAAGATGGGGGCTGTGTTTTATGCATTCGCCCGCGGGATTGACGAACGGCCTGTACAGGTGGATTACGAGCGCAAGTCGGTGGGGTGTGAGCAGACTTTCGAAAAAGACCTGAACACGAAAACCGCCATGACCATCGAGCTGTATCATCTGGTGCTGGAACTGGAGCGAAGGCTGGAGAAATCGGAGTTCGACGGCGTCACACTAACCCTGAAAGTGAAGTACGAGAATTTTGAGCAGCACACCCATAGCATAACAACGACACAGCCCCTTCGCAGTAAGGCAGAATTGCTGCCCTTGGCGAAGAGGCTGTTGAAGGATGTGTCTCTGGAAGGCCACTCGGTGAGGCTGCTGGGATTGTCGGTCTCCAATCCGCCACGCAACGATGTTCACCGGCATTGGATTGAACTCGAACTGGAGTTCGCCCCCTGGGACGATGAGATGCCTTAGTTGGCTGCTTCGAATTCGCGGAGGAAACGGATGTCGTTCTCGGAGAACATGCGCAGGTCGGAAACCTGATACTTCAGGTTGGTGATACGCTCCACACCCAATCCGAAGGCATAGCCCGAATATTCCTTGCTGTCGATGCCGCAGAGTTCGAGCACGTTGGGGTCGACCATTCCGCAACCGAGAATCTCAACCCAGCCCGTGTGCTTGCAGAAACCGCAGCCCACACCGCCGCAGATGTGGCACGAGATGTCCATCTCGGCACTTGGCTCGGTGAATGGGAAATAGCTGGGGCGCAGACGGATCTTGGTGTCGGGGCCGAACAGCTCGCGGGCAAATGTGAGCAGCACCTGCTTCAGGTCGGTGAAACTCACGTTCTTATCTATATACAGGCCTTCAATCTGGTGGAAGAAGCAATGGGCACGGGCGGTGATGGCCTCGTTGCGATACACGCGGCCGGGGCAAATCACGCGAATGGGGGCCGTCAGCTTGCCGTCCTCGGTGTGCATGTTCTCCATCACTCTGGCTTGTACGCTTGACGTATGCGAGCGGAGCAGGATGTTCTTCGTCACATCGTTCAGTTCCGACTGTTCCACGAAGAACGTGTCTTGCATGTCGCGGGCGGGATGGTCGGCGGCAAAGTTCATCTTGGTGAACACATGCAGGTCGTCTTCCACCTCAGGTCCGTCGGCCAGCACGAATCCCATGCGCGAGAATATGTCGATGATTTCGTTCCTGACGATGGTCAGCGGATGGCGTGTGCCCATCTGGATGGGGTAGGCCGTGCGCGTCAGGTCGATGTCGTCGTTCTGGGTTTCGGCCGTAGCCGTTTGTTCGCGAAGCGTGTTAATCTTGTCGAAGGCAGCCTGTTTCAGCTCGTTGATTTTAATACCCACGGCCTTCTTCTGGTCGGCAGCCACGTTGCGGAAGTCGGCCATCAGGGCGTTGATTTCACCTTTCTTGCTGAGGTACTTCAGTCTGAGCTGTTCAATTTCCTCTGCATTCGAGGCGGTCAGTCCGTTTACTTCTTTCAGAAGTGCTTCTATTTTCTCTAATAACATGATGCTTAATAAATTTTGGTTGCAAAATTACTACAAAATTTCGACTTAGCGAAGAGATTGCAGATTATTTTGCTTTCATGGGCGTGAGAACCGCTCAAATTTTCCGATTTGGCGAGGTTCCAGTGTCCTTTGCGAACCATTTTTATCCACCTGAGCAACAAATCCGAAAATACTTTCATTTTTTTTCGCGAAATCTGTGTCCATATTGATAATTATTTCGTAAATTTGCACCGATGTTATGATAGAAAGCTATTTTCACTGATGAGAAAAAGTGCCATGATTGTGTTGCTGGCCTGTGTGTCGATGATGTTTTGGACAACAGGCTGCACCGACAAGAAAAAAGCAGCAGCAGAAGATACGACGGCCACAGACAGTATTCCCGACAGTACTGAGACGGATTCGTTCGACATACTGATGGATGCCACGCCTGTGCCGAAATCGGCCGACGAGCTGTTCGATGACTTCATCTTCAATTTTGCAGGCAACCGGAAGATGCAGATGAAGCGCATCAAATTCCCCCTTACCGTGATTGACGGCGACAAGAAGCAAACGCTGGCCAAGAACCAGTGGAAGATGGAGCGTTTCTTCATGCCGCAGGGGTTCTATACGCTGATTCTCGACAATCGCAAGCAGCTGGAGCTCTCGAAAGACACCAGCATCAGTCATGTCGTGGTAGAAAAGATTTTTCTTGACCGCCAGCAAGTGAAGAAGTATAATTTTGACCGGCTGAACGGGGAGTGGATGCTGACCTCGGTTGACAACACGGCCATGGTGAACAATATGAACGCCTCGTTCCTGAAGTTCTATCAGGAGTTTGCCACCGATTCGGCATTTCAGATGAAGAGCCTGAGTAATCCTATTTCGTTCGTGGGCCCTGACCCTGACGATGATTTCAATACGCTGAAAGGTGACTTGTTGCCTGAACAATGGGACGTGGTGGGGCCGACGGATTTGCCTAACGGACTGATCTACAACATTATCTACGGACAGAAATATACGGAAAGTTCTCAGAAGGTGTTTCTTTTGCGCGGTATCGCAAACGGACAGGAACTCGAGATGACTTTCCAGAAGAAAGACGATGAGTGGAAACTTGTCAAGTTAGTGGAATAGCTTTTTATTGGTAAGATTTGAAAGACGAAAAAGACTATAGCTTAAAGGCGCACAACACGTTCGGCATTGACGCAAAGTGCCGTCGGTTTTTGGAACTCTCGTCGGTCGACGAGGCCATCGAAGTGCTGCCTGCACTCCGCGGAGAGGATGCTCCCCTGCTGCTTTTGGGCGGCGGTAGCAACTTGCTGCTCACCAAAGATTTCCCCGGAACGGTGATTCATTCGGCTATCATGGGAACCGAGGCACGCGAGACCGACGACGGTCATGTGCTGCTGAGATGCGGTAGCGGAGAGACTTGGGACAATATCGTTGACCTTGCGGTGAGCCGCGGGTGGTATGGTGCCGAGAACCTGAGCCTGATACCGGGTGACGTAGGTGCATCGGCCGTTCAGAACATAGGTGCCTACGGGGTGGAGGCCAAAGACCTTATTGTGCAGGTGGAAGCGGTCGAGATAGCCACGGGCAACCTGCATCTGTTCACCAACGAGGAATGCCGCTATAGTTATCGGCAGAGCCGTTTCAAGCAAGACTGGCGCGACCATTTCTTTATCACGCACGTCACCTATCGGCTTTCGCTCCGGTTCCAGCCGAAGCTCGACTATGGCAACATCAGGGAAAAACTGGCCGAGATGGGAGTCGGACAGGGTGCGGAAGCAGAACAGCTGACCGCCCAGCAGTTGCGCCAGGCCATCATCGACATCCGCAATGCCAAGTTGCCCGATCCGCGTTTCGAAGGCAATGCGGGGAGTTTCTTTATGAATCCCGTTGTGAGCCGTAGGAAATATGAACGGCTGGCAGCCGATTATCCCGGAATGCCCCATTACACGATAGACGAGAGTCACGAGAAGATTCCTGCCGGCTGGATGATTGACCAGTGCGGATGGAAAGGAAAGACACTCGGACGTGCCGGTGTGCACGATCGTCAGGCTTTGGTGCTTGTTAATAAAGGTGGGGCTACGGGCGACGAGATTGTGCATTTATGCGAGCAGATACGGATGGATGTGCTTAACCGCTTCGGCATCGAGATTCAGCCCGAAGTGAATATTGTCTGACGAATATGAAACTGACATTTCTTGGAACGGGAACTTCGGTTGGTGTGCCTGCCATTGGTTGTACGTGCCATACCTGTACCAGCACCGACCCTCACGACAAGCGGTTGCGTTGCTCGGCTCTGATTGAGACGGAGCACACCCGAATCCTTATCGACACCGGTCCCGATTTCCGTCAGCAGATGCTCACTCAGCCTTTTCAGAAAATCGATGCCGTGCTGCTCACGCATATCCACTACGACCATGTGGGAGGAATTGACGACCTCCGCCCTTTTTGCCAGTTCGGCGAGGTGAATGTCTATGCCAACGAGGTTACATGCCGGGCATTGATGCAGACCGTACCTTATTGCTTTGCCGAGCATCGTTATCCTGGTGCACCCGCCATTCTTTTGCATACCTTGAAGCCCCATGAGCCTTTGCAGGTAAACGAACTCGAGGTGATGCCCATCTGCGTGATGCACGACAAACTTCCCATTCTCGGTTTCCGCATTGGGAAACTGGCCTATATCACCGACATGAAGACCATCGAGGAAGAGGAAATGCCGTATCTTGACGGTGTGGAGGTGCTTGTGGTCAATGCCCTTCGCTATCAGCCGGTACATCATTCGCATCAGAGCGTCGACGATGCCATTGCATTTGCCCGTAGGGTAGGGGCGCGTCAGACATGGCTCATTCATTCCTGTCACGACATTGGCAGGCATGCCGAGGTGAACGAAAAATTACCGCCGCAAATCCAGTTGGCTTACGACGGACAGGTGGTGGAAATCTGAAATTATTGTTCGGGAAAATGTCGGAAACTACTTGCGCTTGAATTTGCGGTAGAGTTTCCATGCAAGCAACAGGCCGTCGAGCACTGATGCTCCGGTGCCCATCAGTTTGCTGGGCATGAATCCACTTCTCTTCGCCGGCATCTTAGGCTTCGAAAAGAGTTGCTGGCGAAGCTTGTTAATCTGGTCGCTATCCTTTCGGATTTCTTTCAGCAGTTGTGCTTTGCGGTCACCGATAGAGCGAAGCGTAGTGTACGAAGGGCCGTTTGTCAGATTGTTGTCGGTCATAGCAATGATATCATTTCTCCATCAGAAGACTGGCCAGGAATCTCACCAGCGGCTTCTCAACCCACGACTTCCTGAAAGCCATGAAGAGCAGGAACACCACGATATAGAATCCCGCCACGATGCAGAAAGCCGCAGGATGACCCAGAGAGGGAGCCATGGCATAGGCTGCTGCAAACGATAGATATATAAATATAATAAGGATGATGAGGAATACCACGGCCGCCATAACCAGCGCCGTGATAAGCCTCACCACCTTCTCGATGACATCGAGTCGCAGATATTCGTTCTGCAACCCGATGTAATGACGAATCAGCTCAACGAGCTGACCGATGGTCTCTATGTTCTGATCGTTCGAAAACATCATTCAGCGATATCAGCTGCTGCTTCCTTGATATCATCGGCCAGGTCGCCGATTTCCTTCTTGGAGAGGTTGATGTTATGCTTCTTGCAGAAGTCGTCGATAGCATCGGTAATTTTCTCACGAGTGTCCTGTCCTTTCTCTGGAGCCATAAGTATGCCCAAAGCAGCGCCGGCGATTGCACCGCCGAGGAATGCGCCAATGTAACCTAATGTTTTCATAATTAATACTATTTATAGTTAGTTGATTTTCGTTTAGCAAAGATAGAAATTTTTCTTGAAACTTCAAACAATTATTTTGTTAAAAACTATGTATTTGCGACATTTAACAAACTTTATGCACCTTTTTGACGTTTCTTTCCATGATTTTGTGTAATTTCGCACAAAAATTTAGAAAACATTAATCAGTAACATCGAATAATATGAAGAAGTACATGGTTTTATGCGCAGGTTTGGCTGTTGCATTTGCGTTCACAAGTTGTAAATCATCAGAGAGTGCTTATCGTAAGGCTTACGAGAAAGCTAAGGCTCAGGAAACCAACACCACAGTGGTGACTCCCGGTACCGAGACTACCGTTGTGGCTCCTGTCGTTACACGTCCCTCTACCGAGACGGTTGTTGTCGACAATGTTGACAATGCTGTTGTACGTCCCGAGAACGTGCAGCTCATCAATGGTTCCGGCCTCCGCAATTTCAGCGTGGTCGTTGGTTCTTTCGGCGTAAGGGCTAATGCAGAAGGTCTTCAGCAGACACTGAAGAATCAGGGCTATGACGCACAGATTGTCTACAACAGTGCCCGCAACATGTATCGCGTGGTAGCTTCCACCTTCGACGACAAGGCAAGTGCCGTACGTAGCCGCAACGACTTCAAGGCTGGTAGTTATCCCGATGCCTGGCTGCTCTATAACCAGCAGTAAGCCGTAGTGCCGCGGATACTTTCTATAGACTACGGTAAGCGTCGTACAGGATTAGCAGTCACCGATCCTCTGCAGATTATAGCCGGAGGATTGGCGACTGTTTCTACATCAGAGCTGTACGACTATCTTGTGGCCTATGTTTCTCGGGAACCCGTCGAGCGCATCGTTATCGGGAAACCCATCCAGCCCAATGGGCAGCCCAGCGAGAACCTGGCCAGGGTGGAGCAGTTCGTCAATCGATGGCGCAAGGCTCAGCCTCAGTTGCCCATCGAGTATGTCGACGAACGGTTCACGTCGGTGCTGGCCCACCGTGCCATGATAGACGGAGGCCTGAAGAAGAAGTCGCGGCAGAACAAGGCACTTGTCGACGAGATTTCTGCCACCATCATCCTTCAGAGCTATCTGGAAAGCCGCAGGCGATAGAAAGTCGTCAGGTGTTCTGCGGTCGCTCCGTAGAAATACTCATCGCTCATCACTTCTCATTTATCATTCATCACTTCTCATTTCAAATGATATTACCTATTTATATATATGGCCAGCCATGTTTGCGCAAGGAAAGTGTCGACATCACGCTCGACTATCCTCAGCTGACCCAGCTGATAGAGAACATGTGGGAGACGCTGGCCAATAGTGAGGGTATCGGACTGGCTGCCCCCCAGATTGGTCTGAACATCCGTCTGGTGGTCATCGATCTCGACCCGCTCGCCGAAGACCTTCCCGAGTATAAAGATTTCAAGAAAGTTTTCATCAATCCTCATATCGTAGAATACGACGAGGAATCCCCGGTGGACTCTTCCGAGGAGGGGTGCCTTTCGCTTCCCGGCATTCACGAGAAAGTGCAGCGCCCCACGCGTATTCATGTCACTTGGATGGAACCCGACGGAACCCAGCACGACGAATGGGTAGAGGGCTATCTGGCTCGTGTGATGCAACATGAGTTCGACCACCTCGATGCCAAAATGTTCATCGACCGCATCAGCCCATTGCGCCGCCAGCTGATTAAGTCGAAACTGAAGTCGCTTACCCTTGGCAGGTATAGTTGCAGTTACCGTACGAAACCCGTCCGAAGATAAGGCCCCGTTCCCGTCCCCGACCTATCCCTATAGGCCGGGGCGTGGTTATATGATAAATATCGATTCGTATTGAGGACATGAGGCTCAGGAATTTGAAGATAAGACTAATCACTCCCCTCCATATAGGGAGGGGTAGGGGGGTGGGTCTTCTTCTTCTCTTCTGCCCTCTCTTCTCATTTGCCCAATACAACATCGACCGTGTTTTGACTGCCGGAAGAGCCGCTCTCTACTATGAGGACTACGTGCTCTCCATTCAGTATTTCAACCAGGCCATCACCGCCAAGCCCTTTCTCTACGAGCCCTGGTTCTTCCGTGGCGTTGCCAAGTTCTACCTGGATGACTATATGGGGGCCGAGTCCGACTGCTCTGAAGCCATCCGGCTGAATCCCTACATTTCCGGACAATATGAGTTGCGCGGTCTTTGCCGCATCCGCCAGAAGAACTACAAGGGCGCCATCGACGACTACGACCATTCCATCCAATACGACCCTACCAGTCAGGGGCTTTGGTACAATCGTGTGCTTTGCCGCATTGAGGACAAAGACTACGAGCAGGCCAATGCTGACCTCGACTCGATGACCAACCGATGGAAAAACTATGCCAAGGCGTGGCAGCTGAAGGCAGAGGTGGCATTGCGCCAGAAAGATACGCTTCGGGCCGCCGACATGCTCGACAAGGCTCTTGAGCTCGACGAGTACGATGGCGAGGCCTGGATGGTGCGGGCCATGATTTCCATGAGCCGTAAAAAGTGGAAGGATGCCGACAAGCAACTTTCCAAGGCCATCCACCTGAAACCATCCGTGGCCGGCTATTACATCAATCGTGCCCTTTCGCGTTATAATATCAACAACCTCCGTGGTGCCATGGCCGACTATGACAAAGCCCTCGAGCTGGAACCCAACAATTTTCTCGCTCATTACAACCGTGGACAGCTCCGCATTCAGGTGGGCGACGACAACCGGGCCATCGATGACTTCAACTTCATCATCAAGAACGAGCCCACCAACATCATGGCCATCTTCAATCGTGCCCTCTTGCTCGACCGAACGGGCGACCTCCGTGGTGCTATCCGCGACTATTCCGCAGTCATCGATCGGTTCCCCAATTTCTGGACGGGTCTCAGCTATCGCGCTTCATGCTATCGCCGGCTGGGCATGACGGCCAAGGCCGAGATGGACGAGTTCCGCATCTTCAAGGCCCAGCAGGACAAGCACTTGGGCTACCAGCCCCGTTGGAGCAAGCAGCATCGGAAGGATGTGCGCAAGCTTTCCGACATTGATATGAACAAGTATAACCAGCTGGTTGAGGAAGACGAGCAGAAGGTGGAGCACGAGTATGCTTCGACCTATCGTGGAAAGGTGCAGAACCGTCAGGTCGACGATGAGTTCCTGCCGCTTTTCACGCTCTCTTATCAGCCTCACGCCAACGGGATGAAGCAAGTCATGACGTTCGACCAGGACGTGGAGCGTTTCAACCAGAAGTCGCATCCCCGTCATCGTGTCTATGTGAGCGGTCCCTCAAAGACGCTCGACGAGATTGCCTCGAAGGCCTATTTCCTCCTGCTCGACACGCTGACCTCGCGCCTTCAGGAATCCCACGACCTCCGCAACGACAAGGGTTTGCTCGTGGAGCGGGCCATTGCCTATGCGGCCACCCAAAACCAGGAGGCAGCCATCAACGACCTTACCGCCTACATCCAGTTGGATAGCGTTTCGTCGTTGGGCTATTGGCAACGTGCCGTCTGTCAGGTGATGATCAACGAGTTCTCTGCTTCACAAGGTGTTGATATCCAGCTGAAGAACGCCCGTGCCTTAGACGATTTCAACGAAGCCCTGAAGCGGAGTCCCCACAATGCCTACCTGCTATACAACCGCGCCACTTTCTATGCTCTCCGCAAAGACTATGGCCGTGCTATCGACGATTTCACCCAGGCCATCAGTCAGGATGCTAGTTTTGCCGAAGCCTACTATAACCGGGGCCTTTGTCGCCTCTATTCCGGTAACACCGCCGAAGCCACACACGACCTCAGCAAAGCGGGCGAGCTGGGCCTATACAAAGCCTATAGCATCCTGAAGCGCCATCAAGGCACCAAGAAATAGCCGTAGTCTTAATTCCCGCTTTCGTTTCTTCGGCCATTGTCGTCAGGTGTCCGGTGGTCCCACCGCCGGAATATATTATCGACAAAACAAATTAAAACAAGTTTTATTTGCTTTTGTTCTCACTTATTCGTACCTTTGCATCCGATTATAAAAATAACATATATTGTAGATATGATTAAAATCACTTTTCCTGACGGCTCTGTACGCGAATATGAGCAGGGCGTCACTGGTTTACAGATTGCCGAGAGCATCTCGCCGGCTCTGGCACGCAACGTTGTGAGTTGCGGCGTGAATGGCGAGACCACAGAGTTGAACCGACCCATCAACAACGATGCCACCATCGCCCTCTACAAGTTCGAGGACGAAGAGGGTAAGCACACCTTCTGGCACACCTCTGCCCACCTTTTGGCCGAGGCTCTTCAGGAGCTCTATCCTGGCATCCAGTTCGGTTTCGGACCTGCCGTCGAGAACGGTTTCTTCTACGATGTGATGCCGCCCGAAGGCACCGCCATCTCTGAGAACGACTTCCCGAAGATTGAGGCCAAGATGAAGGAACTGGCCAAGAAGAACGAGGCCGTTGTGCGCCGCGATGTCTCAAAGGCCGATGCCCTGAAGGAATTCAAGGCCGACGGTCAGGACTACAAGTGCGAGCACATCGAGCAGGACCTGGAGGACGGTACGATTTCCACCTATACCCAGGGTGCCTTTACCGACCTTTGCCGCGGTCCTCACCTGATGTCGACAGGCATCATCAAGGCCATCAAGATAACAAGCGTTGCCGGTGCTTTCTGGCGCGGCGATGCCAAGCGCGAGCAGATGACGCGTATCTATGGTATCACCTTCCCCAAGCAGAAGATGCTCGACGAGTATCTCGTGATGCTCGAAGAGGCCAAGAAACGCGACCACCGCAAAATCGGTAAGGAGATGGAACTCTTCATGTTCTCCGACCGTGTGGGTAAGGGTCTGCCCATCTGGCTTCCCAAGGGAACCGACCTCCGTCTGCGCCTGCAGGATATGTTGCGTAAAATCCAGAAAAACTATGGCTATCAGGAGGTTATCACACCGCATATTGGTTCAAAGAACCTCTACGTTACCTCTGGGCACTATGCCCACTATGGCAAGGATTCGTTCCAGCCCATCCACACTCCCGAGGAGGATGAGGAGTACATGCTGAAGCCGATGAACTGCCCTCACCATTGCGAGATTTTTGCCAACCGTCCGCGTTCCTACAAGGACCTGCCTTTGCGCATTGCCGAGTTTGGCACGGTATATCGCTACGAGAAGAGCGGCGAGCTCCACGGACTCACCCGAGTGCGCTCGTTCACTCAGGACGATGCCCACATCTTCTGCCGTCCCGACCAGATTAAGACCGAGTTCATGCGTGTGATGGACATCATCAAGTCGGTGTTCTCCACCTTCAACTTCGACAACTTCGAGGCCCAGATTTCGCTCCGCGACCCCGACGACCACGAGAAGTACATCGGTTCCGACGAGGTATGGGCTGAGGCCGAGCAGGCCATCATCGATGCCTGTAAGGAAAAAGGCCTGGATGCCAAGATTGAATACGGCGAGGCTGCTTTCTACGGACCCAAGCTCGACTTCATGGTGAAGGATGCCATCGGCCGCCGCTGGCAGCTGGGCACCATTCAGGTGGACTACAACCTCCCCGTGCGCTTCAAGCTGGAGTACACCGCCGAGGACAACACCAAGAAGACGCCTGTCATGATTCACCGTGCGCCCTTCGGTTCCATGGAGCGTTTCACCGCCGTGCTCATCGAGCACACCGCCGGACACTTCCCCTTGTGGCTCACACCCGAGCAGGTGGTTATCCTGCCTATCTCCGAGAAGTTCAACGACTATGCCGCCCAGGTGCAGTCATATCTCGAGCAGCAGGGCATCCGTACCAGCATCGACAGCCGCAACGAGAAGATTGGCCGCAAGATTCGCGACAACGAGCTGAAGCGCATCCCCTACATGTTGGTAGTGGGCGAGAAGGAGCAGGCCGAAGGCTTGGTCAGCGTGCGCAAGCAGGGTGGTGGCGACCAGGGCCAGATGAAGAAGGAAGACTTCGCCGCCAAGCTGAATGCCGAGGTAGCCGAAATGCTGAAGGCCACCGACGTGCGTCCCACCGATTAAAAAGTGAAGAGTTAAGAGTTAAGAGTGAAGAGTGAAGAATGATGAGTGAAGAATGAACAAAGAAAAGTTCATAATGTAAGATTTCAACGTTTTTGTATCCCTTTCAACCACCTCTGTTTGTTAAAAATATGTAAATTATGGCAGGGGACAAAGAAATTCTTCACTCTTCACTCTTCACTCTTCACTTAAAATTACTACCTTTGCAGCCGATTTCGAAATTTTCACTCGAGTAAGAACTTTTAAAACAGTTAATGAAGCAAGACAAAAAAGGTAATCAGTACCGTGTAAACGAACAGATTCGTGTTCGTGACGTAAGAATCGTGGGCGACAACGGATCCACCGTGATGCCTACACGCCAGGCCTTGGAAATGGCCAGGGAACAGGGGGTTGACCTCGTGGAAATCTCTCCCAACGCGAACCCGCCCGTCTGCCGCATCATTGACTACTCGAAGTTCCTATACCAGCAGAAGAAGCGTGCCAAGGAGATGAAGCAAAAGCAGGTGAAGCAGGAAGTCAAGGAAATCCGCTTCGGGCCTCAGACCGACGAGCACGACTACAACTTCAAGCTGAAGCACGCCATGGAGTTCCTCCAGGAAGGCAACAAAGTGCGTGCATACGTTTTCTTCCGTGGCCGTAGCATCCTTTTCAAGGAACAGGGCGAAGTGTTGCTCCTGCGTTTTGCCAACGACCTCGAAGAATATGGCAAAGTCGACCAGATGCCGTCGCTGGAGGGCAAGAAAATGTTCCTCTATATGAGCCCCAAGAAGGCCGGCGTGGCCAAGAAGAGCCAGCAGAAGCGCGACCGCGAACAGGCCGAAGCTGATGCCAAGGAGGCCGCCCGCCAGCAGAAGGAAGTCGACGCCGAGGCACCTGCCAACGGAGGCATGTTCGCCAACATGAAGAACGGCGAAGACATCCTGGCCAAGCTCAAGTCAGAAAGTGAAGAGTGAAAAGTGAAGAGTGAAGAATTGACGTTATCCCGTTAAATCGTAATAACGTTATCACGAAAACACTTGAAACTTGAAACTTGAATCGTGCCGCAGGCACCAAAAAGAAAATCCCGAGTGCGCGTAACGTCTTTGGTAATACGTTGCCGCCTCATATTAATAAAAATAACAATTTAAAAGTAAAGAAAAATGCCAAAAGTAAAGACCAACTCCGGAGCAAAGAAGCGCTTCAGCTTCACCGGAACAGGCAAGATCAAGCGTCATCACGCTTATCACAGCCACATCTTGACAAAAAAGACCAAGAAGCAGAAGAGAAATCTGGTTCATCAGGCCATCGTAGACAACAGCAACTTGAAGCAGGTGCGTGATCTGCTCAATCTTCGTTAACTTAACAAATAAGAAAGGAAAAGAATTATGCCAAGATCAGTAAATCATGTTGCTTCAAGAGCAAAGAGAAAGAGAATCCTGAAACTTACACGCGGCTACTTTGGCGCACGTAAGAACGTTTGGACCGTTGCGAAGAACACCTACGAGAAAGGTCTCACCTATGCATACCGTGACCGCAAGAACAAGAAGCGCACATTCCGTGCTCTCTGGATTCAGCGTATCAACGCCGCTGCCCGCATCGAGGGTCTCAGCTACTCACAGCTGATGGGTGCTCTCCACAAGGCTGGTATTGAGATCAACCGCAAGGTGCTCGCCGACCTCGCCATGAACAATCCCCAGGCTTTCAAGGCCATCGTGGAGAAGGTAAAGTAAAGAAATTTCAAAGCATTTATAAAGTTCCGTCCTGCCATAGAGTAGGGCGGAATTTTTTATGAGATGCGGACAGACGAACAGTTGGACAGTTTCTGTTTTTAGTTCCGCTTTAATCCGCATAGAGTAGATTAGTATTATATATATTATAATATATATAATACTAATAATACTATAACCGATTTCTCGTTTTGCAAAAATAAAACTGTTCAACTGTTCGTCCGTCCGCTCTCACATCTTTTTCCCGTAAAAATCCCTGTCGCGCTTTCACCCTTCAGAAGCATCGATTCCAATGCCTGGAAACAACGTTTCCACCCATCGGAAGCAAAGCCTCCAAAGGAAAGGACAGAAAAAGGGGAGACCCACCCCCAGCCCTCCCTCTAGGGAGGGAGCGATTACTTCTTAAACGGCAATGGTTATTACTCCCCGCCCTTTAGGGAGGGGTAGGGGGAGGGTCTCTTCTTTCCATGACAATTCAGCCTGCGCCGCTGACAATTAGTGAATTACGGCAATTACTACACGGTATTATTCGTAGAAAAACGGTGTATGACTTGATGAAAATCAATAATTTGGCGATGTGAGGCAATTTTTTTAACTGATTTTTATGGCTCTATGCGAAAAAATGAATAAATTTGCACGCGAATAGTAGCATGTATTGTGCCCTGGGGTGAAGCTCCGCTGAGTGATGCCCCCTATTCAGAGAGAAAAAACTATTAAATAAAACATTAATAAATTAAAAACTCCTCAAGTTATGAAGAAAAAATTATTTACGCTTTTATTGTGCGCGTTTGCCGCGATTAGCGCAAATGCGTGGACGGTTTCGTTCAGCACTGACGAAAATGGAACCGTTGCAACTATTACTAGTGAGAACCCCAATTCCGACAACTGGAGCGACATTAAGTATCCTGAAGGTGTTACTAATGGTGCCGAGCAATTATTAGCGGCAAAAACCCTGAAATTTATTGCTACAGCTGCAAATAAAATTACCTCTTTGCAAGCTTTTCAGAGTGGTGGTTTTGCTGCAACTACTGTAGACTTTAGTGATGCTATATTCGAGGAAACCGATGGTGATGTAATTAATTATACTGCCTGGAATCCAACCGATGGGTATCATTCAGCTTCAGTTACACCAACATCAAATGCTATGACATTCTCGTATTTTCCACAGGTAGAGAAAGCCATTCTTGCTAATGTAAAGTCAATTTGTCCAGGTTGTTTTAAAAGTTCAAATACAAAAATGACTGGAACATTTACAATTCCATCGACTGTAAAATATATTGCAACATTAGCTATAGATGACATCCCATTAAGTAAAATCACAATACCTGATAATGTTGAATATATAGCAAATAAAGCGTTTCAGAATGGCGATATCAAAGCACTTATTGATGTAACAGTTGAAGGATACACGTATGCCGCAAATGAGGCTTTTGACAAACAAACTACGGTTGGTCAGACAGATGCGGGATATGGTAATTATGCTACTTTGCATTTTAACCCCGGAGCAGAAGAATTCTTTCAGAGTAATAAGGATCCCTTAACTCAAGTTATTTCCTTGGATCGAGGAAAGTTCCAAAGTTGGTTACAGGGTCATTTTGATAATGCCGCCACAGGTGATCATCCTAATGGTTGGAGAGAATTTGTAAACGCATCATCAACCCCCCCACACCTGTACCAGTTGGAAAGAAAGTTGTTTTGAGAACTTTCAGT
>JAEEGJ010013330.1_pt1 | contig 19966 bp, 18 predicted proteins | sample 8958761 | NCBI WGS metagenome assembly JAEEGJ01 (sample SAMN16246546, study PRJNA631951) | gut metagenome | biome: gut microbiome; feature: rumen; material: RS-attached | host: Bos | place: Iran: Karaj | collected 2018-10 | reverse complement strand
GTCTCTATATGTTTATAAAAATCCGTTATCAGAACCGCGTGGCTTGAACCGTAGCACTCTTTACCGCGCGGTTTTTCCGTTGCTTTTTCAATATTCTGCATAACGCCGTTTATAAGCACGGCGCCGGGATAGATCTGTATAACGTCTTTGTCCGTTCTTACCGTGATATTTACGGGCATATCCGCGGCGCAGCCGTTTGACGCGAAAAGCGAGATGCCCGCGCCTTTGACGCTCTGTATAACGGCGGTATCTTCCACCTCTATGCAGTCTTTCAGCGTTAAATTCGACACGCTTGCGGTAAGCGTCTTTGGCATTCCGGCGAAATACTGCAAAAGATCAAGCGTGTGAAGCGCCTGGTTTATAAGCACGCCTCCGCCCTCAGTCGCGTATTTTCCGCGCCAGTCAGCCGACGCGTAGTATTCTTTCGTCCTGTGCCACGCCACGTGCGCGACGGCGCATTTTACGTTTTTGTCTTTTAAGTATTCATTTACGAATACGTTTTCTTTGTTGTATCTGTTCTGCAAGCACACGCCGAGCTTTGCCGCCGAGCGCTTTTCCGCTTCAAGTATCGCTTCTATTTGTTGCCTGTTTATGCAAAGCGGCTTTTCGCAGAGGACGTTTACGCCGGCGCCGAGCGCGTGGATTATCATTTCCGCGTGCAGATAATGCGGAGTGCAGATATGTACGCAGTCCGGTTTTACCGCGTCTATCATCGTTTTATAATCGGTATAGCCGGGGCAGGCGTACTTTTTCAGCTTGTTTTCGTCTGTATCGCAGACAGCGGCAAGCATATTTTTTTCACTTAAAATTTCGGCGTGAAGACTGCCTATGACTCCGACGCCGATAACGGCCGCTCTCATATCTTTTTGCTCTCAAACGTGCCGGTCGTGTCTGCAACCGTATCGTCCGATACGGCTTTGAAGCGCGAAGTTTTTCTGTGTTCGTTTAAATAAGACAGATATTCTTCCTCATTAACGGGTAAGGACACCTCTTCTCCGTTCTTCCAGCCGGACAACTCTATCGCGTTCATCAGCTCAACGCCGCGGATGCCGTCTTTGCCGTCGATGAAAAGCGGCTCTAACCCGAGTACGGCGTTTGCAAAGTTGTTTATTATACCCTCGTGCTGTCTGTTCTGCCCGTCCGTTTCAACGTTTATAAGCTCGGTGCCGGGAGTCGAAAATCCGGCTTCGCTGCTTTTTGAAAAGACCTGACTGTCGGACTTGTTTTTATACCATTTCAGCTCGCCGTTCTCGCAGACCAGTTTGCCGCAGGTGCCGGAGACTTCAAAGCGGTTCGTCCCGGGAGTTTCGCCCGTCGTGGTGATAAATACGCCGGTCGCGCCGTTATCGTATCTGAAATACGCGGTGACCTCGTCCTCGACTTCTATATCGTGCCATTTGCCGTATTCGCAGAAGCCGCGTACGGACGACGGCAGCTTGCCGACGACCCACTGTACGAGATCGAGCTGGTGCGGGCACTGGTTTATAAGCACGCCGCCGCCTTCGCCTTCCCAGGTCGCGCGCCACGATCCGCTGTCGTAATATTTCTGCGTTCTGTACCAGTCCGTTATTATCCAGGTAACGCGCTGAAGCTCGCCTATGCCGCCTTCCGCTATAATTTCTCTCATTTTTCTGTATAAGCAGTTCGTTCTCTGATTGAACATCATGGCGAAGTACGCGTTGCTCTGCTTCGCCGCCTCGTTCATTTCCTTTACCTGCTTCGTGTAAACGCCGGCGGGTTTGTCGCATATAACGTGTATGCCGCGTTTGAGGCAGTCTATGACCATGCCCGGATGCAGATAATGCGGTACCTCTATCATCGCCGCGTCAATAAGACCGCTGTCGAGCATGTCGATATAGTTTTCAAAATACGCAATGGTATCGTCCTTTAATCTGTCTTTCATTGCGGCTATCTTCGCCGGATTTATATCGCAGAGCGCCGTCACTACGCCGTGCTCTATCTTTCCGCCGCCGAAAAGATGCGCGGCGTACATCGAGCCCTGATTACCTAAACCTATTATACCGAATCTTACCTTTTTCATTATCCGAAATTCTCCTTTAAATACGTTATACTGCGTTTTACCTGGTCAAGCGGCTCGGGGTAGCTCACCGCGTCGTCCTGCTCAACTAAGAAATGTTTTGCTCCGCATTCTTTTGCGCATTCTATTATCGCTTTGAAATCGAGCACGCCGTCGCCTACGGGGGCGAAACCGGGGACGTAGCTGACGCTGCCGTTTTCGTCCTTTCTGACGTTGATCCTGTAATCTTTTAAATGTATGCAGTCCGCTCTGCCGTTCATTTTCCGCAAAGTTTTCAAAACGTCCGCGCCGCCGTACTGCAGCCAGTAGACGTCCGCGGTGAAATGTATATCCTCCGCGTTCTCTATTATGTAATCGAGCGCGGGCCTGCCGTTTACGCGGTACTGCTCGAAATGGTGGTTGTGATAGCAGAACGTGAAGCCGTTGTTTTTCATTGTTTTCGCGGCGTTATTCAATTTTTCAACCGTTGTTTTGAAGTTCTCTTCATCGCAGACGAGTGCGGGCGGCATGGCGCCCAAGCCTATGCAGCGGCAGCCGAAGCTCTCGTGCTCTGCCATAAGGACGTCCGTGTCGTTTATTATCCGCTCCATAGGAACGTGAGTGACGACAACGGGCATGCCCGTCGCTTTGCTGACGCGGCGGATGACCTCCGCGTCGTACGGCGCGCCGGAAAACTGCAGCGTGTCGTAACCCATGCCGGACAGCGCAGTCGCGGTCTTCAAAAAGTCCTCTTCATTGCCTATCAGAGTGCGAAGCGAATAAAGATTTATACCGAATTTCACTTTTTAACGTAACCTCCGTTTTCATATTCGTAACCGTTGTCAGTAAGTAATTTTTTAAGCGCCGCGACTGCCGCGTCAAACGCATCGTCGTTGCTTTTGTACGTGTATTTGTTTTTCATTTCGCGCCCGTCTATCCGAGCGTAGCCTTCAAATACGGCAAGATGCGGCTCCACGGTCAGCGTCGTGTCAAAATCTATCATTTTCAGAATATCGGATATATGGCCGTCGCCGTGTCCGGCGGGGACGAGCTGCTGCGTTGCCGAAATAACGTCTTTTATGTGAAAATACGACGTTATGCCGAACAGCGCGTCAAGCGTCTGATCCGCGGTCTGATGCGCCTGAAGAAAGTTTGCGGGGTCGTATATGAATTTCATACCCGGCACGTTTTCTTTTATTTCAAGCACCTGCTCAGACTTTTCCCCGTATATGTCCTTTTCGTTTTCGTGGTACAGCGTGACGCCGTATCCTGCCGCTATCTTTACTGATTTTTGCAGCAGTTCAAACACTTTTTCTTTTTTGTCCGCCGCGTTATAAAAGCTGAATATGCGTATCTTATCACATTCAAATATACCGCAAAGCTCGCAGAGATGCCTGAGCTGCGCAAACAAAGCGTCCTTTGAAAAGCCGTCGTTTAAAGACACTTTTCCGTAAGGCGAGCCGAGCGACCAGACTTTTACGCCGCTTTTATCAAGCTCATTTTTTATTCTTTCCGCATCCTCGGCCGTTATGTTTGCGACGCCTGTGCCGTCAACTCCGCGCAGCTCGGTGTAATATATGCCGTTTCTTGTAAGCGCTTTTATCTGGCCTGAAAGCGAGGGCGACGCTTCGTCGGAAAACGCGCACAGTTTTATCATATCATTTTACCTCCGGCGCGCTCCAATCGTAAGCCTTTCCGGGATCTTTGAACGGAAGTCTGAACATACGCTTATCTATCTGATCGCCGTATTTTTCATGGCATATAACGTTGACCAGCATCTCTACGTCCTCGATCCTGTGTCCGTGGACCCCGCGTCTGTAATACCAGAAGAGCCTGTCGCCGACGCCGAGATAATCATATACCTCCTTCGCCGCGACGGTCGTTTGATACGAGCCCACCGGATTGCCCCAGATATCGCCCGCGGCTTCCGAGATAAAAAGCGTTCTCGGCGCTGTCATAGCCTTCAGAAAATGCGTGTCGAACGGAAGCTTTTCCTCGCACTTGCGGTATTCCTCCATACCTTCTCCCATCCAGAACCCGAAAGAGCGCATCAGGTCGTCCAGCGTTTCGCTTCTCGATTCGGCTATGCCGCCCGGCTCCTCCTCGCCTCTCATATGTACGCGGTAGCATCCGCAGGCACCGGCGCACGTCTCGTTGGGGTTTACGATTCTCGCGCGTTTGTCGATAGCTCCGGCGAGCGCCGCGGTCTTGCCGCCGCGCGAATGACCGGTAAACGCTATAAAGTCCATGTCAACGGGGATATCCAGCTTTTCAAGCGCGTCGACACAGCGGCTGTAGCCCCACGCCCAGGCGCCGAGAGCGCCGAATGTATATTCGGGATATACGTTATACAGCGCGCCTTTTCTTCTGCCCTCCGTATTTATATCGTGCGCAAGCTCCGTGCGGTCAAACAATACCCAGCCGACTCCTTTATCAAGAGCCGTGTTTAAAAATTCACGGTCCATATAGTACATCCAGCACATATCCCCGTCTACTATTACGGGAAATTTGCCGTCGTGCTTTTCCGGCAGCAGTATCTGCATACGGAAAGAAATCTGTTTTTGCTTAGTTCCGGCGTGTATGATATAACCGCGGCAGGCGGCCGACCAGTCAAGCAGCGTTTCCAGCTCAAAAACCTCGGGTGCGGGCGGCATGGTGCCGTACTGAAGCTCGATCGCCGTTTTATACATCTCTTCTCTTCGTTTTTCCCATTCGCCGGGCGACGATATGCGTCTGCCGCAGTCCAGCATAAACGGATCCGGCAGTTTGCCGAGCAGCTTATATTCCGTTATTTTAAGCGTATTTTCGTTTATTATATCCATAACCCACCCCTAAAATATTTCTTTCAACAGCGAGGCGGCGGTAATAAGATCGCTTTCAAAATCCGCGCTCCATCTGCATTCAAGCGAGATACGCCTGTCGTATCCTGCTTTTTTGAGTTTTTCCGCCCACTTTTGCAGAGTTTCTCTGTCCTCTTGTCCCGGCGCCGCTCTGTCGTCGTTTGCGCGCGCTAAATGAACGTGGCGCGGCTCGCCCTCTCTCAGATCATCGAATACGGAAAGATCCTCTCCGTTTTTGTAAAAATGGTAAAAGTCAACAAGACAGCCGAGCGATTTTATATCCGCGGCGCGGCAAAGGCGCAAGCCCTCTTCAAACGTGTTTATAATATCCGTTTCTTCCTTGCAAAGCGGCTCAAGTATGAGCTCAACGCCGTATGCTCCGGCAAGCTCCGCTATCTGAGACAAGATATACGCAAAGCGCTTTTCAGTTTCCGCCTTGTCTTTGCCTTCTGGAGTTTTTCTCAGCCAGCCGCAGCCTAAAACGCAGTACTGCCCGTCTAAAATATTCGCGGTCTCGAAATTGACTTTTGAATAATCAAGCACCGTTTCAAGCGCGTCGTTATAAAGCGAGATACCGGAGCCGAAAAAGCCGTTGAAACCGTCTATATATAAACCGTTTTCAGCCGCTTTTTGCTTTATTTCACGCAATTCCGCGTCGCTTTTGCCGTGCAGATACGCCATTGATATCTCCGCGTAGTCGAGCCCCGCTTTTTTTGCCGGGACAAAATTGTCCGGCACGCAGCACACACCGAATTTCATTATTTGCCCTTTGCTTTCTTCTGTACTATAAGCACCGCGACGACCGCCGTTACGGCTACGCCTATGCAGATACCGGCGATCATCCATTTTGCGCCGCCGCCTTTGCTTTCCGTGCTCTTCTCTTCCGTCTCTGCTTCAGCTTTGGTCTCCGTTTTTTCGGGGTCCGTCTCCGTTTTTTCGGTCTGCGTCTCGAAAGTCTCCTCTTCCGTCAGCGCTTCGGTTCCTTCTTCGGTCTCTTCTTCCGAGGTTTGCTCCTGTGTTTCTTCCGTAGTTTCTTCCGTTATCTCTTCCGTGGTCTCCTCCGCGGTGGTCTGCTCCGTATACGATTCGAGTTTGAATACCGAGCCGTCGTATATTACCTTTGACGTCCACGCCGCGATGAACTTTTCGCCGCCCTCCGTATAGCCTTCAAGGTCTATCCTGTACGTGCCGGGCTCGAAAATAAGCGTGGTCAGGCTTATGCCGTTGCGCGCCGGGGTATATCCGCCGTTAACGCCTATCCAGTAATCTTTTGCTTTTTCGTAATTGTCCCAGGTGAGCGTGCCGTCCGCGTCTACTTTGACGCCTTTGATCAGCCCGTCGCCGTAGTCTTCGTCATCCGCCGCGCAGGTGATATGCATCACGGATAAAGCGAGCGTGCAGATAAGTAAAACAGCAAATACTTTTTTCATTTTTATGCCTCCGTCAAATAAGCTCTTTTAACGCCGTGCGGGTATGGCCGGCAAAACCCGTAACAGTCTCCGCTTCAAGCATTGAGCGGATAATAGCTTCTTCCACGCATTCCGTAGCCGCGCGGAAGACCGGCTCAAGCTGATTGTCGTTCAATATTTTATGATCCCATACCGGTTCGTACATTTTCATCCTGTTCGCCGTGGTAAAGGCGACGACGACTTCTCCGCTCTCGCCCTCCGTCACCGCTCCCGTACGCGCAAGACCGCTCTGCGCCCTGTGCGTTACGCGGGTGAGCTGACGCGAGCTTAAAGGCGCGTCCGTTGCGATTATCATTATGCACGAGCCTTTTGCTTCCTCCGGTTCGCCCGCCAGTCTCGCTCCGACACGTTCTCCGCATATCGTAAGATCGCAGAGCGTGCCGAAATTCGTCATTACGAGTGCGCCGAGAGTATATTTTTCTCCGTTCCGCTCAAACACGCGTGAAGCCGATCCTATACCGCCCTTGAGCCAGTAACAGCTCATACCGCGTCCGGCGCCGACTGCGCCCAGTTTAAAATCCTCGCCTGCGTTTTCCAACGCGAAGAAAACGTGCTCGTCCTTTACCGCAAGCGCCTGCGTGTCGTTTAAAAATCCGTCGTTGCATTCAAGGATGACCGGGTTTACGGAGCATTCCGTGCGTCCGATGCCCGGGTTTCTCTGCACCATATATTTCACACACGCGGAAAACGCGTTTCCGACGCTGAGCGTATTCGTTAAGATAAGCGGCGTTTCTATGCTGCCGAGCTCCTGTATCTGCATAAGTCCCGCGCTTTTGCCGAAGCCGTTTACAACGTGCGCAGCGGCGGGGCATTTATCGTGAAATATATCTCCCTGATGCGGAAGTATCGCCGTGACTCCGGTCTGTATAACGCCGTCAGATAACGTGCAGTGACCGACGGTGACGCCCGATACGTCCGTTATAAGATTTCTTTTGCCTTTCTGCATTATACCGAATTTAAGGTCTGAATATTTCATAACGTCTCCTGTTTAAGTTTTATTTATTTTTCTTCTTGCTATGCGGTAAAAGTCACCGTCTTTTATCTCGTCCTTGAGCGCGAGTTTAAGCGGCTGCTCTCCTTCAAAAATACCTACACATATATCGTATTCGCCCTCCGGCACGCCGCGCAGATCGAGTTTGGCGCTGTACGTTTTTGATTCTTCGCTGCACAGTTCATCGACGGTTTTGTCAGTCGGTATCACTTTGCAGAAGCCGTCGGCTCCTTTGAGCGCGAAAACTATGCGGTGATCTCTGTAAGCCTTTGACCAGCCTTTGTTCTTGACCGTTACGTAAACGCTGTTGTGCGCCGTGTCGTTAAGCTCGGGTATGACTGCGTTGTCAATGAAATACCAGTAACCGAGACGGTTGGCGCAGTATTCGGCAAGCCATTTGTCGCTCTTATAGAATATATCGGGATATCCGTGGAAGCCGGCGTAGCTCATGCACGTGTTTTTCAGCGATTCGACTACGGTCAGACCGTTTCTGTAAAAATCCTCATACCTCGGGTGGATGTAGGCGTAGTGTGCGAATTCCATAACGGACGGCGCGTTTTTGCAAAGCTTCTGAAACGCCCACGGCGCGCGCAGAGTGTCGTAGCCGTTGACTACCGAATAATAGTCGCAGCAGAGCGAATCGTCCTGTAGGCCGAGCCCGCGCTCGTACGCGTAGTCAAGTATTTCCTGACATTCATCCCCGTGCGCTATCCTGCCGGCTATATGGTCGTCGTTTAAAATAACGAACTTGTCCGGGAAGTATTTGCAGTGCAGGTCTATATGCTTTTTGATCGTTTCAACTGGATAAATCACGCTGTCGCCCTCTACCGTGTGGCCTTCGCCCCAAGTGCCGTAGGTGCCTATGTCAACGAGCTCTATCCGATCGTCGTTATTGTACTTTTCGCCGAATTTCTCCATGAATTTTTCAAGATACGACAAAAAGACAGGATCGGAATAGTCCGGCTGTATTTTGTCCCCGCCTATGCGGTAGCATTTTGCGCCTTTTTTGAAAACGTATTCCGGCGTGGCGAATTCAAGCCCCGGCGTCGTTTCGTAGCATACGGCACGCAGCGAGAAACGGTAGCCGTGAGGTCCCCATTCCTCCATGATCTTGTCAAGGAAGTCAAAGTCGTATACGCCCTCTTCTTTTTCAACGTCCGACCAGTCAAAGCGCAGATACAAATGGTTCATGCCCGGGAACCATTCAACGTAATCGCCCGGTATCACTCTGTCTCTGTACATACCGCATCTGTAGCCGTTGTCTATAAAATGCCAGAACCATCCCTTGTGCGGATGTTTAAGCACCGTTTTATCGTCCGCGAACGGACGAAAGTCTATAAAGCCTCTCTGACGCCTCGGGTCGTCATACCAGCCGCATTCCGTCTGACATTCCTGCGGCCTCGTTATGGGAGCTTCGTTCGGGTACTTGTTTTCCATGCCTTTGATCTCCTATACGTTTTTTTATTTATTATATCATATAAATCCTTTTTGTCAATATCAAGCTGTAACACATAAAGGAAAAAAACATAAAATTTTTCGCAAACTGTATTGAATTATCGCCGTTTGTATGCTATAATCTGTGTATAATACACAAAAGGAGAAAAAATTATGGATCTAAAAGAAATACTCGGTAAATGCGACCATACGCTTTTATCTCAGACCGCAACGTGGGATCAAATAAAGGCGCTGTGTGACGACGGGATAAAGTACGGCACGGCTTCCGTCTGCATCCCCGCGTCGTACGTCAAGCAGGCAAAGGAATACGTCGGGGACAGGCTGTGCATCTGCACGGTCATAGGCTTTCCGAACGGGTACGATACGACCGCCGCAAAGTGCTTTATGGCGTACGACGCCGTAAAGAACGGCGCGGACGAGGTCGATATGGTCATAAACGTGGGCTGGGTGAAAGACGGTCTGTACGACAAGGTCCTTGACGAGATCAAGGCGATAAAATACGCCTGCGACGGCAAGCTGCTGAAGGTCATAATCGAAACGTGTCTTTTGACGGATGAAGAAAAGATCAAAATGTGCGAGGTCGTATCAAGATCCGGCGCGGAATATATTAAGACCTCAACGGGATTTTCGACCGGCGGCGCGACGTTTGACGACGTGGCGCTTATGAAAAAGCACTGCGCGCCGGCGCTGAAGATCAAAGCGGCGGGCGGCATTTCTTCTCTTGAAGACGCGGAAAAATTCATTGAACTCGGCGCGTCAAGACTCGGCACGAGCCGCGTCGTAAAGCTGGCAAAAGCGCAGGAAACGGAAAGAGCGAGAAAACTTGACGATCTTATAAGATAAAGAGGTAAAAATCATGGCAAATTATCCGACCCCGCATATAAACGCGACGCCCGACGATTTTGCAAAGACCGTCCTTATGCCGGGCGACCCCTTGCGCGCTAAATTCATAGCGGAGAACTTTTTGACAAACGCGAAGCTCGTAAACAACGTGCGCGGCATACAGGGCTACACCGGAGAATACGAGGGGCAGCGCGTTTCGGTAATGGCGAGCGGCATGGGCATGCCGTCGATCGGCATTTATTCATACGAGTTATACAACTTTTTCGAGGTGGAAAACATAATGCGCATAGGCTCCGCCGGAGCCATGGTCGAGGACATAAAAGTGCGCGACATAGTAATGGGAATGGGCGCCTGCACGAACTCGAATTTCGCGCATCAGTACCATTTGCCCGGCACTTTCGCGCCGGTATGCAGCTACAAAATGCTGAAGGCCTGCACGGACACGGCGGATGAGATGGGCGTGCGGTATCACGTAGGAAATATCTTATCTTCCGACACTTTCTACAACGATTCGGAAGGTATTCCCGCAAATATGTATTCCGAAAAAACCTGGAGCAAAATGGGCGTTATGGCGGTCGAGATGGAGGCGGCGGCACTTTACATGAACGCGGCGAGATGCGGCAAAAACGCGCTTGCTATATGCACCATATCCGACCACCTTATAACCGGCGAGGCGACGAGCGCGGAAGAGCGCCAGAACTCGTTTACGCAGATGATGGAATTAGCGCTGAAAACGGCGAAAAAACTGTGATATGAAACGTGTATATTTGATCGTACTTGATTCGCTCGGCATAGGCGAAGAGCCGGATGCGGCTCTATTCAAGGATCACGACTGCAATACGTTGAAACGCATATCCGGCTCGGACAAATTCCGCTTTTCCTCAATGAAAGACATGGGAATGGGGAATATAGACGGGCAGGATTATCTTCCCGCGGCAAAAAAAACTCTCGCCGCAGTCGCGCGTCTGCAGGAGCGGTCCATGGGAAAAGACACGACGATAGGCCACTGGGAGATAGCGGGCGTGGTTTCGCCGTCGCCTCTGCCGACGTACCCGGACGGATTTCCGGAAGAAATAATAAATGAATTTAAAGAAAAGACCGGGCGCGGAGTACTGTGCAACAAGCCGTATTCCGGCACGCAGGTCATAGCCGACTACGGCGAAGAGCATCTGAAGACCGGCGATCTTATCGTCTACACCTCCGCTGACAGCGTTTTCCAGATAGCCGCGCACGTGGACAAGGTCCCGCTTGATACGCTCTACGAATACTGCCGCATCGCGCGCAAAATTTTAAAAGGCAAGCACGCCGTGGGCAGAGTCATAGCGCGTCCTTTCACGGGAGAGCCCGGCAACTTTACCAGAACTTCGGACAGGCACGATTTTTCACTTGTGCCGCCGAAAGCGACTCTGCTTGACGCGCTGAAAGCGGACGGCAAGACCGTTTACGCGGTAGGCAAAATAAACGATATTTTTGCCGGACAGGGCGTGACGGAGCATATTATGACACACGGGAATACCGAGGGCATGGCCGTTGCGTTATCCGCGCTTGACAAGGAATTTGAAGGGCTTTGCTTCGTAAATCTCGTGGATTTCGATATGCTCTACGGCCACAGACAGGACGTTGACGGCTACGCGGCGGCGTTCGCGGAGTTTGACAGTTGGCTGCCGTCTTTTACCGCGAAAATGAAGAAAGACGACGTGCTGATAATAACCGCGGACCACGGCTGCGACCCCGGAGATTCCCACACCGACCACAGCAGAGAGTACGTTCCGATGATAATGTACGGAAAAAACATAACCCCCGTAAATCTCGGCACGCGTCACGGATTCTGCGATATTGCGGCGACGGTTGCCGAATATCTTGACTGCGGTTACAAAGGCGACGGGGAAAGCTTTCTGCCGTGCGTCATAAAACCGACGGATACCGAAAAAGCGCTGTGCAAAGCGGCGGCGGAGGCAATGCTCAAATCATATTCGCCGTATTCGACGTACAGCGTAGGCGCGGCTCTGCTCTGCTCCGACGGAAAGATCTACACCGGCTGCAACATAGAAAACGCCGCGTTTTCGCCCACCGTATGCGCGGAGCGCACGGCGATGTTCAAAGCCGTGAGCGAGGGCGAACGCGATTTCAGGATGCTTGCGGTATGCGGCGGAAAAGACAAAAAAATAAGCGGTCTGTTTCCGCCGTGCGGCGTTTGCAGGCAGGTTCTGACCGAGTTCTGTTCGCCCGATATGCCCGTTCTTCTGATGAAGAGCAAAAGCGCGTTTGAAAAAAAGAAACTGTGCGAGCTGCTGCCCGGATCGTTTACGCCGGCGTATATAAAAAAGAAATAAAACAGTCGTGATTTTACTATTAATTAACAAATAAATCTATATTACCTATTGCATTTTTGTGAAATATGTGATATTCTGTAAAACAGATGAACAAAATAAACTCTAACGGAGGAATAACATGAAAAAAAGTTTATCTATCATTCTCTGCCTGGCAATGATGCTTGGCACGATCGCGGTCCTCGCTTCCTGTACGGAGACCTCCAGCTATAAGATAGCCATCGTCACGGACGTCGGTCTTCTTATGGACAAGGGCTTCAACCAGGGCACGTACGAAGGCGCAAAAGCATACGCTGAAGCGCACAAGATCGCTTACAAATATTATCAGCCCGCAAACGGCAGCGACGCCACGGATAACGACCGTATTGACGCCATGAAACAGGCGATCAACAACGGCGCAGAGATCATAGTCGCTCCCGGCTTCTTACAGGCAACGGCCATGGAAACGGTCGCTAAGGAAAACCCCAACGTCAAATTCGTATTCGTTGACGGCTGGGCTCTCGGTCTTGCAAACGTAACGGCAATCGTTTACAAAGAGCAGGAATCCGGTTACCTGGCAGGCTACGCGGCGGTTATGGAAGGCTACACCAAGCTCGGCTTCACGGGCGGCGGCGGCGGCGGAAACCCCGCGGTCAACCGTTTCGGCTACGGCTTCATTCAGGGCGCGGACGCTGCGGCAGCTGAAAAAGGCGTAGACGTTACAATGAAGTACAGCTTCAAATACGGCGATACTTTCTCCGCCTCCACCGAGCTTCAGACACAGATAGCCGGTTGGTACGCGGCAGGTACCGAAGTAGTATTTGCCTGCGGCGGCTCGATGTTCCAGTCGGTCAAATCCGCTGCCGGCGAATATGCCGATGCGAAGATCATAGGCGTTGACGTTGACCAGTCCGGCGAGTCCGACAAGGTCATAACCTCCGCCGTAAAGGGACTTTCCGTTTCCGTTGAAAGAGTTCTCGGCCAGTATTTCGACGGCAAGTGGGATGCGGAGCTTGCAGATAAAGCTCAGAACCTCGGCGCCGCCGAAGATTCCACCGGTCTTCCCACAGAGACCTGGCGTATGACCAACTTCACGGTAGATCAGTACAAGGCGCTTTTCGCAAAAGTTAAGAGCGGAGAGATCACACCGAAGGCTGACGTTCCGGAAGACGTAACTACAGGCTGGACCAAAGTCACGGTTGACTTGGAAAAATAATTTCTGAAAACGAGGGGGATGGCGGTTTCGCTATCCCCCTTATTTAGATGAAATCCTCCCTTACGGTCGGGTGAAATCGGCTGTGCCGATGAAATCACCTTCGGTGATGAAATCCGCACTTTCGTGCTGGTTGACTGTAGGGGCGACCATTGGTCGTCCGTTCTTCGCCCACAGAAAAGCCCCGAAGACTTTCGGGGGGATGGTGGGGTTTGGGGCGGCAAGGGGGGCGGGGAGCCCCAAAGGCGCCGGAACGGCGCACAGAATTGTCGGCTATGCCGACTCCGATTTTTATTCTTTATTCTTTCTTCTTTATTATTTAAGACGGACGAGCAATGCTCGCCCCTACATTAATTTTTTAAGTGAGAACATCCGCTATGAACAACACAGAAAACATCTCGCCGTACGTCATTGAGATGCGGCATATAACAAAAGAATTTCCCGGTATCATAGCAAACGACGATATAACCCTGCAGCTGAAGCGCGGCGAGATACACGCGCTGTTAGGGGAAAACGGCGCGGGAAAATCCACTCTCATGTCCGTTCTTTTCGGGCTTTATCAGCCGGAAAAAGGCGAAATATACAAAGACGGGAAAAAAGTAAAAATAAACGACCCGAACGATGCGAACGCTCTGGGTATAGGCATGGTACATCAGCATTTCAAGCTGGTGGACGTTTTTACCGTGCTTGACAATATCATACTCGGGGTAGAACCCAACACTCTCGGGTTCTTACGCAAAAAGGAAGCAAGACAAAAGGTACTCAAACTGTCGGAAAACTACGGCTTGAACGTTGACCCGGACGCGCTTATCGAGGATATAACCGTCGGTATGCAGCAGCGTACGGAGATACTGAAAATGCTGTACCGCGAAAACGAGATCCTGATATTCGACGAGCCGACGGCGGTACTTACCCCGCAGGAGATAACCGAGCTTATGCAGATAATGAAAGGGCTTGCAAAAGAAGGCAAATCGATCCTCTTCATTTCCCACAAGCTCAACGAAATAATGGAGATTGCGGACAGATGCACGGTTTTGCGCAAGGGCAAATACGTCGGAACGGTCAATATCGCCGATACCACGAAAGAAGAGCTTTCCAACATGATGGTCGGCAGAAACGTAAAGTTCTCCGTTGACAAGGAAGACGCAAAGCCGGATAAACCGGTGCTTGAAATTCAGCATCTTTCCGTGAAAAGCCCGCTTCATAAAAAGGACGCGGTGCACGACGTTTCGCTGCAGGTCAGATCCGGAGAGATAGTTTGTATCGCCGGTATAGACGGCAACGGTCAGAGCGAATTCGTATCCGCGATAACGGGTCTCTGCCGCGCCGAGAGCGGAAGCAAAATTTACTTAAACGGCGAGGATATAACGAAAAAGAATATCCGTTATAAAAACACTCACGGTATGAGCCACATCCCCGAGGACAGACACAAGCACGGACTTGTGCTTGACTACACGCTTGAGGAAAACCTCGTGCTGCAGCGGTATTTCGAACCGGAGTTTCAGAGAGGCGGATTTATCAAATTCGACCGGGTGCGCAATTACGCGGAGGATCTTATAGTAAAATTTGACGTGCGTTCCGGTCAGGGACCGATCACGAAAGTGAGAAGCATGTCGGGCGGCAACCAGCAGAAAGCGATAATCGCGCGCGAGCTTGACAGAAAGCACGATCTTCTGATAGCGGTCCAGCCGACCCGCGGACTCGACGTAGGCGCGATAGAGTTCATACACGAGCAGATAGTCGCGTCACGCGACGAAGGCTCGGCGGTCCTGCTCGTTTCTCTTGAGCTTGACGAAGTTATGAACCTGTCCGACAGGATCCTCGTTATGTACGAGGGAGAGATAGTCGGCGAGCTTGACCCGAAAGCGACGACAATACAGGAGCTCGGTCTTTATATGGCGGGCGCGAAAAGACAAACCGGAAAGAAAGGAGAAACGGCATGAATACCAAAGCTGAACTTTCAGGAAAACAGAAATTTTCCGCGTTTATGAAAAAGGACGGCGTAAGATCGGTCATCGCTTCGCTTATATGCATAGCGGGCGGTCTTCTGGTCGGATTCATAGTGCTGTTCTTCCTTGCTCTGTTTTCCAAGGATATATCGTTATCCGAGGCGTTCACCGGCATAACGGTGCTTTTGGGCGGTCCGTTTTCCGGCGGCTCGTTCAAGGACGTGCTTTTCCAGATGGGAAATATGCTGTTCCAGTCCACTCCGCTTATAATGACGGGCTTGTCCGTTGCTCTGGCTTTCAAGACGGGTCTGTTCAACATCGGCGCGCCGGGACAGTATCTTATGGGCGCCATGGGTTCTCTGCTCGTTGCACTGTCAATTCCCACGGATATAGTTCCGTCGTGGATAGTCTGGATCCTCGCTCTGATCACCGGCGTACTGTTAGGCGCTTTATGGGGCGCGATACCGGGATTTTTCAAGGCGAAATTCAACGTAAACGAAGTTATAGTCTGTATAATGACAAACTGGATAGCCGCAAACGTCGTTTCCTGGGTCTTCAAGGCTTTCGGCAACACGTTCATAAACTACCAGGAAACGAAAATGAACTTCATCCGCAAGACCGCTTCAAACGGCGTCGCAACGCTGACGCTCGGACTTGACAAGCTGTTTTCCGGTTCGTATATGGATATAAGCATATTCTTAGCGGCGGCGATTGCGATAGCGCTCTACATAATCCTGAACAAAACGACCTTCGGGTACGAGCTGAAAGCCTGCGGCTTCAACAAAAACGCCTCAAAATACGCCGGAATGAACGAAAAGCGCAATATCGTGCTTTCAATGTCGATCGCCGGTGCGCTCGCAGCCGGAGGCGCGGCTATGTGGTGCTTGAACGGCGCGCAGGACTTTATGTGGAACACGTATCTTACGCTTCCGCAGGTCGGCTTCAACGGTATACCGGTAGCGCTTCTTGCGAGCAACAACCCGTTAGGTGTGATATTCTCGTCCATATTCTTGAAATACCTTGACGTAGGCGGTTCAAACCTGGCGGCAAAAACGTCGTTCAACGAATACGTTTCTCCGCTTATCGTCGCCGTTATAATCTACTTCGCAGGTTTCTCAAAGCTCATAAAAGAGCTTTTGGGCAAGCGGAAAAAAGAAAAAGTACCGCCTAAAATACCCGATCAGCCCTATCAGAAAACCGAAAAAGGAGGCGACGGCAAATGATCTTTCTGATTCAGAAAACACTTATTTTCGCCATTCCGCTGCTTATCGTCGCGCTTGCCGGTATGTACGCGGAGCGCAGCGGTATCATAAACATAGCGCTTGACGGTATTATGATATTCGGCTCGTTTGTCGGAGCCGTAGCCGCGTTCCTTTTCAGAAAAACGCCGTTTTTCGTAGATCACAACCAGCTTACGTTTATATTGTCGATGCTGATCGCGGCGGCTGCCGGAGCGCTGTTCTCCCTGCTCCTCTCCTTCTCCGCCATCAAGCTGAAAGCGGACCAGACGATAGGCGGTACGGCTCTGAATATGCTTGCTCCCGCGATAGCGCTGTTCTTTATAAAAGTCGTATATCAGAAAGATATGCTTGAAATGGAACGCGCCGCGGACAGCACCGGCAAATATAACGACTTCACTTACGTTATCTTAAACGACAAACTGCCGGATTTTGCAAAGATATTCTTTGACAAGGCGTATATTTCCACGTTTATAGCGATTGCGCTGTTTATTATCCTTTCCATCTTCATTTACAAGACGAAAACGGGTCTGCGCCTGCGCTCCTGCGGTGAGCATCCGCAGGCGGCGGCGAGCGTCGGTATCGACGTCAACAAAATGAGATATTTAGGCACGACGATCTCCGGCGCGCTTGCCGGTATGGGCGGATATATCTATATCGCCACGGTCGCGAACGGCACGGCGTCCGGCGCAGTCGCGGGAATGGGCTTCCTTGCTCTGGCTATTATGATATTCGGCAACTGGAAACCGCTCGGCATAGCGCTCGGCGCTCTGCTCTTCGGATTTTTGAAGTGTTTGGGCGTTATATACACGCAGCTTTCCGTCAACATAAACGGCGAGGAAGTACATTTTTTGGAAAAGCTCAATCTTCCGATGTATTTCTACAATCTCATACCGTACGTGGCGGTGCTCGTGGTCCTCGCGTTCACGTCCAAGCGTTCAAGAGCGCCTAAGGCGGAGGGCATACCGTACGACAAAGGCGCGCGTTAAAGGTGACGTCTATGCGGATGTACGATATAATACAAAAAAAGCGCGACGGCTTTGAACTGTCGGACAATGAGATAAAATTCTTTATTAATGGCTACACGAAAGGCAAGATACCGGACTATCAGGCGTCGGCGCTCTGCATGGCGATATTCTTCCGCGGCATGAGCGAAGCGGAGACTGTTACGCTTACGAAATGTATGGCTGAATCGGGCGATCAGCTCGATCTGTCGCGTTTCGGCACGCTCACGGCGGACAAACACTCCACCGGCGGCGTGGGAGATAAAACGACGCTTATCGTCGCGCCTGTCGTCGCGTGTCTCGGCGGCATTGTAACGAAGATGTCCGGCAGAGGTTTGGGCCACACCGGCGGAACGGTGGACAAGCTGGAATCGATCCCAGGCTACCGCACGTCGCTATCCGAGGAAGAATTCATTTCTCAGGCTGAAGCTGTCGGCGTAGCAGTTATAGGTCAGACCGGAAATCTGACGCCGGCGGACAAAAAGCTCTACGCTCTGCGCGACGTTACGGCGACTGTGGACTCCATTCCGCTGATAACCGCCAGCATAATGAGCAAAAAGCTCGCCGCGGGCTCAAAAAACATAGTTCTTGACGTAAAGTACGGCAGCGGCGCGTTTATGAAAACGAAAGAGGACGCGGTAAAGCTTGCCGAAAACATGGTCAAGATCGGCAAAGGCTGCGGCAGAAACGTCACGGCTGTGCTGACGAACATGGAAGTCCCGCTCGGCTCGAATATCGGCAACGCCCTTGAAGTAAAGGAAGCGATAAACGTGCTGCGCGGCAGACAGGACGACGAACTTGCGCGCGTATGTATCGTGCTTGCATCCGAAATGATAGCGCAGGTCAGGGGCATTGACTCAAAAGACGCGGAAGCGCTTGTGACAGACGCGATAGAAGACGGAGCGGCGTTTGAGAAGATGAAAGAATGGGTGTCCGCGCAGGGCGCGGATCCTAAGTGTCTGTGCGATACGGAGCTTTTGCCGTCCGCGCCGGTCATATATCCCGTTTTGTCCGATACCGACGGGTATATTACCAAAACGGACGCGCATCTTATAGGCACCGCCGCGATGATTTTAGGCGCAGGCCGCGCGTCAAAAGAGGATAAAATTGATTTTTCCGCCGGCATAGTTATGGAAAAGAAGCCGGGCGACTGCGTGAAAAAAGGAGACGTGCTTTGCCGCCTCCACACCTCGGACGTATCAAAGATCCCCGCCGCGGAGCAGACGTTCCGCTCGGCTCTCTGTTTCGGCGCGGAACCGCCCGAAAAGCAGGAGCTGATATATAGGATCATAAAATAATTAAGAATTAAGAGCCAGGGGCGACCATCGGTCGCCCCTTAATTTTGACATTTTCGCATCCCCTCAGATCTTCGATCTGTGGGAGGGGTAAGAGGGGGTTTGGGGGGTGTTGAGGGGTGGGAAACCCACCATAATTCGTCGCGAAGCGACACCTTACCTATTCACTATTCACTATTCACTCTTCACTCGGGAGGGGAAACCCCTCCCCTACAACGGACAACCAATGGTCGCCCCTATAATCCGCGCCCCTCAATCTCGTTTAGAGATGGTGGGAGGGGCCGAGGGGTTCCCCGTTGCGAACATAGTGAGCAACGGGGGTTCCCGTGAGGGGTGGGTAACCACCCAAGAGCGCCGGAACGGCGCACAATTCGTCGGCGGTAGGGGTTCCCCAACGCGAACCGGAGAGCGGTGGGGGTTCCCGTAAGCCGACACCTTAATTCTGAATTCTTAATTCTTAATTCTGATTTTTTTGAAAAACCCCTTGACAAATCCCGTATCCGGTGCTATAATACATCGTGAGTTAGCAGAGGCTAACCGTTGGACCGGAGCCGGTCCGGAAAGGAGAGCGTATGATCCCTTTGAATCTGGCGGAGACGGGTGAAGAGCTCACGGTGAAGCGTGTGGGCGGTTCCGCCGAGGTCAAACAGCATCTTGAAGATCTCGGGTTCACCGCCGGCAGCACCCTGTCGATCGTAAACAAGCTCGGCGGCAATATAATCGTAAGAGTTAAAGAATCCCGCATAGCCATAAACGAAGAAATGGCAAGAAGAATAATGGTTTGAAAGGAGCAGAACAATGAAAACGTTAAGAGACGTCAAGATCGGCGAAACGGTCAAAGTCGTGAAACTGCACGGCGAAGGCGCGATAAAGCGTCGCATAATGGACATGGGCATAACCCGCGGAGTTGAGGTTTACGTCCGCAAGGTAGCGCCGCTCGGAGATCCGATCGAGGTTACCGTGCGCAACTATGAACTGTCGATCCGTAAAGCAGACGCGGAAATGATCGAAGTAGAATCGTAAACCTGCTTATTTTTTCAGGCGGAGGTTAGCAAAAGCTAATCGTTCAAAGCTCCGAAACGAGCAGAAAGGAAGCATCAATCATGGATATCAGAATCGCCCTGGCGGGCAACCCGAACAGCGGGAAAACGACGCTGTTCAACGCGCTGACCGGCTCGAACCAGTTCGTCGGCAACTGGCCGGGCGTCACCGTGGAGAAAAAAGAGGGTAAGCTGAAAAAATACGACGGCGTGACCGTCACCGACCTGCCGGGTATCTATTCGCTCTCCCCCTCTACGCTGGAGGAGGTCGTCGCGCGCAACTATCTGATCGAGGAGCGCCCC
>JAEEGJ010013328.1_pt1 | contig 19968 bp, 12 predicted proteins | sample 8958761 | NCBI WGS metagenome assembly JAEEGJ01 (sample SAMN16246546, study PRJNA631951) | gut metagenome | biome: gut microbiome; feature: rumen; material: RS-attached | host: Bos | place: Iran: Karaj | collected 2018-10 | reverse complement strand
TCACGTATTCCGGTTTACCGCTGAACCGTTTCCGAAGCGTTTCATTCTGGGTACAGATGCCGAAGGGGCAGGTGTTCAGGTTGCACACCCGCAGCATATGGCAGCCCAGGGCAATGAGAGGACCCGTGCCGAAGGCGAACAGCTCCGCCCCGAACATGGCGGCAATAGCCACGTCCCGGCCGGTCAGTATCTTGCCGTCTACTTCGATGCGCACTCTGTCACGAAGCTTATTTAGCAACAAGGTCTGCTGAACTTCCGCCAGCCCCAGTTCCCAGGGAATGCCCGCATGACGCATGCTGGAGCGGGGAGATGCGCCGGTGCCGCCATCAAACCCGCTGATGGTGATGCCGTCCGCTTTAGCCTTGACCACACCCGCCGCAATGGTACCGATACCGGAACCTGCCGTCAGCTTCACGCTGATGTCCGCATCCTTGTTGGCGTTCTTCAGGTCAAAGATCAGTTCCGACAAATCTTCGATTGAATAGATGTCGTGATGGGGCGGCGGGGAAATCAGCGCTACCCCCGGCGTAGAATGGCGGGTCTTTCCGATTTCCGGGAATACCTTGGCGCCGGGCAGGTGACCGCCCTCGCCGGGCTTGGCCCCCTGGGCGCATTTGATCTGCAGTTCCCGGCCGTTTACCAGATAGTTGCTGGTAACGCCGAACCGGGCTGTGGAAACCTGCTTTACCCCGTCGCTGGGGTCGTCCCCGTTCTCCAGTTTCACAAACCGGGCCGGATCTTCGCCCCCTTCGCCGCAGTTGCTCATGGAACCGATACGGTTCATGGCAATGGCGATGCACTCGTGGGCTTCCTTGCTCAGGGCGCCGTAGCTCATGGCGCCGGTACGGAAGTGGAGCAAAATCTTCTCTACCGGCTCCACCTCTTCAATAGGAATACTGCATCCCGGCGGGCAGTAGAAATCCAGCAGGTCGCGCAGCCGGTACACCGCGCCCTTGTCAACGATCTTCGCATACTCTTTATAGGCCTTGTAATCTTCTTCTTTGCAGGCCTTCTGCAACAGGCGGATGGCTTCCGGATCCAGAATGTGGGGCTGGTCTCCGCCTTTATGGTACATATAATAGTCGCCGCTGGGCAAATCCCCTTCGTCTTTATAGGCGTTCTGGTGCCGCAGCTGGGTCTCCCGCGCAATTTCCGCCAATCCCAGCCCTTCGATACGGGAGGGCGTATTGACGAAATACTTCTGGATCAGTTCCTGTTTCAACCCCACCGCTTCAAAGATCTGGGCTCCATGATAACTCTTCACAGTGGAAATGCCCATCTTCGCCATAACGGCCAGAATGCCGCCCACGGCAGCTTTCAGATAGTTCGCCTGCGCCTGCGCCGCATCCAGTCCCTGCAGCAGTTTGGCTTCCGCAGCCAGGGCATGGACCGTGTCCAGCGCCAGGTACGGATTGATGGCCGTAATGCCGTAGCCGATCAGGGTACAGTAATGGTGGGTCTCCCTGGGCTCGCCGGATTCCAGCACCAGACCCACGTCGGAGCGCACCGTCTTTTTAATCAGGTAATTGTGCACCGCCGCCGATGCCAGAAGCGCCGGCACCGCTGCCATGCGGGAGTTCACGCCCCGGTCAGACAGCACTAAAATATTGGCGCCGTTGCGGATGGCCCGGTAGGCGTCGATGCAGATGGATTCGATAGCCGTTTCCATGGCTTCCGCGCCGCCGTTCACCGGATACAGCATGGACAGGGTCACGGCCCGCAGCTTGTCGGTCTGCAGGTTCTTGATGACCGCCATCTCCCGGTTGGTCAGGATGGGGCGCAGAACTTCCAGCGCCGCCGTGCCTTTTTCATCCGGCTCCATAATGTTGGCCACGTTGCCGATCATCACCCGGGAAGAGGTGACGATACTTTCCCGGACTCCGTCGATGGGCGGGTTTGTCACCTGGGCAAAATTCTGCTGGAAATAATCGTACAGCATCTGGGGTCTTTCCGAAAGCACCGGCAGGGGCGCGTCGATACCCATGGCGCCTACCGGATCCTTGCCCATGCGGGCCATGGGAACGATCATCTGGGTCAGGTCTTCCTGGGTGTAGCCGAAAACCTTCTGCTGTTCTTTCAAGTCAAAGGGGATCAGCGTATCGTTGATCATGCTGCCCCGTTCTTCCACCAGTTCGTCCATCTCGATGATGTGCTCACGGCACCATTCCCCGTACGGATGGGACGTAGCCAGCATGTGTTTGATTTCATCATCTTCTATAATGCGCTGTTCCGCCGTATTCACCAGGAAAAGGCGTCCCGGTTCCAGGCGCCCTTTATAGGCGATCTGTTCCTGGGCTACCGGCACCGCGCCGGCTTCCGAACTCAGCACCACCCGGTCGTCCTTCGTCACATAGTAGCGGGCAGGGCGCAGGCCGTTCCGGTCCAGCATGCCGCCGATCACCGTGCCGTCGCAGAAACAGATGGCTGCGGGACCGTCCCAGGGTTCCATCATAAAGGTCTGGTAGCGGTAAAAATCCTTCTTATCCTGAGGCATGGACGGATCCTTCTCCCAGGGTTCCGGAATCATGGTAACCATGGCATGAGGCAGGGAATGCCCTGTCATCATGAGATACTCCAGGCAGTTATCAAACATGGCGGAATCACTGCCGGTCTCATCGACTACCGGGAACACCTTTTCCATATCCGGGAAGAACGGCGACTTGGCCTTGCTTTCCCGGGCGTTCAGCCAGTTGATATTGCCCCGGATCGTATTGATTTCTCCGTTATGCACAATATAACGGTTGGGATGGGCCCGGGCCCAGCTGGGGAAGGTATTGGTGCTGAAACGGGAATGGACCAGCGCCATGGCTGTCGTAAAATCAAGGTCGGACAGGTCCAGATAAAAATGCCGCAGCTGCAGGGAGGTAAGCATTCCCTTATACACAACCGTCCGGGAAGACAGGCTGGCAATATAAAAGTCCGATCCCATCACCTGACTCTGTGGAATGATTTCCTTTTCCGCCACCTTGCGGATAATGTACAGCTTGCGCTCAAAATCCATCTGGCTTTTCACATCCGGCGCCTTGCCGATAAACACCTGGATGATGCGGGGACGGATGGACTTGGCCGCTTCCCCGATGATGCTCTCGTCAATGGGGACCTCGCGCCAGCCTAAAATGCTCTGCCCTTCCTCCCGGACAATCTTCTCAAACGTTTCCATCTGCTTTTTGCGGAAGGATTCATAGCGGTGGGCGAAGATCATGCCTACGCCGTATTCGCCTGCAGGAGGCAGGGAAAAGCCCAACACCTCGCATTCCCGGACAAAAAAGTCATGGGGAATCTGCACCAGAATACCGGCCCCGTCGCCGCTTTTCTGATCCGCGCCTTCTGCGCCGCGATGATTCAGGTTCTCCAGAATCTTCAGGGCATCGTCGATAATGCTGTAGGATTTTTCCCCTTTAATATTCACAACAAACCCGATACCGCAGGCGTCATGTTCAAACGCCGGGTCATATAAGCCCTGCGGCGCCGGTAAATCTCTCAGTTTCCGATTCATAGATGTTCCCCCTCCCATAAATCACGGCTTCCTTCGTCTGTACACGTTCAAACTCCGTACACGTACAAACTCCGGTAACCGGTGTTTACTGAATCCTAACCTGGCACCTTCTCCAATTTTGCCAGGTTTTTTTGTATCAGAATAATATATGTACACAGTATAACAATATAATCGAAAACCGTCAACAAAAAACCAGTATTCAGAAACATAAAATCCATTGCAAAAAGATATTTATATTATATTTTTAACACTTTCATATGATCGTCGAAAAATATACTGTATCCATGCATACAAAAGCCCTGAAGGCGCATATTCCTTCAGGGCTGAAACAGGTGTTCCGACAATTCAGGCATTTTGAGAACACAACACTATTTTTTCACTTCCGCTTCGTCAATCTTCGTCCCGTCCGGCAGATAGCAGCTGAACCGTAAACTCCCGGCGGAAGCTTCCAGTACCATGTAGTTATTGGTTTCCGGCTGTGGCGCAACAGCAACGTCCAGCGAGTGCCGTTTCCACAGGTTCGGGTACCGCACGTCTCCTGCGACCCCGGTGAGAATATACAGCGGTCCTTTCGTGTCCCGCTTGAAACCGTAAATATGCCCCCGGTTCCGGTACGTATGCAGGTGGGCGGTCAGTACCACGTCCACATTGTATTTATCAAACAGCGGCATAAAAGTTTTTCCTTCTTCGGAAACGCCTTCTTCCCTTGGCGTTTTCCGGGTCAGGAAGCCGTACCGCAGAACGTCTTTGTGCATCAGCACCACTTTCCATTTTTTCCTGGTTTTTTCCATGTCCGCCTTGAACCAGGCCAGCTGATCCTGCAGGAGATTGGGCTGAAACTCTTCCATCTCCCGCATCTGGGTATTCAGCACAACATAATGCACGTCACCGTAATCAAAGGAATAAAACTGGTTCTTGTAGGAAGCCGGTGCTCCTTCCGGCAATTGGAAATAATGGAGATATGCCTGGGGCATCCGCACTTTCCAGTCCATGGTGTACGTTTCATGATTACCCATAACCGGCGCCGCGGGAATCCGGGTGATCATGGATCCGATGCGGGTGAACCATTCATTCCACTGGTAGGCATGTTCCCCGTTATCCACCAGGTCTCCCATGGTGATGAAGAACCGGGCGTCCCTGTTGCGCTGCCAGGCCGGCATGGCTACCTCTTCCCAGACTTTATATTTGGCGCTCTGACTGTCCGGAAAAATCAGCGCCTTATAGGTGTTGTGAGTATTCGCCGTGTCCAGCCTGAACCATTGGCTGCGCCGGTTTTCATGCCCCAGCCGGTATTCATATTCCGTGCCGGGCTGCAGGTTTTGCAGGGTCACCGTGTGGACGTAGGTAGTTTTTCCGTTATCGGTAAACTTGTCGTTAAGGCGTTCTTTCTGCGTAGAAACACTGCTTTTCATTGCGGCATCGTTTGTGTTTTTCTGCGCCTCTTTAGTATCTTGTGCGCCAGAAGGTATTTCTGCTTTGCCAACCAAACGGTACTCCACAAATGCATCTTTGTTTTCCGGTTCCGACTGCCACATGATGGTACGCGACGAAGAACTGTCAGCCGTAATCACCTGCCGGAGATTAAAGGCGTCTGCTTTCGTGAAGGCGATATAACGCTCCTCCGGTTTCCCGGAGCCCGTTTTGGGCGCTCCGTTACCGCAGCCAAGGAACAACACGCCAAACACAAGGGCTAATATGCCAAAGGCCAGCGTCAGCAAAACTGCCATCAGGTTTTTATAGAAGCTTTTGCTCTGTTTCATACACAGTCACCAATTTCCTATTTCCTCTTCCCCGTAATGCCGCGCTTGATTATGTTCTCCCCGAATTTGCTTTTCAATGCGTCGATGGCCTGGTTACGCTTCTGCATCCGCTCATTGTCTTCAAAACCCAGTACCGGCTCGTCCTCCGGTCGGAACAGACTGCTCACCGATACCCCTAACAGGCGAACTCCCGGCTTCACATGAATCTTCTGCAGCATCTGTTCCGCCAAAAGGAAAATGTCTTCATCCCAGGCAATCAGTCTGTCGCCGGTGGAACTGCGGGTAATCATGCGGAAATCCGCAAACTTCACTTTCAGCGTCACCGTGTGTCCTGCCAGATGTTCCCGGCGCAGACGCCAGCCTACCTGCCCGCACAGGTCCAGCACCGCCTCCCGGCAGGAATCCATATCCGTCAGATCCCTGTCAAAGGTAGTTTCTCTGCCAATGGACTTTGCTTCTTCTTCATTGACGACCGGCCTGTCGTCTAAGCCCCGGGCCAGCCGTTTCACCTGTTCCGCATTAACGCCGAACACCTTTCGCAGCAATCCCACATCGGCTTCAGCCAGCTGCCCGATTTTTTCAATACCAAACTGTTTCAGTTTTTCTTCGGCGCTGCGGCCGATGCCGAATATTTTGGTCACCGGCAGGGGAGCCAGCAGCCCGGCCGCATCTTCCGGCGTAATTCTCACAAAGCCGTGAGGTTTTCGCATATCCGAGGCCAGTTTGGCCAGAAATTTATTGGGAGCCAGGCCTACGGATGCGCTGAGCTTCAGTTCTTCCTGAATCCGGTCCTGTACCTGGTGGGCAATGGCCTCCGCCCCGCCCAACCGTTCCATACCGGTTAAATCCAAAAAGGCTTCATCGATGGAAAGCTGCTCCACCAGCGGCGACGTTTCCCGGAAAATTTTCATGATCTTTGCCGACATTTCGGCATAACGGGCCATGCGCACCGGCACGAAAACACCCTGGGGGCACAGCCGTTTCGCCTCGAACAGCGGCATGGCAGAATGGACGCCGAATTTGCGGGCCTCGTAGGAGCAGGTGGAGACCACGCCCCGGGCAGACCGCCCTCCCACAATGACGGGCAAGCCTTTCAATTTGGGATTGTCCAGTATTTCTACCGATGCATAAAACGCGTCCATGTCTACGTGCATGATCCAGCGCTGATGAACTGACTGTTGCATAATCCTCTGTCCTGATCCAAGATAAACAGCAAATATCTTACGGAAATCTCAGTGTGTACTGATTGCAATCTTACCCTTCAATATAATTCCGCAGTACGCCGATGCCTTCGATTTCACACTCCACCACATCGCCGGGCTTTAAGAATGTTGGCGGCTTCATGCCCATTCCCACGCCCGCCGGGGTACCGGTAGCGATGACCGTTCCGGCTTTCAGGGTCATGCCCTCGCTCAGCATGACGATGATATCCGTGATGCCGGTGATCAGGTTCGCCGTGCTGGAATCCTGCCGCAGATCCCCGTTTACCCGGCAGGCAATCCGCTGTTTCGGTGGAAACGCGAACTCGTCTGCGGACACGATGCAGGGACCCATGGGCGTGAAGCCGTCCAGACTCTTACCGAAGTACCACTGCTTATGCCTTGTCTGCAGATTCCGGGCGCTTACATCGTTGACGATGGTGTAGCCGAAAATATAGTCCGGCACGTCTTCCCGCTTCACATTCTTCGCGTCTTTACCGATGACAACCCCCAGTTCGCACTCATAGTCAAGGGAATCCACCAACCCTGTATACGCGGGAATGGGCGCATCCGTTCCCTGGGAATAGCAGACCCGTTTGGAAAAGAAAATGGGATATGGGCGTTCCCCGCCGAAGCTTTCTTTGGAAAACCGCTCCGCTTCTTCCGCGTGAGCCGTGTAGTTGATCCCCAGGCACAGCACATCCTGCCGGGGCCGGGGAATCGGCGAAAGAAGTTTAACCATTTCGGCATTTACCATCATCGCATCCTTCGGGATTGCACTCACTCCCCCGGCAGCAATCAGGGCGTCCATGTCTTTATATTCATCTAATACATATAATACGTTGCCATCCAAACTGGCAGCCGTCCTTTCTTCACCGTTCAGTAAAATCATGTAGTAACGCATGAAAATCCTCCGCAATCTTTGAATACAGGCAAACAGCGTACGGATGTTCCCGTACGCTGCTCTATTATCAACAAAAACCGAAAGGCTGTTTATTTCACCTTTATCAGCTCGTACTCTCTGGTACCCATGCCGATCTTTTCCGCATGTTCCAGCGTTTCTTTCCAATGCACATGGGGATTGCTGTCCATGAAGTGGTCGTGATAGTGCTTCCAGTCCGGTTTCGCCAGATTGTCGCTGAGCTGGCTGTTGGGCATGGGCGCCGCTTTCTGGCAGGCATCCACGCAGGCCTGGTCCAAAGCCACCGGGTCAAAGGACGCGAACATGCCGATGTTGGGCAGAATCGCTGCGTCGTTGTCGCCATGGCAGTCGCAGTTGGGGGAAATATCCATGGCCAGGTTGATATGGAAGCAGGGACGGTCCTGACACACGGCCTGGGCGTATTCTGCCATCTTGCAGTCCAGTTTGTCGCCGGCATCCCATTCGTCGTTGCTGATGGCATTGAAGGTGCAGGCGCCGATGCAGCGGCCGCAGCCCTTGCAGATATTCTTGTCGATATGGGCCTTGTTGTTTTCATAGGTGATGGCATTGGAGCCGCATTCCTTGGCGCAGCGACGGCAGCCCCGGCACAGCGCTTCATCCACGACGCATTTCCCGGAAGAATGCTGTTCCATCTTACCGGCCCGGCTGCCGCTGCCCATGCCGATATTCTTCAGCGCGCCGCCGAACCCCGTCATTTCATGTCCTTTAAAATGGGCCAGACTGATAAACACGTCCGCATCCATGATAGCGCGTCCGATTTTCGCTTTTTCCACGTACACGCCGTTCTTAACCGGAACCTCGGTTTCGTCCGTGCCCCGCAGACCGTCAGCAATAATGATCTGGCAGCCGGTTGTAGTGGGATTGAAACCGTTCAGGTTCGCGCAGTCCATATGCTCCGGCGCATGCCGGCGGCTGCCGGGATAGAGGGTATTGCAGTCTGTCAGGAAGGGGATCCCGCCCTGTTCCTTCACCAGATCGGCAACCACCTTCGCATACTGGGGACGCAGGAACGCCATGTTGCCCAGTTCGCCGAAATGCATTTTGATAGCGACAAACTTGCCTTCCATATCGATCTTCTTAATGCCTGCCACAAGGCAGAGCGTTTTCAACTTTTGCAACAGGCTTACGCCCACCTGTACCCGGAAATCCGTAAAATACACCTTTGATTTTTCCATGACGTTTCCTCCCTTTTCAAAATATCTCTTTGTATATGTTTCCTACCTTATGTGTTATATTATACCTGCTAAACTTGACTCTATGTCAAGAACTAATTTGATTTTTTTAAGGAGACGCTGATTCAATGAGTTTGTGTGCAGACGAATGAATCAGCGTTTCTGTAAGTCATAATTCGGTTAGCCTTGACAAACTTCCGGGGTTGGTGTATCATTTGGTTAGTCTTGGCTAACGCTTTATGATTCGGACAGTTCGGCCGGGGCCAATATTTTAACCATAAGTTAGCTACAGCTAATCATATATGCTGTTCAAGGAGGCTCTCACCATGTTACCACTCCCTACTGCCCAGGAAGGCGAAGTGATAGAAATCAAAAAAATCACCGGCAATGATGCCACCCGACTACATCTGGCAGAAATGGGCTTCACCGTAGGAAGCAAAATCACCGTCGTCACCCGTCTGGGCGGAAATATGATCCTGCAGGTACGCGATTCCCGCGTAGCGTTGGACGAATCCATGGCACGGCGCATCATGTACTAAGCAGTTATTCAAACCGGTCAGTACAATCTGACCAGTACATAATCAGTACAGTTTACTATAGCAGTGCATTAGCGAGTTACCAAGCTCTTTAAAATCTGAAAAATTCAGCATCATTATTTCCCTAAGTTAGCAATAACTAATCATAAATTGCAAGGAGGATATCTGAAATGACATTAAACGAAATTCCGGTAGGCGGCGTCTGCACCGTTACCAAACTGAACGGCACAGGCAAACTGCGCCGGCGAATTATGGACATGGGCATCACCAAAGGCGTAGAGATCAAGGTCGTAAAGATTGCCCCCCTGGGAGATCCCATGGAGTTAAACGTGCGGGGCTATGAACTTTCCATTCGCAAGAGCGAAGCAGAAAGCATCGAAGTACAGTAAGGAGAAACGAAATGGATATCAAAATCGCGTTAGCAGGCAACCCCAACTGTGGCAAGACCACCCTGTTCAATGAACTCACCGGCAGTTCCCAGTACGTTGGCAACTGGCCCGGCGTTACGGTTGAGAAAAAAGAAGGCCGGCTGAAAGGCCACGACAATGTCATCATTCAGGATTTACCCGGTATCTATTCCCTTTCCCCTTACACGCTGGAAGAAACTGTCACCCGTAAATACCTGATCAACGAAAAGCCCGACGTGATCCTGAACATCATCGACGGCACCAATCTGGAACGCAACCTGTACCTCACCACCCAGCTGATCGAAGTAGGTCTGCCCGTGGTCATCGCCATCAATATGATGGATCTGGTCAACAAGAACGGCGACACCATCAACCTGCAGAAACTGTCTGCGGAAATCGGGGCCCCGGTCTACCCCATCAGCGCCCTGGAAGGCAAAGGCTGCCTTGACGTTGCCGAAGCTGCGGTAAAGGTTGCGGAAAATCATCAGGTGTTCAAGGCGCCGGAACTGCCCCACGTATTCCGTGGCAGCGTGGAACATGCCCTGGCCCATATCGAAGAAAGTATCAGCGACAAGGTGGACAAAAACACCCTGCGCTGGTTTGCTATCAAGCTGTTCGAGCGTGACGAACAGGTGCTGGAAGACCTGAAGCTGCCAGTGAGCCTCACCGATCATCTGGAAGAGCATATCAAAGACTGCGAAGCGGAAATGGACGACGACGCGGAAAGCATCATCACCAACCAGCGGTATGAATATATCGGCAGCATCATCGACGCCTGCATTACCAAAAACCGTCCGAAGCATGCGCTGACCCTGTCCGACAAAATCGACCAAGTGGTGACCAACCGCTTTCTGGGTCTGCCCATCTTTTTCATTATCATGACATTGATGTACTACATCTCTATCACCACCGTCGGCGGCTGGATGACCGACTGGACCAATGACGTATTTTTCGGTGAGATCGTGACCGATGCGGCCAAAAACATGCTGGAATCCATCGCGGCGCCGGAATGGCTCAGCGGTCTGGTCGTTGACGGCATTATCGGGGGCGTAGGCACCGTACTGGGCTTTGTTCCCCAGATCCTGCTGATTTTCTTCTTTATGTCCTTACTGGAAGACTCCGGTTACATGGCCCGTGTTGCTTTCATCATGGACCGTATCTTCCGTCAGTTCGGCCTGTCCGGCAAGTCTTTTATTCCTGTACTCATCGGCATGGGCTGCGGCGTACCTGCCATCATGGCAGCCCGCACCATTGAAGAAGAGCGGGACCGCCGCATGACCATTCTTCTGGCCACCTTTATTCCCTGCGGCGCCAAAGCGGAGATTATCGGCATGATCACCGCCGTATTCTTCCCCAACTCCGTGTTCATGGCTCCCGGTATGTACTTCCTGGGGCTGGCCATCATCGTGCTGGCCGGTATCGCGTTAAAGAAAACTTCCTGGTTTGCCGGGGAACCGGCTCCCTTCGTCATGGAACTGCCCGCTTACCACATGCCTTCTATAAAAGGCGTGCTGATCCACATGTGGGAACGGGCCCGCGGTTTTATCATCAAAGCCGGCATGATTATTTTCCCGATTTGCGTATTGCTGTGGTTCATGCAAACCTATAACTTCAGCTTCGAAATGGTAGAAGAAGTAGAAGAATCCATGCTTGGCGTTGTCGGCAACAGCATTTCCTGGATTTTCGCCCCCATCGGCCTGGGCGACTGGCGGGCCACTGTGGCATCCATTGCCGCCTTCCTTGCCAAGGAAGACGCCGTCGGCGTGCTGGCGATGCTGGCCGGCGCTGCGGAAGACGCGGAGGAAGCCCAGGTTATGGAATCCCTGTCCAAACTGATGCCCCCGATGGCTGCGTTCTCTTACATGATCCTGAACCTGTTTGACCCGCCGTGCCTTGTTGCTATGGCCACCTGCTACCGTGAAATGGGCAGCCGTAAATGGGGGCTGTTCGCTATTGCGTTCCAGGCGATTTTAGGGTACTCCCTGGCTTTCGTATTCTATAATCTGGGCAGCTGGTACGTTGGCAACGTGCCCTTCGGACCCATGCAGGGCATCGCGCTGTTCCTGGTTGCAGTTGCTCTGTACTTTATCTTCCGGCCGGCCAGACCGTATGTGAAGCCGCAGGAAAATGTACATGCATAAATAGTATTGGCAAGTTCAGTTTTTATAGGAGACCCGTCATGAATCTTCCATCTTCTATTCTTTTCGCGGTTATTTTTCTGGCGTTCGTTTTCACCGCTCACCGGCTGATGAAGCGCGTCTTCAGCGCATTAAAGAACGACGGGGGTGAAACCGGCTGCAGCTGTTGCAGCGGAAAATGTTCCCATTGCAGCCATTGTGCTAAAGCCGCAGAAATCAGCAGACAATGAAGTAATATAATTCTCTCCATTGTTTTGCTGTATCTTTTCTTGACCTCGTATTCATGTTATACTTAGAGCGGTACAGATTTGTGCCGCTCTAATTTTCATTTTCGGAGTTATCCATGAAACGAATTCGTAACGGAATTATTTTACCGGTAATACTACTGCTGATATGGTACCTCATCACCCGCTTGCAGGTCTTCAGCCTTTATCTGCTCCCCTCTCCGGGAATGGTATGGGACGCGCTGACAGAACTGGCTGCATCCGGTGAACTGGCGAAGCACCTGTCCATCAGTCTGCGCCGGGTTTTTTTCGGGTTCCTGCTGGCAGCCTGCACCGCGATCCCGTTGGGTATTTTATGCGGGCGCAGCCGGTATTTTTACACCTACTGCTGGTTTTTGCTGGAATTCTTACGGCATGTGCCGCCTCTGGCCGCCATTCCTTTAATCATATTATGGGCAGGCATCGATGAAGCTTCCAAACTCACCATCATCTTTCTGGCTTCTTTCTTTCCCCTGTTCCTGAACACCTGCAGCGGCATCCGCAACTGCGACCCGAAGTTGCTGGAAGTGGGGCAGTCTTTGGGCTTTTCCAAAGCGCAGCTGATCCGCCACATCCAATTGCCTGCCGCACTGGAAGCCATCGTCACCGGACTGCAGCTGTCGTTAGGCTACAGCTGGCGCGCGTTAATAGGCGCCGAGCTCATCGCCGCCTCTGCCGGTATCGGGTACCTGATCCTTGACGCCGAGGAAATGTCACGCCCGGATATTGTTCTGGCAGGTATGCTGTGCATTGGCATCATCGGCAGCATTTTGGACTGGGTGTTCCTGCATATCCTGCAGCGTCTCATTCCCTGGTATCAGAAAAAGTAAAACTGCTTTGTTTTAAACTACGCGACAACAAATAACATACAAATACCCTCTTTAGTCAGATGCTCTCTTCTGCAACAGGAGCAAGCACAAACAGGAGAAAGTACAAACAATTATGGACACTACTCTTCTTGCACTTCACAACTTAAAGAAGACTTACGGCAATAAAACAGCGGTCAACGTTGATTCGCTGGCAATTCAGCCCCACTCGTTCACCTGCATCGTCGGCAAAAGCGGCTGCGGCAAAACTACGTTGCTGCGGCTGCTGTCCGGACTGGAAACGCCGGATACTGTTACGAATGTAAAAGACCAAACGGCTGCATCATACAGCATAACCGGTCAAAACACAAACGTTGCCTCCTGCATCACCGGCCTGCCTGCCAAAACCGCGCCCGTCTTTCAGGAACCAAGGCTCATGCCCTGGCTCACGGTAAAAGAAAATATCATGTTTTCGCTGAAAGGGCAGGCCGGGAACGCAGCGAATTCAGATGTTTCGTTGCCCTCACCGGAAGACCGTTGTAACCAATTGTTGAACGAACTGGAATTAACCGACGCTGCCGGCCTTTACCCCGCGCAGCTTTCCGGCGGCATGGCCCAGCGGGTTTCTCTTGGCCGCACCCTGTTTTACGATCCGGAATTAATCTTAATGGACGAGCCTTTCAGCGCGCTGGATTTCTTTACCCGCCGTAACTTACAGGACATGGTGCTTCGACTCTTTCAGCACCAGAAAAAAACGATCCTGTTCGTCACCCACGACGTGGAAGAAGCCCTTCTGCTGGGCGACCGCATCCTGGTCATGGAAAACGGCAACATCAAAGCTGACATGCCCGTAGCACTACCCTTCCCTCGCAAAGCAGCCGACTCTTCACTGCAGGAAATGCGCCAGCTAATTTTGGATTTGCTGGCAGAATAATAAATCCGGAGTCACAAAGCTCCGGATTTTTCTTTTTGTATGCATGAACCCCCGCCACTATGGCGAAGTTTTTATAGAGACAAAAACGCTGGCAACGTGAAGCTGCCAGCGTCTAAACATATTATTATATTGTCTTTCTGACGGAGAACGGTTTATTGTTATTCCGCCAAATCGGTTGTAGTTTTTTACTTGCTGTTACCAGCTCACGCTGAGGGCGCCGCTGAAGCCTCTCTTCTTCCCTGCCCATAGATTTAGACCGAAATCAAGGGTAATCGGACTCTTGGCGCCCGGCTTCATCCTGTAGCCCAGTTCCAAAAGACCGCTTCCGCCTTTGATACTCGGGCTGGGCGTGCTTAAGTCCTGATAGTAAGCCGTGGCTTCGCCCTTGAACTCGTATTCGTAAGCGAGGCCCGCGTACATGCTCCGCGTCTTGCTGATATGATGGCTATATTTGCCGCCCACACGCCAACGCATCGAGTTCACAGCGCCGAAGTCGAAATGTTCTCCCGTTGACAAATCTGTTTCGGAGCCACGCTGATGGGTGTAGAAAAGTTTAGTGTAGAGGTCTAAGCTGCCTTTTTCGCTGACCTTTTTCACTTTGCCGACGCCCAGGTGGGCCGCGAAATAGTTGCTATCAGTGTCATATGTCACGTCAAGAGAGTTCAGGTTGCCCCGGTAGTCACTATTCATACGACCGCCCCGAATGCTTCCTTCGTACCAGAGGCCATCTGTATTGTTCTGCCGCAAGAATGCGCCAACGCCGAAGAAATTTGCATCGCCATCGCCCCTGGTTCCGTCGTCCAGATGGGAGGTGTAATTACCCCGCCCATATTCCGCGATGGGACCGAAAACCATAATGCCATTTTTGTTCTTCAGGGCACGGGCGAAGCCCACGTTAAAGTTCCAGCCCCGCGTATCAACGTAGGAACCGGATTGGGCCCGCACGCCAGAGCCGCCCATGGCCGCAAAAGGAGCGAAGATACCGCCCCGTACCGCTTTCGCTTCGCCGGTGTTGCCAAATGCCTCGGTTGCCGCCTCGCTGACTGCATTTGTGATGCCGGTGGAAGCAAAGAAGTCCGCACCGGAGTTCAACATGGTTGCGGCGGCAGCGCGGGTTTCCGTCAGTGACTTGGACTGCTCGGTGATGGAACGGACTGTACCAATAAAATCGATGCTCTTCCCGTCAGCGCTCAACCTTGCAGCGCCCCTGTATTCTATTACCGCGCCCTGCGTCGGGTTTGTAATAACTGTATCCGCATTGGTCTTGATGGTCGCATTGTTGACGAGAAGATGCACCACATCTCCAATGGCGAATTCAGACTTCATATGAATCCTGGTATTGATTTTGACCCCGGAAAGATCCGTCTGCTGGCCTCCGTTTAATGTCAAAAGCGTCGTATCCTTTATATTACCGGGAGATGTGTAGAAATTCACCGTGTTGAAAGCTGCGATATTTTTTGCTGTAAGACCGATACCTCTCACGTTCAGCGAGTTGCCTCTGCCGACGCTTAGCACCCCGGCGTTATTGATTAGGCCGCCGTAGAGCACGCCAAGCACGTTGCCGGCGTTGAAGTTCACCGTGTTGTTGTCGGCTTTGAGGGTCGGCGTATCTGCCGCTATATTGGATGAAAGCAGAACGTTGCCGCCGTAAACATCTTTGGCAATGTTGCCGTCGATGTTCACCGTGTTACCGCTTGCGCTCATCGTAAGCTTTGAGGCGGTGAGAGGGGCATCCGTCTCGATGGCCGCCTGACCGCCGTAGACATCCACCGCGGATCGGTTTGTGGTGACGGTGTTATTATCGGCAGTCAATTTGGAAGAAGAAAGCGCAAGCGCCCTGGTGCCGGTGCCAAGATCTGAAACCTTAAGTGCAGAGCGGCCACCGTAAAGGCCCGTGACGCCGGTGGCTTTTGATACACTGGCTCCATCGCTGGCCGTGTCCTGAACTGTCAGCGTGTTGCCGCTGGCATTCAGTACCGGCGAAGCAGTAAAGGAGAGGCCCTGAGGCTTGGAGGCTGGTGTTTTTGTCGTGGTTCCCGAGCCGTCCTGAGAGCTTGCCTCGGCGGAGCCATTGGAAAAGGTCATCTCTGCCGCGCCGCCGTAAGCCCGGGCGAGACCTGTAAAGGTGCTGTTCGCAGACGTGTTGCTCAGAGTGACCTGAGCCGTGTTGCCCGTCACGTCTGCCCGGGGGCTGACATCAAATGTAGTGTTATTGCCGTAATTGACGATATCAAGGTTCGCCTTGCCGCCGCTGACGACACCGGTCGCAGTTCCGCTTGTGGTAGTGCTGGTTGAAGCGTCAAAGCTGCTTGTGAGGGCCAGCGTGTTGCCGCTGACAGTCATCGTTGGGGCATACTTTATTGTGTTGTCTGCCGTATAGGTAGCTGCTGTTTCACCCGATACCGGAGCCTTGCCGCTGGTGATAGTGGAAGCCGCCGTGCCGCCGGAATAGGTGCTGCCTTCGATGGATGCGACGTCCCCATTGCTGGTATCCGTGCTTGTGATTGTGGCAGTATTGCCGGTAACGTTAATAGTAGGCGCGAGGCTGACCGTGGATTTGGCGCTTGTGTCGTCCAGATAAGTGAAGGACGCATTACCACCTTCGATGGTATCCACGGTTGCAGAACTGGAAGAAGCTTCACTCGAACCAGCCGTCGCCGTACCCTTGATGGTCTCCGTTACGTTGATGGTATTACTGCTGACCGTGATGACAGGTGATGCCTTGGTAATGTTGAAGGGCTGGGGAGTAACTGTCAGCGCTGTCCCCTGCGCGTCCTTCAGAACCGGCGCCGCGTTGTTGATCCCGAAAGAAGCCGAGCCGCCAGTCAGTGTATAGCTCGTATCCAGCTGGCCCGTCGGCGCGCCGGTAATGTCTATGTTGCTACTGACGAAAATCTTGTTGCCCGTAGCCTCAAAGCGCAGATCTCCCAACGTCACATTGGCGTTGGTATTCATATTGCCCAGGCTGCCGCTGGCATTGCCACCCATCGCTGTAAAGGTGGGAAGGGCAGCCTTTGGCAGGGCGCCCGATCCCGCCGCTGTATAGGTATACGATGTAATCAGATCCACGGTGTTGTTATTGGCTGTTATCACACCGTTTTGCCAGGAAGCTGTGTCCCGGCTTATGTATGTATTCGTCGTGGCACCGACGAAGCTCAGGCCTGCCGTGGCCGAACCACCGTTAGCGGTAATGGTAGTGGCGGCGGACTGGTTGTTACCACTGCTGTCGACCTTACCCACCACCTTGATGATATTGTTGCTGGCATCGGCATTCATGGTTTCCACGGTCATCGTCAGTCCATTGTTCGTGCCGGCGTTGTTGTTGAAATTGTTTTGACCGGCAACGGAGACGTCAGCCACGCCGCCGCTGACAACGCAACCAAGCCCCATGTTCACCGGCGTGGTGAGGCCCATCTGTGCTTTGTTACCGCTAGCCGAGGCTGTATTAGAGGTAATGGACACTGTCATGGTGCCCGTGCCTTCCATGGGCAAGATATCCGAAGTAGCTGCGCCACCGGTCAGTGAGCTTTCCGTCACGTTCGAGCTGATGTTTTCCAGCGTGATTGTGTTGTTGTTCGCCGCGGAGGAGTTCTGTACATTCGTCCAGCTTACATTGTTCGTACCGTTTTGCGTGACCTCAGTCCTGGCATTGCCGCCGTGTAACAGCATGGTCACGGTAGAGGCCTGAACAACTGTTCCTTGTTCATCCTGCTTAGTGCTCTGCTCGATATTCTGTTCCACTTTTCTGACGGTCAGTGTGTTTCCGTTGGCCTGGGCGTTATTCACAAGGCCGTTCAGCTTCGAATCCGTGTCGTTCAGGAAGACGATAGCTTCCGCATGACCGGCTCGTACTTCCAGCTCTCCCTCGGCCTCCACGTCGGTAGGCGTGGTTCCGCTTTGGGTGTTGAGCTTGCCGCCAAGGATGATGGCGTCCAGCGTTTCCGTATTGTTGTCGGCAGTAGCCGCATTAGTGATATTTCTGTATGTAGTATTCTGATAACTCTCGGTGATTATGCTCACCTTGCCGTCGCTTTTCCGTTTCTCCATAGAGGAAGGGGACTGATACCGGGCCAACGCATCGCCGCCGCTGAGCGTGGTGGTCTGTTCCAGCTCGGCACTAACGGATTGGACAGCTTCTTCCAGATTCAGAGTGCCGACGGTGAATGTATTTCCGTCAGAGGAGGCAGTATTGGTGTCCCTGTGGTCCACATAGCTGCCCCTGGCGTTGTTCAGGGCCATGGCCTGGCCGCCGCCCGCTGTTACCATGCTGCGGTACTCAATGGCCTGTCCCTGAGAGCCGTCCTGACCCGTGACATTAACTACCGGTTGCAGGTTCAGCGTGGAAAACGTTACCGTATTATTATCGGCTACAGCCGACGCACGGACGGATTGTAAGTTTCGTGTTCCCACAGTACCCGCAGTGCTCGTAACCGAAGTCACGGCGTAGCCGCCCATAATAGCCGACTTCAGTTCCAGGCCAGCTTCGGGGGAAATGGTTCCCGGGCTGTACGTCTCCACTTCCGGGATGGTTACTCTGCTGAAATCTGTGACGAAACGGAACGTGGAGTCTGCGCCTGTACCTGTGATGGTATTGCCTGAAGCGTCGGCAGTCAGCGATCCGTTGCTGCCGACAGGAGCGTTCGTCAGTCCGGCATAGGCAAAGCCGCCGAAAGCTCCGTACAGTCTGTCATCGTCGGCGGTAACCTGGATGGTACCGGGAAGCGCGAGACTGTTCTTTCCAACCGTCGCAGTACTGAGAGCTTCGCGGTAAGCATAGCCGCCGTAGCCGCTGTTACTCAGCATACCATTCACCGTCAGAGTACTGTTGGTAACCGAAACCGCCCGTTTGTTCGGATTGACAGAAGCGCCGCCGGCGGCCTCGGTGGTAACAGCCAGACCAGGCCCCACAGTATACTTCCCACCGGACACGTCGCCCGTAGTGCTGTAGCTGCCTGTTGTGGATGGATCCGGATGCGCGAACGCGACGGACGGGTACTGCCCCATCCCCACAAAGAGCAGTCCGGAGGCCAGCCCCACCGCAATCTTGCGGGACAGCGCGGTATAAGATCTTCTTTGTTTCGATGTGTGTTTCACACTACTACCCCCTAAGCTTTTAGCAATATTTCAGCGTTCCTCACTAGTAAGCGCAACCGTCATATCACAATTTAATACAAAGAACCGCATTTAATGTCGGTTATTTTCCCATATTTAACTTCAAACTTTAACCCGATGCCCTGCATTCCGGCCGCGTAATAAATATGGTCTTCTTCATGGATAACGTCCGGAGCGCCATAGGCATTTTTCAATGCAGTGGCATCCATTCCCAAACCGATGCCCGCCTTTGTTTTGGCATCGCTGTAATCGTCGGCCTTAATTCTAACCACTTTGCCGTTAAGGAATTCAAATTCCAGTGTATTGCCGTATTTGTATTCAACCTTATCACCATACGGCTTCATTTCCCGTTCCGACTTGCGGGGGGCTCCATAGGCGCTTTCCACTGCGCTGATAGAGGCGCCATACTGTATCCCGCCAAGTACCAGCTGGTCAGCGGGTACGGTTGCCGAGCAGGTAGAGCCTGCTAAAATCATACTTCCGGTAATAACAGATAACAACATTTTCTTCATCATAATTATTTCCTCCTCATAAAATTAATATCCCATGTCCTCGTCAATCAATACTACTTCCATCTCGGTATGGTTCATCTTGCACCAGTATATGGTCTGGGCGCTGCAGATTCGCTGGGGACCCCGACAGGCACAGAATGATAGTTCAATTTTTGCCGGACGGGCAATTCTACCCAGTTTACCTATATATAATTACTGTACTCATCTTACAACAATTTGCTCGATTTTGCAAACAGATTATCACAACAAGATGAAAAAATCAGCAAATCTTCCCAGCTTCGCCGGGATATTTTCCTACAATAGTATCTTCCTTTTTTCGGAAAACATGCTATAATTAGCAATAGGTAACTCAAGCTAAACCCAAGCAGGTATTGCGTTTGATTTATCACACAATGATTAGGAAATGAGGGAAAATCATGAAAAAAGGAATTGTACTGGTATTATTCACACTGTTCACCCTGACCGCCATCCTTGCAGGCTGCGGCGGCAGCGCGCCCAAAACGCCGGAAAAGAAAGCGGCCGCTCCGCTGAAGGAACTGAAAGTCACGTACGTAAAGCAGCCTCTGAACATTCCCAGCATTGTAGATAAAGCGAACCAGACCATCGTAAAGGGGTTTGAGAAAGACGGAACCAAGGTCACATTTCCGGAAATCAGTTCCGGCGCCAAGCAGACCGAAGCCCTGGCGGCGG
>JAEEGJ010013324.1_pt1 | contig 19976 bp, 16 predicted proteins | sample 8958761 | NCBI WGS metagenome assembly JAEEGJ01 (sample SAMN16246546, study PRJNA631951) | gut metagenome | biome: gut microbiome; feature: rumen; material: RS-attached | host: Bos | place: Iran: Karaj | collected 2018-10 | reverse complement strand
GGAGAAGCTTTGCAACTTCTGTAGCGAGACGTCCGAGGGTCTTACCGTCAGCGTCGATCACCAGCCATTTCCTCTCGATTGAATCCTTGGTTGCAACATATGTACCCATGTGTTTTCTCCTTGAAATTCATTATTTCTCACTGTCCCCGAAGCGCGTCAAAAAAGACTCCCGTCTCCGGTCAGCCTGCATATAATAAACGCGGGGATATTTATTGTCAAGCATTTTTCTTAAAAAATCTCGAAAATGCTCTCAAATTCTCCAAAATTCGCCCGAATTCTCCATTTTCCTCACGCGCGAAAACAGGAATCAGTGATCTGTCCTCTTTGCGTAGTAACCCTTTGTACTCTTTGCCTTCTTGGTCGCTCTCTTGGGATAGAGGCTTGATTTGAAGGTGTGGAAGTCATCGAGCTGGGAATCAATCTTCATGAAGAACGGGTAAAGCGGTGTGCAATCGCAGTGATACCAGCCTCCGTTAACATAAATAAGATTCCAATAATGGTTGCTCCTCGTGACCTTGCTGTTCGCTCTGGTTACGACAAGATTCGGGATATTTGCCCTGTCCAGAAGGACTTTAAAGCATGCGCACATTACCCAGCAGTTGCCCTTGCGCGTCTTAAGACCCGTAAGCGCAGCCGACTCGAATGAAGGGTGTCCGGCCTTGCTCAGATACACGATATGGTGGCAGACCCACTTATAGATGTTCTTAGCATATTCAGTTGTGTTCTTGCCCTTCTTTATGCCTTTGAGGATCTGGTCGGCAAGCTTATAGCATTCCTTGTTCTTAATGTCAGGCGCAGATGACTGCCAAACTTCAAACGTAGCCTTGGCTTCCGTGACGTTGCCGGAACGGTCATGCGCCGTGTAGGTTACTGTGTATTTACCCGGCTTGTTAAGGTTGAGCTTGGACGCGTCAATGTTTAAGACAGGCTCGGGATCGTAATCGTCGGTCACCGTGATGCCTTCCCTTAAGTCGATCTCGTCTCCCTGCCTGATCATCTGGCCATTCTTGATGCCTGTTATCACCGGCGGAGTCGAATCCTTTTTCACGTGCATGGGAACTTCGATGATCATCGAATTCTCATAAGGATCCGTAACAACGACGGGCACCTTATAATCTCCGCCTGCGCTTATATCGGGAATGCTGTCCCTGTACTTTACGCTCGCGATTCCGTTCAGATCGTAAAGATCGCTTACGCAGTCCTCTGCTTCAGGGAATTGGTCGACCGTGAAGAACTCCTGCTTTACGGCCTTGCCGGTCGGCGCAGTGGTGTCCTGTATCGTAAGCCTTACTTCCTGGCTGAAATACTTATCAAATCCTATCTTCAGCCCGTATACTGCAGGGATCTTCGTGTCGATCCCGCTCACGTCCGTTATGAATCTTGCATTCTGAGGTTTCGTCCTGAAAAAATCATCCAGGGTAAAAGAACTCCCCGCCTCGATCGTGACATCAGTCAGCAATGGCTTGGCGTAGTAATCCCTAACGCCTGCAAATGCAGCACCGGAAATGGCAGCAAGACAGAGCAGGACCGTAATACAGATTCTTACGATCCTGAATGCTTTTTTAGAAGATGTCTTTTCACTGCCCGTTGACATCGTCTTGACCGGTTTTTCAGATTGCCTTGAAAAGGATAGAGGAAAGCGTCTTGTCCTCTCCTGCAATGAACTGGATCTGTGTGTGCCCCTTCTCGTAGCGCAGACCGTAGAGCTCTTCTGCAGTCGGGTCGCCGAACGCCTTCCTGACATCATCTAACGAAGATCCGAGCTTTACTCCTCCGCAATCGATGGAAGGGTCTCTTACTTCGATCGTGTTGATCTTATTCTTACCGTCGTGATCGTCAGCGAAAATGACTATCTCTTTGTAATCGTAGGTCTCTTCCATGCCGTTGAAAGCGCAGGACATTACCTTGTTGTAGATATAACCTTCACCAAGCGCCTTGATAGCAACGGTGGTATCCATTCCGGGAGTGAGAACAGTACCCTTGTAGGTGATGCTGTAACTATCGTCGGAAGGCTTCGTGGCAGCAGCGGATTCCTTGCCCTCTTTTGAAGCAACGGTAGCTGCAGTGCCTCCCGAGATCAGCTGCGGCGCAGCAGTTTCTTCAGTCTTGGGTGCGCAGGATGCCATTACGGACAATACAGATACCGCAACTGCAACAGCGGCGATCTTTTTAAAACTCTTATTCATTTCCATCTCCTTAATCCTTAAAACAAGGAGCCCCGAAGGACTCCCTGCTGTTGTAATTAATTGTACTATTTCTTTTTGTAAGGGAAGCCCGATTTGATCTTACCGTTATATACGTCGACCCATTTCTGTACCGACTTTGTTGATCGTTTCGGGAATCCTTTCTTCGCGTAAGAATGGTTCGTAGGAGCCTTTGCGATCTCCTTATCGGTCATCATGAAGCAGAAGAATCCTCTGGGTGCGAGTCCCTGCATATAGATCTGAACATCGCAGTGATACCATTCACCGTTGAGCTTAACGAGGTTCCAGTTGTGGATACGCAGTCCGGGGACTCTCTTTCTCATGATAAGGTAGTTCTCGATTCCGGCAACATCGAGCATAGCTTTGCAGGCACATGCTCTTCCGTAGCAGGAAGCTCTCTTCTTGGTGAAAGCGCTGATAGCTGCTTTAGCCCATCCCTTATAAGGCGTAGCACCGGTAGAGAAGTAAATATGATGATATACCCAGTAATAGATATTCATCGCCTTTACCACGTCGGTATCCTTGGACTTGGTGATCTTGGCAAGCTGTGTTTTCGCGAGAGCGAGAGCTTTATTAAGATCCTTCTGGTTGGTCGTAACACCGCCGTTATATGTTCTGTAAACGGTAACGGATGACTCGACTTCAGTCCTGTTTCCTGCCTTGTCGGTAGCGATGTATGTAATAGGATACTTGCCTACGACAGTGAGGTTGACCTTTGAATAATCAACATCGATCTTAGGCATCGAAGTATAGTCGTCGGTTGCCTTAACGCCTTCGAGATAATCATCCTTGGTGATCTTGTCCTTGTCCTTCGCGACATGCTCGAAAGTCTGAATACCCTCGAGTACCGGCGGAGTATGGTCGTCTGTGACCTTGAAAGGAACCTCGACGATAGATGAATTTCCGTCCTCATCGGTGAGCTTTACCGGAATGATCATATCTCCGGTGTTCATGACAAGATCGGGTGTGCCCTCTGCATATTCGATCTTAACATCCGTAAGATCGAAAACGTTCTTAACGAGCATGTCCGCTTTCGGAGCCTTTCCGCAGTACATATCAACAGGTACCGGGTCAGCTATCGGAGCAGTCTTGTCGACAACCTTGAGGATAGAGCTTACATTATGTCCGCCGCAGTCAAACCAGATCTCATATGTGGCAAGCTTGCCGGTGTCGATCTGTTTGATGTCGGTAACAAAGGTTGTATTGACCGGCACTTTCGTAAAGAATTTCTCAAGTGTGATCGGATGACCATACTCGAGCTCGACTTCGGGAATGACCGAAGCGTCAATGCTTCCGATAAAGTGGGAATACATACCGAACGCAAAGAAAACTCCCAGGGCTCCACCCGCCAGAAGAGGCATCAGGAGGAGTCCCAGGAATCTTATTATGCTGAATTTGTTCTTCTTACCGACCGACAATGGTTATACCTTCGCCTGATATGCGATCGATGTTACCTTACCGTCCATGATTGTGAAGGTAAGAACGGATGTGCCCTTGTAATATACAAATGCGTTATCTGTTGAAGCATCCTTATCAGGCTCACCGTAAGCAGCCTTGACCTGCTCTGCAGTATTGCCGATGAAGATGCCCTCAGCTGTAGAAACAGTGTCATCGCTGAGAAGGATCATTGAGATGGAATCTTCCTTCTCAACAGGGTTGGTCTGAATAGAGAAAGAACCATTATTATATGTATATGTCTTTGCAATGCCCTGACCTGCGCAGCTGGGTGCTTCGTTATAATCATAGTTCTCAGGAAGGCTCTTAAGAACCTTGCTCATAGGAGTGTTGATAACGACATTTACACCGTTGTACTTGAAGATGAAGTTGTTCTTCTCAGCTTCAGGGTCGATGATAGCGATGTTCTCGCCGTCGACACCAGCTCCGCCCTGCTTCTGGGAAGAGATGATGTTGATACCGGAAGAAACGGGCTTCTTCTCGTTCTTGCATGCTGTGAGCGCAGCAGCGCCGATAGCTGCTGTAAGTATGATTGCAGTAATTTTCAAACCTTTCATAAGTTTACCTCCATAAAATAAACAAGAATATGATACATATTTATCGGTTTTCAAGCATTCAGAGTTAAACAACAAATTTGTTTAACTCAACTTTTGTATTTTATTATATTGTGCACAAGAAAATTGTGGCTATTCTATGGCATTTGCACCATAGTTCTTCAAAGCACCGTATTCCTTGATCTCGCGCTCCTGATCTTCCCTCATGAAATCATAGAAAGCGATCTTTTTCCCGTATTCGGACGCGACTTCAGGCACGTTCCTGTAATCGGTGAGTCCGTAGTTGTCCTTTAAGATCTTTCCGAAATAGGCGCTGAGCTTCTCGGCTCCGTTAAGATTGAGATGGAGTCCTGCATCATGGGTATCCGTGGTCAGATCGATTCCGATCTCTTCCGCATAGTTGTTGAAATTCAGATATGTCAGCCCATGCTTCGCTGCATATTCCTCTACGTTCTCATCCCACTGGGGATACCAGCCGTATTCTATCGGAGCACGGACCAGAACAAGCTTGACCCCCTTCTCTTCGCAGAGGAGCCTGATCCTTTCCAGATAATCCATCGCGTTGTCTCCGAATGCCGTCTTGGTAAGCGGGACCTGGGGCGGATACTTCACGAAAGGCATAACATCGCATCTCATGTAATAGCCGTTGTGTGATGTAATGTCTTTTGAAAAAACATGCTTAAAGTCAGTCGGTGTAAGCTCGTTCCATCTGTCATGGTAACGCAGGATCGGGAAAACGTATGAAGCAAACGTCTCCTTCTTCATCATGGAAGCGTTGATCGCATCTATCTTGTCCTGAGACCATCTCATGCCGTCAAGGGTCATGCGGTTGTAGGCCTCGTTACGCGGCTTGTTGAACTGGAGACCGTGAACGGTCAAAACGACGACCTTGGGTGTCTCGTATCTCAATGTATCCCTTATCAGATAATAGGACTGCCAGATATACTGCTCGCCGGAACCTCTGATATACGAGGAGATTCCGTAATCCTTATACATCTTTATCGGCGAAAAGTTCTCGTAAACGTCGCAGTCACCGAAAAAGACCACCTCATGCGGGACCTTCTCCTTGTAGTACTCTTCCGTGAACGAACCCTCTATGACGCCCTTCTGATATTTCGGCATCAGAAGACGCTGAACAAACCACAGCATGCAGATGCTGACGGCAAATAAGATCACAGCTGTAAGTATTCCCTTTGCCGGGGACTTTTTCTTCTCCAGATTGCTCTTCGTCATTACATTGCCTTTTTGAGGTTATGGAAATCTTTAAGAGCCTTCCATCCGATCTTGACGATCTTGCGGATGTTGATGGAATTCTTGCCTGCCTGTCTCGGTCTGAAGGTAACCTGTCTGAAGGTCATCTCTTCCTTGTAGTAGGCAAAATACGTGGTCATCATGATATTAGGAAGGTTGTAATCCTTGTCGAGTCTCGGCAGATACTTTGCAACGGTCTTTGCATCCATAAGTCTGAAAGGTGCATTCGCATCCGGTACCTTTACGTGGAAATAGCACTTGATAAGGAAGCAGACTACCTTCTCTACAAATGCTCTGGACTTGCCGTCGCCTCTTACCGCGCGGTGACCGAAAATACCCTTGTATCCGTTCCTGAGCTGCCAAAAAGCATCGAACTCTTCGGGAAGAGTCTGGCCGTCCGAATCGGTCTGGAAAATATAATCCGCACCGCACTTGATTGCATAACCATAGAGCGCGATGACCTTGGGACCGTGCTGCTTGCCGGTATCGGAAAGGATAACGAGCTGGGGATATTTCTCCTGCATCTTAACCAGGATCTCATGAGTATCGTCGGTGCTTCCGCTGTCCGCAACTACCAGTCTCGAATCAGGGTTCTTTCCCTCAAGGACCGGATACCAGGATGAGACTACATCCTCTATATTGTCCCTCTCATTGTAAGCCGGCATTACGACATATAATGTGTCCATATCAGTCCTCCGATACTTCTTTCAGGTTTTTGCTTTCGTCTATGATATAGCGCGGACGGCGCTTGGTCTCAAGATAGATCTTTCCGATATACTCACCTATAACTCCGAGGCTGATCATCTGGATACCGCTGACAAAGCATATGATACATGTCATTGATGTCCAGCCCTCGACTATATTACCGGTTGCCGCGCTGATGAGCGCGTAGATTATTCCGATGAATGACAGCAGAGCTACAATGACACCGAGCACCGTTATGATGCGCAGCGGTTTTACCGAGAATGAAGTGATGCCGTCGATCGCAAAAGAAATCATCTTTCCCAAAGGATAATGCGTGCTTCCTGCGATTCGTTCTGCACGGGCATAGTACACGATTGAGCTCTTGAATCCCATATGGGGAATGATGCCTCTCAGGAAGAGATTGACTTCACTGTATCCTGCCAGAGCATCCAGAACACGGCTGCTCATAAGACGGTAATCCGCATGATTCGGGATGATCTCGATGCCCATGGCGCGGAGGATCGCATAATACCACTCGGCGGTAGTTCTCTTGAATGCGGAATCGGATGTCCTGTCATTCCTGACGCCGTAAACTATATCCATGCCTTTGGCATACTCATCGACCATCTGCTCTGCGCAGGCAATGTCATCCTGGCCGTCGCAGTCCATCGAAATCGTAATATCGCAGCGCTTGCGTGCTTCCATAAGGCCTGCGATAAGAGCATTCTGATGTCCGCGGTTATGTGAAAGCGAGATGCCGCAATAGTGAGGATCCTCTTCCGTGAGTGATGAGATGATGTTCCAGGTATTGTCCTTGCTACCGTCATTTACAAACATGACGCGGCTTTCGGGGCTTATCTTTCCTGCATCTATCATAGAATTGAGCTTCTCAAGGAAAAGCCCGCTCGTCTCAGGAAGAACCTGTTCTTCGTTATAGCATGGAATGACAAAATACAAAACAGGTGTCACAAGCATCTCCGAAATACATAGTCTGATAGCATATTATAACATAATAAGCGGACCGTCAGGCTCATGACTTGATCTTGTGATTCTTATAGTCGATCTTCTTCTGGACCGATGCCGTGGCGCTTTCCGGATACTTCTTCTGATCGAACTCAAATCCGTTCCATCCGTCATGCCAGAATGAGAGGAGCTCCTTTGTCGTATACATGAAGAAATAGCTTGAGTAGTTCTGTCTCCACGTAGCATCGCAGTGATACCACTGACCGTCAATCTTTACATAGTTCCAGTAATGCTTTGCCACCTGGTAAGGCCACCTTGTAACGAACATGTTTTCGATCCCGCAGACATCGAGCATGGCTCTTACACAGGAAGCCGTGGAAAGGCAGTTGCCCCTTCTTTCCCTGAACGCGTTGTAAGCTGCTTCCGTCCAAGACTTCGGCTTGATCCTGACGTTAAAGTGTATGTTGTATCTGCACCACCAAACGATCTGGAGAGCCTTTTCCATATCGGTCATTTCAGGTGTGATTATCTTATCTACGATCTCTTTGGCCTGGGCATATACTACTTCCGGCTCGACATATTCCTTCGGCTTCGGCTTGATCTTAACGTTGATCTTGACTTCACTCACGTTGCCCGTAAAATCGGTAGCCCTGTAGACCGCCGTGTATTCGCCTTCGGTATTGAGCTTGACTCCGGATGCATCGATATCGAGTCTGGGGTTCTTGTCGTAGTTGTCGGTAACTTCAACGCCTGTGCGGTACGAGATCGACTCACCCTTTATGATGGTTATATCCCTTGTGCCTGTGATTACGGGAGGAACGCTGTCGCGCGTTACCGAGAGAGGTACGAGAACGACTGTCTCGTTGCCCGCGACATCAGTCAGCTTGGCTGAAGCCGTAAATTCACCGCCTGCGGAAATGTCAGGCTTGTCTGCCCATGTGACCGTAACGGGAGTCGCATCCACGATATTTGTAACGCAATCCTTGGCATCGGGGAGCTGATCGACCGACATCATCTCCTGAGGTATCGGATCGGCCTTAGGTGCAATGGTATCCGCAACCTTGAGTTCGCAGTTATGGTCTATTCCGTAGAGCGTGATCACGAAAAACACCGACTGAGGCATCGTGTAATCCACTGTGGTGAAATCAAGATTGGTACTGAGATACTGCGGGTATTTCGGCTCGCCTTCCAGGAACATCTCGAACTTTGCGGGATTGCCCACCTCTACCGTCACGGTCTTCTTTATCAGAGAAGACTCGGAGATCATGAAGAAAGCGAATACGGTAATCGCTCCGACGAGCACCATGATGAGCCCGAAAAGCACAAACGGACGAATAGGGATCTTGACCTTGGGAGTCTGTTTCTTTACTGCCGGTTTCTTTTCAGGAGCTTTATGCTGAACGGGTCTGTTCTGAACGGGCGGCCTTTGCTGAACAGGTCTTCTGTTCTGCGGGACCTGCGGCCTTGCATGCTGCTGAGGCTGGGCAGGTCTTCTTTGAGACTGTCCGCCGGCAGATCTCGGATCGCTGTGCGGTGCAGTGTTATGTGCTGCATTGCGGGGCACGGCTTTTCTCGGAACAGCACTGTGCGGCGCGACATTTTGAGATCTTGCGGGAACAGGTGTCCTTCCACGTTGAACGGCCGGGTGATTCCCGGCCGCATTGTTTCTTGTTATATGATCTGCCGGTCTGCGAGTCTGTCCGGCACTCCCCTGTACTTTGTGCTGTACAGGCGGATTCTGACGTCGTCTTTGTTCTGCAGGCAGGTTATCGGTCATTTCTTTACTTTGTGGTTCTTATAGTCGATCTGTTTCTGAACGGACTTCGTTGCCGAAGCGGGATACTCGGCTACCTTGAAGGTGTAACCGTACCATCCGCTGTGATGGAAATTCTGTATCTCCTTCGTAGTATACATGAAAAAGTAGCTGTTATAGTTCTTTCTCGGTGTCGAATCGCAGTGATACCACTGGTCGTCGATCTTTATGTAATTCCAGTAATGGACACTGTGTCTCCAGGGATAGCGCTTGATGAACATGTTTTCGATGCCGCAGAGGTTGAGCATCTCCCTGACTGCGCACGCGTAACCGTAGCAGGTTGCGGATCTCTTCGTGAGCGCATCGTAAGCAGCTCTGTTTCTGGAAGTGGAATCGGCCTTTGCGGTATAACCGATGTTATATCTGCACCACCATACGATCTGGAGAGCCTTTTCCATCTGTGTCATATCCGGCTTGATGATCTTGTCTAAGATCTTCTGGGCGACCTTATCGACTTCCGCCTGATCGACGTATGTCTTGGGCTTTTTGATAAGCTCGACCTCGATCTCGGCTGTTGTCTTATTGCCCGAAAAATCTGTTGCAATATAGATTGCTTTATATGTGCCCGGCTTTTTCAGATCAACGTTTGAGGAGTCGATATCAAGAGTCGGGTTCTTGTCATAGTCATCGGTTACCGTGATACCATCCCTGTATACGACGGGATCTCCGACAAACGCGCTTATATTCTTTGTTCCCTCAATAACCGGAGGTGTGCTGTCCTTGGTAACGCTCAAGGGTACCATTACGGACGCCGTATTGCCGACCGCATCTGTAAGAAGCGCTTCAGCCTTGAATTCGCCGCCTGCGCTGATATCGGGGATCCTGCCCCACTTCATCGTAACTTCCGTACGGTCTTTTACGTCCGTGACACACTTCTCTACATCGGGGAGCTCATCGACCGAGAACATCGTCTGAGGGATGCCGATACCGGTAGGAGCTGTCGTATCAGCTATCTCGAGAACGCATTCCATGTTGGTCCACAGATATGTGATCGTGAAATTGATCGTCTGGGGCAGTTCAACATTAACTGTCGAGAAATCGAGGTTGCAGTCTTCGGTCTCAGGGAATGAGATAGAGTCGTTAAAGAACAGGTCCTTTGATACCGGGCTGCCTACTTCGACAACGACGAATCTGTTGATCTTGTTGGTCTCATAATCGAAGATCCTGATGCCGATATAAAGTGCGAGTGTAGCTACTGATAAGAGAAGCAGAAAAGCCAGAAAAAGAACATGTGACTTCTCCTTAACTTCTGTCTTGGATTCAGACTTGGTCTTTGAGGCAGTTTTTGTATTGTGAGCAGAAGAGCTCTTTGTTCCTCTGGCAGGCGCATTTGAAGGCCTGTGAGCAACTGCCGGCGTGTTATTGCTGTGTCTAGGCATGTTCTCGTGACGAATAGCCCTGATGACCGCCGTATCGGCAGACCTGACAGATGCCTTCGAATGCATCGAGTTTGAAATGTCCAGTTTGTTTTCCATCAATAATTCCTTTATCCGTTTTCGGTTTATCGCCGTTATCTTAACTTTGAAGGGAGAAATGTCAAGATTTACGGGGCCATCTGCCACTATAATTCCTAACTCTCATCCAAACTGTAACGAGATTTTAACACTACATTACTTCTAATAACAAAAATAAAGAAAACAGAATCACCGGACTGATCTGTCTTCTGTTTGGGTATTTCCACCATGAAGAAGTTATAATTGCTTCTATGGAAAAGACTAAAACAGCGGACCCATATTCACCCTGTATGCTCTGCCCGAGAAGGTGCGGGGCCGACAGGACTCATGGCAAGACAGGCTTTTGCAAAGCAACGGCAGAAGTTACTGTCAACCTGTCTATGATCCACCGCGGCGAAGAGCCCGTCCTTGGCGGCGAAGGCGGATGCGGAGCGGTCTTTTTTGAGGGTTGTTCCTTAAGGTGCATTTTCTGCCAGAACCATGAGATAACCTCCGTTACAGGCAAGGGCACTTCCTATGATGAAAAGTCGCTTGCGGAATTGTTCCTTAAGCTCTCGGGCGAAGGCGCAGGCGCGATAGATCTCGTAACCCCCATGCACTTTGCACCGACTGTCGCAAAAGCTGTAAAGGCAGCCAAAGATGCGGGCCTGAAAGTGCCCGTCATATGTAACTGCTCGGGCTATGAGACAGTCAGCACGTTAAAGCTTTTCGACGGCCTTGTCGATATCTATCTTCCGGATCTCAAATACTATTCTCCGAAAGTATCCGCCAAATATGCGAATGCGCCCGATTATTTCGGGACCGCGTGCCTTGCGCTTGACGAGATGTACCGCCAGACCGGGAGCTTTGTCCTTGAGAACGGCATCATGAAGCGGGGCATGATTGTAAGGCACATGATGCTGCCGGGCAATCTTTTCGACAGCAAGCACATTTTGGATTATCTCGTGTCGAGGTTCGGCGACAGCATCTATATAAGCCTCATGAGCCAGTACACTCCGATGCCACATATTCTCGAAAATGAAAAAACGCCTGAAGAACTCAGGCGCCCGTTATCTCAGGATAATTATGAAAGATTGTGTGATTATCTCGCTGAGCTCGGCCAGACCAATGCATTTGTTCAGGAGACCGGCGCTTCCGGCACGCTCATGATCCCCGATTTCAATACTTAATCCGTCTTTTTCCCGCAGCGGTCTCCGCACTCTCCGCCTTCGCAGACACGGTAGTTTCCGCCTTCGATGCAGATGTCTTTTCCGTTTATGATGGCATCGGCGATCTTATATCTTGCGGATTCGTAGATCTCGGTCACGGTAGTGCGCGAGATATCCATCTGAAGAGCGCACTCCTCGTGAGTCATCTTCTGGTAATCGACATGACGGAGAACTTCGTATTCCTCGATCGTGAGGGTCTCGCATTTTTTGCCGTCAGAACCTTCGGGCGTGAACTTCGTAAACCTGGGTTCTTCACATACCCTTCTGACTTTTACGGGTCTGGACATCAGAAGCCACCTCCATAAATCTAAGTCCGCCAAAGCGACATATGTCAATTATATCATTCTTCGGTTAAGGTTACTCCCTGAGGCAGAGCCCTGTCCCTGTTCTCTTTCGAGGTGAGGTCATAGACCGCCCTGCACTTGTACTGCACGACTCCCGATTCACCGCTCGTCACGTATATCATCACTCCGAAGCTCGCAGGATCGTAATAACTGACATCGAAATCCTTTATGAAGAAATATTCGAACGAATCGGTATTGCCCTTAGTTCCGTATCTTCCCTTCTTCATCTCGATCCTTGAAAGCATCGCCGGGTGGTCTTTGTCCCAAGTGTAGATGTATGCGTAGATGAGCTTGTCGGTCAGGACTTTGGGAGAGTTTCCGGTCATCCAGACATCACAGGTCTTGTTCTCTTCGTTATATCTGACGCCTGTCGAGACAGTGTCGTCAGTCATGGCGGTTTTGATGGTATTCCTGTAAACATCGTAGAGCGCCCTGTCTATTACCTTGCCCTGTTTCTCGTCATAGACAACGATGTTAAAGCCCCTCTTGTTATATGCGTACTCTTCGCCTCCGATAACGATCGAGCATACGTTGCCGTATTTGAGCGCTCCCGATATCATCTCGTATTCCGTTCCGTCCGCGAACTTACTCTTGTTTTCGAGCTCATGGTTTACGGCAAGTTCCAGATTCTTGCCGGGGCCTGAGACTGCGAGATACGTCGTTCCGGGCTTACCGTAGACTGAGCACTCGAGCGAAAGAGCGCCGAACGCTTTGGCGGTCTCTTCGTCCAGACCCGAAGCGACCTCGTCTCTCATGCCGATAAGGACAGTGATGTCACTTAGTCCTCCGAGCATCGTCAGATAGGATGAAAGATCATCGTACCTTACTGTCAGCTCATTGCTGCCGGTCTCATAGAATTCGTGCACGATGCCTTTTGTATCGGTCGCGAAAAGCTTAAGCTTTCCCGTGAGTATCTCTTTGAACGACAGCGGGGACGTATCGAAAGACGCGCTGTAGATCTTTTGAGCATCAAGGACAAGGTCCTTTTTTGCCACGAGCTTTCCGTCAGGCGCGTAGAACTCTCCCCTGACAGAACTGATCTCCTGCCTGCAGTTTTCGATGCCCCAGAACGAGACATTGAACATGCCCTTCTCATCGACATTAGTCTTGATGTCGAGGTAATCGAGGTTCTTTAAGATATCCTTGGACAGCATGTCGAACTTGCCGATCCTGTCATAGAACGCGCTGCGTTTGCCGAGCTCTGTGCTCAGAAAATCCACTCCGTACATTTCAGTAAGCGTGGGCATTTCAGTAAAGAGATTTGTTCCGAGTCCCAGGCGTCCGCCCTTTATCTTTACGCCCATGGCGGCAAGCGTCGTGGGGAAAAGATCGTATGTCATGTATTCACGGTGAGCAGGCTTTTCGACTTCAACGGCAGAATTGAGAACGCACACATAAGAACGCCTGCCGTATGAATCCTCGACCTTCTGGCAGTAATCCGCATCCATCGTCGGGTGATCTCCCACGAGAACCACCGTTGTATCCTTATAGAAATCCTGAGTCTTCATCCAGTTGATGAAGGCCGTGATCTGCCTTGATGAGCAGGCCATTACATTGGAGTACTGCACGTCAAAATCCTTGCTGCAGAGATCGCACACAAACCCGTCCTCGAAATGGGTATCTACCGTAAGCATAGTCAGATTAAAAGGCTTGTCCTCACTGCTCAGCTCGGTAAGCCTCGTTTTCGCGAACTCGATGAGCTTTTTGTCTTCGTATCCCCACCACACCCTGTAGTTCTTAGGGATGAAGCCGTTGTTCCTGGCATATTCGTAATCGAAGATCTGATAATTCCCGTGCTCTTTGAAATACAGCGCCCTGCCTCCGAACGTCGACTCGGAACCGCACATGAAGACCTGGTTATATCCCTGTTCATTGAGGATATCGCCTAAAGTCTTCAGTCCCGGATAGAACGAATCCGCGTATGAAGCAGCCGCGTTTCCGATGCTTCCGATTATCGGGACGCCGGATGTCTGTGCGACAAGAGCGCCCATCGTATAAGAAGAACCCGTGGTCACATAGCCGCCGTTAAGCGTCTTTCTGTCGCCTGAGAAGCATTCGCCCTCTTCAGTTGCAAGCTTGGTAAGCTCGGGGATGACATTCTTTTCGAAAGCACCGCCGGACTGCCTGTCGGCAAAAGTCATCTCAACTGATTCCAGATAGATATATACGAGATTGCGCTTTTTCTCAGGGAAAACGACATTTCCTGAAGTCGGCTCGACATAGTTCTGTTCGATGAAATCCGATTTCGTTATGCGCGAACGGATGTATTCGGGGACGCGGTATCTGACTGCCGCTCTCGCGATCTGGCAGATGAGAACAGCGCTCAGCGCGAGAAAAACGATGAGGCAGTATCTCTTATATGCCGCATATCTTTTCCTGATCCGCAGCGCAATAAGCGAGACTGTGAAAAGGATCACCGCCAAAACGGAAAACAGGACGACTCTCAGATAGAAGCTGTTCATTACGTCCTGGGATGTTCCCTCAAGCGGCGCGGACAGATAGAAGACTATCTCGTCAAAGGTTATGTCATGCCAGATGGACAAAAGCCAAGTAAGGCCGAATACCAGAAAAGCCTCCAACAGAAAAAAGAATGCCGCCAAACAGATCCCGGCATTACCGGGCCTTTCAGGCTGCTTTTTTATCTTTTTTTCAGTTGTTCCGGTTCCTTTTTTTGACATACCCACAGATGATACTTGCTTTTATTTATTTATTCAATTGCCTGATTCAGATGAAGTTTGTTATCATATTTTCAGTTTATGGGGAAGGATCGGATAATTATGCATTCCTGGCTTAAGAGAATATCAACAGCTTTGCTTACATCGCTGATGCTGGTCTCATTTATAGCGGTCAGCGTTTCAGCTTCAGAGACAAATGTCTCATCAGCCTATACCGCTCCTTCAGGAGCGACTCTGACTTACCGTTCGCTCATTCAGAAAAAGAAATGGGAATCATCATTCAAAAAGCAGGGTGAAGTATCAGGCACAGTCGGTAAATCTTTGAGGCTTGAAGGTATCCAGATAAAGATCTCGAGCGATACCGAAGGCAGTGTTGAATACAGCACGCTTGCTCACAAGAAAGGCTGGGCTGCTTCCAAGACAAACGGTCAGACTTCAGGCGGAAGCGGCCAGTTTATCGAGAGGATAAGGATCAGTCTCACCGGCGCGCTCGCAGATAAATACGATATCTATTACAGAGTCCACATGCCCTTTAACAGAGGATGGATGGGCTGGGCAAAGAACGGCGAAGCAGCAGGAGTCGCGCACTACAAATACAATATCGAGGCAATACAGATCGTCCTCACCGATAAGGATGCAGAGGCACCCGGTACAGTTAACGGCATCAGTTCGGAGAGGAATTCTCCCATCCTTACCGCTCAGTCGGTTAAGGATGCCATGACCGCAAAAGCGCAGAACTACAGCAGCGAGACCAACTGGCTCGTCCTCACCGATACTAAGTACTATTTCACTGCCGTATTCAAAGGCTCGCGCGGCAACTGGGAGCCTGTCAGGTTCATATACTGCGCAGTAGGAAAGAAGTCGAGCAAGACCAGAAAAGGCTCGTTCCGCATGAAGAGAAAGCGCTCTTATTTCTACTATTCGAAATACCGCTGCAAGTGGGCATCCAAATACAGCGGCCCTTACTACTACCACAGCATCCTTTATAACCGTTCCGGCAAAAAGATCTTAGACGGCAGACTCGGCAAGATGATATCTCACGGCTGCATCCGCATGGAAGCTGATGATGCAAAGTACATCTACGATCACGTGCCTAAGAAATCAACAGTGCTCGTGTATTAACAACCGGAAACAAATGAAGAGGCTGTCTCAATAATGAGACAGCCTCTTTTTATGTTCGTTCATGTTCGTTCATGTTCGGCAGCTTTTGAAGCAAAATACCTATAAAATCCGCCATTTGCTGATTTTTATAGGTGTGGCAGGCACTCTCCGGGTGCCTCTATTTCCAAAAACACCTATAAATTTCGAGATTTTCCATTTTTTATCGGTATCAGTTTTTTGAAACTGAATGATTTTACCGATAAAAAACTGATAATCCGCTTTTTTATCGGTGTCTATCTCCTGTTTTAACTGTTCCTGAACAGAAAAATACCTATAAAAATCGCGAAACTTCGATTTTTATAGGTATTGAGCTTCGAAATGAACCATCTAAGCTGGCAGTCGTACCTATAATTTTTGAAAAAAACTGTTTTTTATAGGTGTCCGGCCAAATCCTGCCCTTATTTGAAACAGCCTCTACTTAGAACTCTTCTGCCAGCGCTCCAAGGTACTGACCGTAATTGGTCTTGTTCATCGAGTCGGCAAGAGCTCTGAAAGCTTCCTCGTTGATCCAGCCCTTTTTAAGCGCTATCTCTTCCAGACACCCGATCATGCTGCCCGAACGCTGTGCAGCGCGGATAGATCCCGCCGCTTCGTAAAGGCTGTCCGCATTTCCTGCGTCGAACCACGAGAACTCTTTGCCTAAAGCGATTACCTTGAGCTTGCCGCGCTTAAGATATTCTTCGTTTACCGATGTGATCTCAAGTTCGCCTCTTGCGGAAGGCTTGATGTTCTCTGCTATATCAACGACCTCAGGACCGTAGAAATAAAGGCCCGGGACGATATAATTCGACTTGGGTTTTGAAGGCTTCTCCTCGATGGATACGGCATTTCCTTCATTGTCGAATTCAACAACGCCGAAAGCTCTCGGGTCTGCGACATAGTATCCGAAGATAGCCGCATTGCCTTCGTTTACGATCTCTGAAGCATTTCTTAACTTACGCTTGAAAAAAGGTCCGTAGAAGATGTTGTCTCCGAGAGCAAGGCAGACGGAATCGTTTCCGATAAATTCTTTTCCAATGATGAATGCGTCGGCAATACCGCGCTGAACCTTCTGCTCAATGTATGTGATCTTGATGCCCAGGTGTGATCCGTCACCCAGAAGATCAATGAAAGGCTTGGTGTCATCGGGCGGTGTGATGACTAAGATGTCCTTTATTCCCGAATTCATAAGTACCGACATCGGATAATAGATCATCGGTTTGTCGTATACGGGGAGCAGGGGTTTACATACCGGTTTTGTTACCGGATACAGACGTGTGCCTTTTCCTGCCGCAAGAATAATGCCCTTCATAAAGTGATACTCCTTAAATGTTTGATCTACCGCTTTTTTATCAGATTATCATCATTATTTTACAAGTATAAATGATAACCGTGCTTTATGCAAAAAACACGGTCAAATGAAAAGTCCCCCTTCAAAAGGAGGACTTTTTTGGAGCGGGTTACGAGGCTCGAACTCGCGACATTCAGCTTGGGAAGCTGACACTCTACCAACTGAGTTAAACCCGCGCAAAGCGCAAAAACACTATATCAGACCACCGTGGCAAAATCAAACACCGGCGCCATCGTAACATGATCGTCGTCAGCAAATGCGGTGAAGTTGTCTGCCAGTTCATGACGGAATCCGTCCTTTTCGTAAGGGAGCCAGAACTGCGTATCGGAAAAGTTCGCCCAGATGAGCATATACGCACACATCTTTCCGCCTTCACAGGAAAGGATCGCATTGAGCATATCGGTAAACCATGTGGTGTTCGTATTACCTGACGGCGCCAGACCCTCATAATAGCCCTCAGGCGTCTCCAAAGCCCTGTAACCGGTCTCAGTAAGGGCAACGACCTTGTCGTGCAGTCTGGCGCACTGGGCGATGATATCGAGCGATGTCTGGAGCTTCTTGAAGTACCCGTCGCCTGAATGCGGACGGTCGTGATAGTAATCGAGTCCCATGATATCGACGTAATCGTCACCGGGATATCTTTCCAGATACTCCTCACCGGATTCTACAGGTCCGTTCGGTGAATATGCGACTGCAAAGTTCTTTACGCCTTTCTCATACATCAGATAGTCGATCGTATAGCGGAACAACTCAACGTAATCCACATCGGGAAGATACTTTCTTCCCCACCAGAACCAGTCGCCGTTATCCTCGTGGAAAGGACGGAAGATCATGGGGATCGGATCTCCTTCAAGATCCACGCACTTGTCCGCGAAATCGGCGATCATATCAAGAAAACGGAGATATTTCGCGTTCAGGTCTCCGCCCTTCATTATCCTTCTGGCACAGTCGCCGTCCGTGTTGTTAGGCGAGAAATCGTAGAACTCATCGCCGCCCAGTGTGAAGTTGGGCATGTGAGAAGACAAGGTAACTATGCATCCCTGCTTGTGAAGGTTCTTGACGATCTTTATAAGGTCGTTCATCTTACCCTCATAGCCGAGGAAGCTCAGCGTGTCCACACCGATCACGGCAGGATGCTTTCCGCAGAGATTTCTGCAGTCCGATTCGGTGCCGTCGTTGTTGGTGATCGTCACACCGATGTGGCCGGCATTCTGCTGTCCGAACATTATCTTGTCCTTGCCGGTATATCCTTTAAGCAGCTCAAGCAGTTCGATCAGCTTGGGCGATCTTTCATTTCTGAATCCGCTTTCCATTTAGCCGCCGCCTTATTTGTTTCCGTTATATCTTGCGGGCCCGTATTTCTTCTCTTCGGGTTTTTTCGATTTGCGCGTAAAATCTCCGAACGGATCGTTGATATCCGAGATATCGCCTCCGAGCTTCTGGATCGCAGACATCATCTCATAGAAAAGATCCCTGTCGATCGAATCCTGATGTCTGTTGATATAGTTCTTCATGAGAGGGACCGCTCTGTCATCACCGTATTCGGCAAGGCAGATAACGGCATAGATCTTATTCGTCATCGCGCGGAACGCGTGCCTTAATGTCTGGTAGATCTCTTCCGAAGGATTGGCCATGCCGATCTCAGCGAGCATGATCACCAGGTCCTCCGCAGGTCCCTCAAGGCCGGAATCTAAGCCTTCATCGATTATGTTCATCAGTATCGGAACGGAGACGTCAGCGCCGCCAACAACATAGTCCTTGATCGACTCGGCAACGAATTCCTTCGTCTGCGGATAGCTCATGAAACGGTCGATGACAGCCTTGATAAAGCAGAACTCCTGCATCTCGATGAGCACGTCGAGGCAGGCCTTAACCTTCTGATATTCAATCTCGAAAAGCTTGTTCTCATCATCTAACTCTTCATCTGTCCATGCGGAATTGCCGATAACGGAGCTGCAGTAATCTCTTACCGCATCCCTGTCATCATTTGCGATGCTGGCAATAAGCGACTTGGGAACGCCGCGGTCAAGAGTCACGGCACTGTATTCAAGTGCTTCTTCCTTTTCCTCGAGCGGCATGGCATCGAAAACCTCGCGCAGCGACCTGCCTCCGAGCTTCTCGTCGGGCTCGTACTCAAGTGCTTTTGTTGCCTTCTCGGTCTCTTCTCTTGCTATATCCTGGATATATTCCTCAAAAGAAGCGGCATCGCTTCCTTCTGGGACCTGACCTACGCTGTCGGCATACTCGTCGACTTTCTGCTCGAGGATGAGCGCTTCTATCTGATCGTATCTGCCAAGTATCTCTTTGATCTCTTCAGTCATTTCCATTCCTCTCCCTATCCGTCATTAAGAAGATTATTCTACACGAAAAATAAGAAATCTGAAATAAAAAGGTTACATCATAATGCGGCAGCTTGGTCGATTTAGGCTTGAAATCGCATTTGCCGTTTTTGAGCCTAAAAATCCAAGCCCAAGAACGCTCAACAACGCCGGTTTTTAGGCTTAAATAGCACTTTTGTTGATTTAAGCCGAAATCTGTTTTTCAATTTTCGGCTTAAATCACACTAAACTCGATTTTTGGCCTAAAAACCCATGTTCCATCAATAATAATCAACCCAAAATTCAGGCTTAAAACAAGACTTTTCCATTTCAAGCCGAAATTTCAACGTCTGCGCCTCTTTGGGGCGCACAAAATTACGGCTTAAATCAAGCAATACCCCGTTTTTAAGCCTAAAAATGTTCGCAAAAAAAGGGATGCCTCATTATTTGAGGCATCCCATTTATTGTGGAGGTACCACCCAGATTTGAACTGGGGATCAGGGTTTTGCAGACCCACGCCTTACCACTTGGCTATGGTACCGTTGGTGACCCGTACGAGAGT
>JAEEGJ010013322.1_pt1 | contig 19979 bp, 14 predicted proteins | sample 8958761 | NCBI WGS metagenome assembly JAEEGJ01 (sample SAMN16246546, study PRJNA631951) | gut metagenome | biome: gut microbiome; feature: rumen; material: RS-attached | host: Bos | place: Iran: Karaj | collected 2018-10 | reverse complement strand
TCACCCTCTTCGGCTTGGACAGCGAATTCGCGCAGATAGCCGATGTGCCGGCTGATACGGTGAGTGATGTAGTAAAGCACGATGCCCAACAGCAGGGTCAGCACACCGGCAAAGTAGATGTAGGTGTTGTCGGCTTGCAGCGAGCGAGTCAGTTCGGCTGAATAAGGTACGGCAGCACGCACGATGACATCGCCGAAGCATGTGGCAGAATAGAAATAGGTCTCATGGGTGGATTGTGACATACGCTTGATGTCGTAACCATTGCCATCACGCAGTGCCTGCTGTATCTCCTCGCGCTGCAGATGGTTGCCTAAGGAGTCGACGTTGGTGTCGTAACTGTCGAGGATAACCCGCCCTTTCAGGTCTATTAAAGACACGCGGAGACCTTCCATCTGATGACGTTCCACATAATTCCGAAACAGTTGGCTGTTGGTCAGGCTGTCCTCGCCGAGCGTCTGCGCCATCTCGTAGTTATACATTTGCAGGCGCGAGTGCAAGATGTCAATTTTGTATTCCTTTTCGCGCTGATACTGATAAACACTGAAGCAGACGGCAAAGAGCAAGAACACACCGCCAACACTCAGCAACAAATTGCGTTGGAAAGACTTACTTCTCAAAACAGTAGCCATAGCCTACTCGTGTCTTTATCTGTTTGCCATAACGGCCTATCTTCCTGCGCAGCCGGGTGATGTTCACGTCGACTGTGCGGTCGAGCACCATCACATCCTGTGGCCAGCAATATTTCAGCAGATCCTCTCGTGAAAACACTTTGTTGGGATGTTGGAGAAAAAAAGAGAGCAGTTCGAACTCAAGTTTGGTAAGAATCAACTTCTGACCGTCACAAGTGACCGTTTTGGCATTGATGTCGAGTGCAATACCCTCAAAGACAATCATATTGTCATCGGGTGCAGCCACTGTCTGCTGAAGTTGGGACGACCGCCTGAGAACAGCCCTGACCCTGGCCATCACCTCTTTCATGCTCAGTGGCTTGACAATATAGTCGTCCGCACCGATATTCAATCCTTTCACCAGGTTATCCTCGCCATCGAGTGCTGTGATAAAAATAACGGGAATCCGAGCCGTAAAGACATCGTTTTTCAACCTGCGCACCAACTGGAAACCAGACATCTCGCCCATCATCACGTCAAGCAGAATCAGCGAGTATTCCTGTAGGGGCAGTTCAAGTGCTTCCTCGGCCGAAAAAGCGGTCGTCACCTCATAGCCTTCTGTTTCTAGATTGTATTTAAGTATCTCACAAATATCCGACTCGTCGTCCACAACAAGTATTTTCATAAGCCACCATCATTTTCAGGCAAAAATAATGAAAATTTCCCTGAACGAATAAGGATTAGTATTACAAAGTTATGATATTTTAGCCCGTTAGTTTCGTATTCGCTCAACGAAACCATATTCAAACCATGTTTTCCTTGAATGCGAACGCTTGCTGATGAGTGGTGTGAATAGAGTTGAGTAAATTTATCTGTTTGATGATTTTGCGGAAATGAAGGAAAATGTGTAATTTTGCAGATGAACACAAACTACTAACAAAATTATGATGAAAAGAATGGCTATGGCTGTGCTTCTGATGCTGCTGGCGATTTGCGGTGCAGAAGCACAAAGCACTGTGAACACTAATCTCAATCGGCATGACTTCTTCTATGCCGGACAAAGCAAACAACGAAGGATGTTTATCGTGAAGGATGGACAAGTGAGTTGGGCGTATCAAGATGGATTGAAGCGGGGTGAAATCAGCGACGCGGTACTGATGAGCGACGGTCATATACTGGTAGCCCACCAGTATGGTGTGGCAGAGGTGACACAAGACCAGCAGACTGTATGGAGTTATTCTGCTCCTGAGGGCACCGAAATCCACACCATCCAACCCATAGGAACGTCACACGTGGTGTTTGTGCAGAACGGACGCCCGGCAAAGGCGGTGGTGATGGAAATCCCATCCTGTCATATTGTCAGGGAGTTTGAGTTACCCACCAACGAAAAAGGTTCTGTTCACGGACAGTTCCGCAACGCAAGACTCAGCCAACGCGGAACGCTGCTTATTGCCAACATGGCATTAGGCTGTATCCATGAGTACAACAGCCTTGGCCTGGAGGTGGACCGATGGGACGGTTTCCTTCCGTGGTCGGTGCAGGAACTCCCGAAGGGAAACCTGCTGATTACAGGACGCAAAGGCCACATCCAGGAAATCAACCGTCAGGGACAGACCGTATGGGAGATGAACACCACGGAATACGGTGTGACCCAACCCCAGAAAACCATTCGTCTGAAAGATGGAGGGCACCTGATCAACAACTGGTACAACGAATGGAACAAGGAACCGATGGACACGGCAAACGCCCCTGTCCAGGCCATAGAAGTAGACCCAAACGGTAAGGTGGTGTGGCAACTCCGCGCTTGGAAAGACCCCGACCTCGGTCCGTCGACCACCATCCAACTGCTCAGCGAGCCTGTGAAGCGCGAGAACCTATTCTTTGGAGAGTTCAATGGCAGGCATCCCAGACTCTTCGTTGCCCCCAACCAACCGATAGGCGCTGGGCGCGGCATCCACCCCGGCCGTGTGGCATGGATTCACCATCCCGGCGTGGCCAAGTGGGACGGGCATACCGGTCTCTGGGTGGAAGACCGCTGGAACGACCAGGCTCGAGCCGACGCCATGATACCTGAGGCCGTGATGCAACTGACAGGCGAACCGACCGCGAAGAAAGCGTGGCGTGCACTGTTCAAGCACTTCAACCGCGAACACGGCCGAGGCAACCGAGGCTATAAAAAGGGTGAGATGATAACCGTGAAACTGAACATGAACAACGCCATCACCCACCGCGACACCGTGGAGTTGAACTCGTCACCCTTCACGACATTGGCATTGGTGCGCTCGATGGTGCACGACGGCGGTATCAGGCAACAGGACATCGTGCTCTGCGAACCCAGCCGCGCCATCACCGACAGTATTTACAACAAGATACACCGTGAGTTTCCCCTGGTACGTTTCGTTGACAACATCGGCGGCGACGGGCGTGAGAAGTGTGAGTATTATCCGGAACAGATAGTCTACTCCGTGGACAACGGGAAGATGGCCCGTGGACTGGCGAAATGTATCGTAGATGCCGACTACCTGATCAACAGCGCCCTGTTGAAAACACATTCGGGTCCGGGTGTGACGCTGACCGCCAAAAACTGGTATGGCGCTACAGACATCAACCTGCTTTGGCGGCAGAACGCACACAACAACGTGAGTCAGGACAAGCGCAACGGCAAACCCGGCTACAAGACCTTCGTAGACTGGATGTCGCACAAGGACATGGGACAGAAGGCACTGCTCTACCTCATTGACGGCACATACGGCTCACGTGATGTGAATGGAGCGCCGAACCCCAAATGGATGAAGGAACCCTTCAATGGCGACTGGGCATGCTCCATCATCGCCTCGCAAGACGAGGTGGCTTGCGACGCCGTAGCCATGGACATCATCATCGGTGAGTGGCCCGAGTTTGGCAGTCTGAACTACTGCGACGAATACCTGCGCGAGGCTGCCAGCATACCCAACACCCCCAGCGGCACCACCTACATGCAGGACGGCAAGCCACTCGAGAAACCCCTTGGACTCTTCGAACACTGGAACAACCCACAGGAGCGGAAATATACGAAGATTGATTTGATATACAGGAAACTATAAGCAAGAAGAGAGAATCATGAAACGGATACTGCTCTTTTTTACAGGTGTCATCTTTCATTTGTCATGCTGTACTGCTCAAGTAGCAGATGCCTTTCAAGGCATATTGCCGGTGACAGACCCACAGGTGACACGGAGCCTGAACGGAGTGTGGGACGTGAAGGTGTCAGAGGAAATCGTCGTCTGCGCGGAAGGTGTTCTTCATCAACCCGTGCCGGGCATTGACTCCACTTGGACCAAGATACCCGTACCAGGCTGCTGGGAGGCCTACGGACTCTGCAAGCCGAAGTATGACAGCACGAACCCGCTGACTGGCTTCTACCGCACCACTTTCACTGTACCAGAGGAATGGAAAGGCCAGCGCATCATCCTCCGTCTCGACGGTGTGCTCTATGGTTATGACTTATGGGTCAACGACCAATATGTAGGACAATGGAGGTCGGGCTACAACACTGCCCTTTTCGATATCACCGACCATCTCACGCCATCACTCTCGAAAGCAAAGGGCAAAGGATGGAACCAGGCGCAACAACTCGCCCTGCGCGTCATCTCACAATTCCAGGGTTCTGACTTCGACTACAACGACGACTGGGCTCCCAACGGCATTTTTCGCGATGTAACCCTCTTCGCCGTGCCCGAGACCCACCTGAAAGACCTGACCATCCTCACCCATCTGAATGGCGAAGTGGAGGTGGACACGGAGATAGCGAACGCCAAGAAAGGCACGACCGTCAGACACGAGATTCTCGACGCCCAAAGACAGGTCGTAGGCACGACGAAAGTGGCGCATCCACATCTGTGGACGGCAGAGACACCTTACCTCTACACGCTGCGCACTACACTGACGCAGAAAGGCAAGACGCTACAGGTCTTCGAGCACAAGTTCGGTTTCCGAGAACTGACCATCGACGGCAACGTGCTGAAACTGAACGGCCAACCCATCAAACTGCGTGGTGTCACCAGCCATTCCACCGACCCCTCGACAGTGAAGGTCGTCGACGAGGCCAGCATCCTGCGCGATATGAAACTGATGAAGGAGGCCTCGGTCAACTACATCCGCACCTCGCACTATCCCCGCGAGCCACGCTTTTACGAACTGGCCGACTCGCTTGGTTTCTACATCATCGACGAAGTGCCCTTCGGCTATGGCGACAAGAACCTTTCAGATACCACGTTCTATCCTGTGCTGCAACAAAGGGCTCAGGCCACCATCCGCCGCGACAAGAACCATCCCTCGGTGCTCATCTGGAGCCTAGGCAACGAGAACCCACTCACCGACATCTGTATCCGATTGGGCGAATATGTCTCCCAGGAACTTGACCCCACTCGCCCCTTCTGCTATCCCCAGGTAGGCAGTTACTTCCGCCGCTTCTTCGAGGGCGACGGGAAAGGATTCCCCTCCAACGCCCCCATTTACACGCCCCACTATCCCACCACCGGACAGATTGGCGGCTTCTACCAACATTTAGACCGTCCCGTCATCTTCACGGAGTATTGTCACTCGTTGGGCGTCTCCTTCGAAGACCACGACCGCCAATGGGAAATCATCGAGCGCACACCGGGCATCGCCGGCGGCTCCGTATGGGAATGGGTAGACCAGGGGATGCCGTTCAAGGCACCCATGAAAGACCATTATGGTTATGAGGAGCGTGTATTCACCTCGCACGACGGTGGTTTTGAGATGTTCGGCAACAAAGGCACCGACGGACTGCTCTATGCCGACCGCACCCCGCTGCCCAATTACTACGAACTGCAACACAACTACGCCCGTGCTTTTGTGAAGGATGTGAAGGATGGCACGCTTGAAATCGTCAACCGCTACGACTTCCTCAATCTGAAGGACAACGTCACCTTCCACTGGACACTGACCAACGACCGTGACACCGTGCTCCGCGGAGCGCTCAGTCCTGACTGCCAACCCCACTCATCAGTCTCCTATGCCCTGGACCTTCCCAAACAGAATGGTCTCAGCCTCCTTCAGTTTGACATCGAAGATGCCCAAGGACATACCTTCCTCCACCAGAGTTTCGTACTTCACAAACCCGTAGAGGAATGGACGGGCAACGGCGACCCGATGTTGCTGATACAGCAAGGGCCACTCATCCGTGTGGGGCGCAAGCCGACGATGGCCGAAATGCTGAAAGTGAAGGACACCCGCATAGACAAATATCTTCAACCGCTGGAGAATCCTTATGTCAAGACCGATGTGGCCATGACACCAGAAGAAACCGGTGTAACAGTGAGTTATCAACTCACCCCCGACACCACCTCGCGTTTCCTGTCCGAACTGGGTGTCGCCTTCCTGCTCGACAGCCGTCTCGACCGTGTGCAGTGGATAGGACAAGGGCCGTTCCCGTCGTATCCAGGACGTCGTCAGGCCAACCGCTATGGTTTCTGGGCCAAGCACAAGGACGACCTGTATTTTGAGGGCAACCGCATGGACGTGGATGCCGCCTACGTCAGCGACAGTCACGGCAATGGCCTGCTCATCGTGGGTGACAGTCTGAACCTGAACTTCGAACAGACCGACCGCGGCATCGTCCTTACCGTCAACGCCGCCGTCTCGGGGCAAGGCCCGAAGTTTTCCCGCACTGCTTTCCCCGTGGTATCAAAAGACGTGGGCACCCTTACAGGCCACTTCCGCATCTACCGCATCAATGGCCATGACGGCGCTTCAAGCCTCCACAACCTGTTGATGAGTCCTTCAGACATCCCATCACCATTCCATCCGTTTGAGAAGCAGTATGACACTTATCTGATGCGGTTTGATGAAGTCTTTGGCCATTGAACAATCCTCTGTCTGTTCCTCACAAAATGCCTATTTTAAGAATCACTATCACTACAACTATGACAAAGAATAAAGTATTACTCCTATTATTTTTGGCCATCATGGCTATCTCGTCGAAAGGCGAAAATTATCCTTACCGCAGCGACTGCCTGTGGGTAACCGTTCCCGACCACGCCGATTGGCTGTATAAGACCGGAGAGGAGGCCAAGGTAGAAATACAGTTCTACAAATACGGCATCCCCCGCGATGCGGAAGTGGAATACAGTATCGGAACGGATTTGCTCAAAAGCGACAAGAGCGGAAAGGTGAAACTCAGAAACGGCAGAGCCGTCATCAACATGGGAACGAGCCAGACACCCGGCTTCCGCGACCTGAGACTGACAGCCAGAGTCGATGATACCACTTACACCCACCATGTGAAAGTTGGCTTCTCGCCCGAAAAAATCAAGCCATTCACCCAGGAGCCAAAAGATTTCCTCTCTTATTGGAAGGAAGCATTGGCAGAGAACCAAAAGATTCCCATGGAGTATACCTCGGAGAAAGTGGAGGAGATGTGCGACAACAATCAGGATGTCTTCCTCATTAAACTGCGTGTAGACCGTCGCCATTGGCTCTATGGCTATTTGCTGACGCCCAAGAACATGAAAGAGGGTGCGCATCCTGTTGTGCTTACCCCTCCCGGAGCAGGAGTGAAGACCATCAAGGAGGTGACTTCTCGCCCATATTACCAGCAGGAGGGCATGATACGTTTCGTGACCGAAATTCACGGCCTACGTCCCACGCTCGATGAGAAAGATTTCGAGGACGTACGTTCTGCATTCAGCGAATACTTGGAGATGGGACTCGACAATCCAGACCATTACTACATGCGGCATGTCTATCTGGGATTGGTGAGATGCATCGATTTCCTGTGCTCCCTTCCTCAGTGGGATGGCAAGAATGTCGCTGTGATGGGTGGAAGTCAAGGAGGTGCACTTTCGCTCATCACCGCTGCCCTTGACGACCGTGTGACACTGTGTGTGGCCAACCATCCGGCACTGAGCGACATGGCGGCAGGAAGCACGGGTCAGACCAGTGGTTACCCGCATTTCAAAAAGGAAGAAGGGATGTACACCGAAGCCAACATGCGCACGATGGCTTACTATGACGTGGTAAACTTCGCACGCTACATCACTTGTCCTTCTTTCCTTACCTGGGGATTCAATGACAACACTTGCCCTCCCACCACATCCTATGCGGTATGGAACACGCTGAAGTGCGAAAAAGAATGCCTCATCACTCCCATCAACGAGCATTGGACTTCGGATGCCACAAACCGCAAACAGATGGAATGGATTAAATCGCGGTTAAAATAAGACCTATGAAGTGTCTTCTTCTGTTTGCGGGACAGTAGTTTCGTAGTGATGGCAGCACAGACGAACGTGAGCAAACCAATGACAGAAATGATGGTCATGACCATTCGATACAATCAGAAGAACAGTCCGAACACGCTGTGCAAAATGCCGTTCAACCACTCAGGGAACACCCAGAAGAACAGGACAATAAAGATAAAGCCTATCCAGCCGCAAGCAGTGGTGAAGCCCTGTGACGGTTTCCTGCCTGTTATCATCTCGTAAATCACAAACACAATGGCCCCACCATCGAGAGGATAAACGGGCAGGATGTTCAGCACGGCTAAAATAAGAGACAACGCTGCCAAAGGCCGACAAATGTCATAACATCCATCCGACATGTATGGCAAGGCGATGTACAGGATGAGAAATGTGGCGATGTTGAACAACACCCCCGCTGCAGAGATAAGCAGACGTTGCCATGCAGGTTTGTCTTCGATATAGGGAGAAGCGGCAGGATCCTGCCCTATTCCCATCTTTCCCATTTCCCAACTATCCGTGAGATCCGCGATGTCTGATGCGCGTGATTTGAACACGGTGACACCACCGAGAGGAAGCACACCCAGACTCCATTTGATATCCCGCCATGAGTTGGTTCCTGAATCTTGTTTGGGTCTATAACTGACAAATGGCAGGAAGAACACCTGCATCTCCTTGATAAAGCACCCAAAAGACTTGCCGGCAATCACATGTCCCAGTTCGTGAATGACCACGACGATGGCCAGATAGATATAGAAGGAATAATCGTCGGTAAACACATTGCCTCCCTGAGACAGCCAAAGAAAGATGCCCACTCCCAGAAAGAGGTTAATCCATTTGAAGGTAAACCCTTCCCGGGGCTCTTTGTCATCATTAAGGTCAGGGAATGACGGTTCCGTATGATTGTCTGACATTTGATTATTCCATTCCTCTGACATAAGATTGTTATTTGACGGAGGATTGTTCATGTTATTCTCGTTCATACTGTTAGGAGGATAATTGGTTTGTCTCATGTTTCGCTTTCGCAAATATAGCAAATATGATTGTCATGGCAAAAAGTATGAGTGAAATAAAAGAAAATAATGATGCTTATAGTGGTTTTTCCTTTGCATTTTCATTTTATTTGCTATTTTTGCACAAAAGATTAAGAAAGAGAATAATCACACCAACAACCTCTATAAATATGAAAACTTACATCTATTTTATTGCAGCAATGCTGCTTGGCCTGATGCCTTATACGGTGGAGGCACAGGGAACAGATATCAATAGTCGTGACCTACGCGGCCAAGTGGTATACCAGGATGACGAAGTGGTGTTCCGACAACTTGACGAGCACACATGGATAGGCAACGGACATAGGGTTTACAACGAGTCGCTCTACCTTGTTGAGGGTAACGACCGCGCACTTCTGATTGATGCCGGGACACGCATTCCTGAACTGGACAAGATTGTGGCAAAGATTACTTCAAAGCCTGTCACCATGATGGCGACCCATGCCCATGGCGACCATGTGGGCGGGGTAGGTCCTTTCCCTGAGGTTTATCTGAATGCAGGCGATATGACAATAGTTCCGAACAACATGCGTAACTACAAGGGTCAGATTAAGTATCTTTACGATGGCGAAGTGATTGACCTTGGCGGCCGTGAGATAGAGGTAGTATTTACGCCCGGTCATACCGCAGGAAGCACCACGTTCTTCGACAAGGCCAGGCATTATGGATTCAGCGGCGATGCATTCGGTTCAACCAACCTGCTGGTATTCATCAACCTTTCTACCGAAATGTACACAGCCGAGAGAATCGAAAACTATATGAAGAAGAACGACATCCGATTCCTCTTTCCCGGTCATTACAGCGGTGACAATCTGGAAACTCCCCAGCGCGTCACCGATATTAAGAACATGTGCCGCGAGATACTCGACGGTGTACGCAAGCCAACCGCCAGCAACGGCAACAGCGGAGGCATGGACATGATGGTTGAGGACAAAGGTGTACGTATCAACTTCAGCAGCCTGACTGGAATGAAATAATCATCAGCCATTCAGCGCCCGTGTGGCATCTGTTATTTAAATAGCTGATGGGCATTCTGGTAGAGAATCATCTCTGTTTGGAGTTCAAGTCCTAAAATAAACGCGTTCTAAATGGAAATATGCAGGCAAAAATACACAAGATTGCAATAATTTCTATATCTTTGCGCCTGAGAATGAGAAATAAACTAAAAGTTTAGGATGGACCAGAAGATTACCGAACAAGAATCCCGATTCGGGCATCTCGAGCAGATGTCGGTAGCGGAGCTGCTGGCGCATATCAACGAGGAAGACGCTCTGGTGGCTGCGGCCGTTCATCGTGCCATACCGCAAATCGAGGCTTTGGTGGAAGCCATAGAGCCGAGGATGAAACGCGGCGGGCGGCTCTTCTATGTAGGTGCCGGAACCAGCGGACGTCTGGGTGTGCTCGATGCCAGTGAGCTGCCTCCAACCTTCGGTGTGCCCGACTCGTGGGTGGTGGGCATCATAGCCGGGGGAGACAGGGCTTTGCGCCATGCTGTCGAGAAGGCAGAAGACGATGCCAGTCAGGGATGGCTTGACGTGATGGCCTTTCATCCCGAGGCTGATGATACCGTGCTGGGCATTGCAGCCTCAGGCACTACGCCCTATGTGGTAGGTGCCGTTAGTCAGGCCCGCAGGAACGGACTGCTGACAGGTTGCGTCACCAGCAATCCCGACACCCCTTTGGCCGCAGTTTCCGACTATCCGATAGAGACCATCGTGGGACCGGAGTTCGTGACGGGGTCAAGTCGCATGAAGAGCGGGACGGCGCAGAAGATGGTGCTGAACATGATTTCCACCTCGCTGATGATACGGATGGGACGCGTTCGCGACAACCGCATGGTGAATATGCAACTGACGAACACCAAGCTGGTGGAACGTGGCATCAGGATGCTTCAGGACTATCTCGGGCTCGACTATGACGAGGCCAGGCAACTGCTGCTGAAAGCCGGCAGCGTGAACAAGGCGTTGGAGTTAGGAATTAAATCACAAAGAATATGAAACATATCGCATTATTACTAGTGGTGCTGTTGTGCGCATGCAGCACAAGCAAGACGAAAGGCACGATAACTGCCGAAATGGCCTACGAGGGAGTGAACAACTATTGCCACGAAACCTACTATGGGAACGTGGCCGATACTGACTCGGTCACGATGTACCTGACGATGGGCGAAGAGACGGAGACGGAGTACCAGGTGGTGTTCCGCAGCTATACAGGCGCTCTGGTGAATTTCTATGTCGATAAGAAAAGCGGCACCACGCGCATGGAGGAGTATGTGCCGGCTCTCGACATTAAGAACGACGCCGGCACCATCGACCTCCACGACTACCTGGGGAAGGAAAACGGCGACTGACCGGTAATGACTATTGCTCGAGCGTTTCCACCACTTCTTCCAGCAGACTGACGATGGGAAGATGCTGCGGGCAGGCTTCCTCGCACTGGCCGCATTGCACGCACGCCGAGGCTTTCTCACCGCCCGGACGCCAGTTGTATTCGTTGCGAGTCTCGGTCAGGTTGCCATACATCTTGTAAACGTTCATCACGGCGAAAATCTCGGGGATGTGGATGTCCATCGGACAGCCTGGCGTGCAATAATGGCAGGCCGTGCAGGCAATGTCGGCATATTGCTGCAGCGCCTGGGTGGCCTTTTCCAGCACCTGGTGCTCTTCGTCGGATAGCGGTTGGAACTGGCTCATCACCGACACGTTGTCCTTCATCTGCTCAATGTCCGACATGCCGCTGAGCACCATCATTACATTAGGCAGCGAAGCCACGAAACGGATGGCCCATGAGGCACACGAGGCTTCGGGGTTGGCACCCTGCAGAATGTCCTTTGCCGCTTGTGGCGGATCGGCCAGCTTGCCTCCCTTCACGGGTTCCATCACAATGACGGGCTTGCCGTGCCGGGTGGCTATCTCGTAGCAGCGGCGCGAACAGATGAGCGCGTCTTCCCAGTCGGAATAGTTTATCTGCAACTGCACGAACTCAACGTCGGGATGGTCGGTCAGCAGCTGCTCCAGATGTTCCGGTGTGGAATGGAACGATAAGCCGTAGTGGCGTATCAGTCCCTGCTCCTTCAGCTGCTTCATATAGTCCCAGATGCCGAAGCGGTCGAATTTGTCCTTGTTGCCTTCGTCGATGCCGTGCAGCAGGTAGAAGTCGATATAGCCTGCCCCCGTGCGCTCAAGACTAATGTGAATCTGGTTCTTGGCCTCTTCCTCGCTCTTGCTCACCGAGGCATTCAGCTTGTCGGCCAGGTAATAGCTCTCGCGCGGATAACGGTCGCAGAGTGCGGCTTTGGTGGCTTCCTCCGAACCCTCATAGATGAATGCGGTGTCGAAGTATTTGCCCCCGGCTTCGATGAATTCGTCAACCATCTGTTTGGTCTGTTCCAGGTCAATTTCTTTTGTTCCTTCAGTCCTGGGCAGTCGCATCATGCCGAATCCCAGTTTCATGCAGTTGTCAGTCAGTAAGTTTTCCATATTTTATAGTATTTCGTTTTTTTCTGATTAATGTGAAGTCTTGAATGAATTCTGTCGCTGCAAAAATAAGTATTTTTCCCGACCCTTGCAATCTTATTTCACAATTCTTATTAAAACTTTTGGCAAAGGTAACCGTTAGTCGGTTTTTTTGCGTAATTTTGCCCTACTATTCATTACTTGTTGCAAATATGAGAAAAGCCGTTCTACTCAGTATGCTGTTCCTGCCTTTGGCTGTGATGGCACAAAAGCAGTATTATCTGCCCACCGCAGAATCGTCGGCCGACGATAATGACAAACCTATGATTGAGGTATATCTGCCAAAGCCGGAGGCGGCTAATGGCTGTGCGGTCGTTCTTTGTCCCGGCGGAGCCATGCGATGGCTGTCGTGGGAGAGTGATGTGGTGAAGATGGCCTCGTTCCTGAACGGGCAGGGCATTGCCGCCATTGGCCTGCGCTATCATCTTAACAAGGCGCCTATGCCGCAGGGCATGCAGATGCCTCCGATGGTGGATGTGACGCACCCCGACGCATTCCCGCAGGCTGATGCCAATCCCATGCACAATGCCAGTGGCGACTCCATCATCCAGCTTGCTGCCATGGATGCCATGGTTGCTCTTCGCATGGTCAGAGATCATGCCGACGAGTGGCATATCGATAAAAACAAAGTAGGCTTCCTTGGCTTCTCGGCAGGCGGCGGAGTGGCCATTGCTGCCACGATGGGGGCCATGGTTGCCGGTGACCGTGAAGTGTTTCCCGACTTCATCTGCACCAACTTCGGCCCGTCCTTGATGCCTGTCGAAGGTCATAAGGATTTGCCTCCGTTGCTCATCATGACGCGTGCCGACCATCCCAATGTGGCAGCCGGCCTTGTAGCCCTTTTCATGGAGTGGAAGAAGGCCGGTGCCAATGCTGAAATGCATATCTATGGCGATGGCAAAGGCCCTTACGAACTGATGCCACAGACGGGTGAAACGACTACCGAAACCTGGAGCAGTCAGATGATTCAGTGGCTGAAGTCGAAGGGTTTCTTAAGCAAGTAATCACTTGATACTGAATTGTATATTATGAAATACAAGAATATTTTATTTAACAAGTTATATGGACTCAGCTAACGAACTCCCCTCCCATCGTAGGGGAGGGGCAATGGGGTGGGGTCAGTATTCAGAATTCTCGGCAGATGTATTGAGATTAAAGGAGATTACAGACCCCACCCCTAACCCCTCCCCTTGAGGGGCGGGGAGTATATAAGCTATAAAAGAAATTACTAAAGTTAACACCATTGAATATGAGAAAGATTGCGTTCCTTATGTTTGTGCTCTGCTGTTGCCTGACGGGTGGGGCACAAGAGTTTATCGTTCCGCCTACTAACATCAACGCCCATGGATATCCCCATGTGTTGCCCGACAATAGCGTGGAGTTCAGAATCCGCTCGAACGAAGATTTGAGTCAGATGAAAGTCTCGCTCGACCCTTCGTGCCGCTTCGAGAAACAGCAGGATGGATTCTGGACGGCCCGCACCAAACCGCTGGTGCCCGGGTTCCATTATTATTGGTTCAACTTGGGCGGAATGGATGTTTCCGACCCTGCCAGCAAGAGCTATTTCGGTTGCGGGCGTATGACCAGCGCCATCGATATCCCCGAGGCAGGCTGCACCTTCTACGAAATCAAGGAGGTGCCCCACGGCAAGGTCAGCATCGCCACCTATTACTCCAAGGTGCGCAAGGCCTACGCCACGATGTATGTCTATACCCCTGCCGGCTATTCCGAGGGCAGCAAGCGCTATCCGGTGCTCTACCTGCAGCATGGGGGAGGCGAGGACGAGTCGGGATGGACGCTGCAAGGCAAGACCAACCACATTCTCGACAACCTGATTGCCGAGGGCAAGGCTAAGGAGATGCTGGTGGTGATGTCGAACGGCAATATCACGGTTCCCGGCAGTGGCTTCGGCTATTCCATTCAGGGCATGCGTGGCTTCGAGGAAGAACTCACCCAGGTGATTGTTCCCTTCGTCGACCAGAACTTCAGGACCATCGCCGACAGGCAGCATCGGGCGCTCGCCGGGCTTAGCATGGGTGGCGGACAGTCGTTTTTCGTGGGCTTGCAGCACACCGAGCTCTTCAGTCATATCGGAGTTTTCAGCACAGGCGTCTTTGGTGGCATCCGCGAAACCCGTTCGTTCAATGCCGAGGAATCCATGCCCGGTCTTATCTCGCAGCACGAGAAATACAACCAGTCGCTGAAGTTGTTCTATATCTCCGTTGGCACCGACGACCCGCGCCTGTCGTCCACCCGTAAGGCGGTTGCAGATATGCAGCAGTCGGGCCTTAAAATCATCTTCAACACCTTCCCCGGCGACCACGAGTGGCAAGTGTGGCGAAAGTCGCTCCACGACTTTGCCCAAAAGCTGTTCTGATAACGCTAACGATAACGAAGACGATAACGAAAACAATAACGAAAACAATAACAAACAAAAATCTTCAAAATTCCTACAAAAATTGAATACAAGATTTAAGTAAGATTTTTGAAGATTTTTTGTTATATTTGTGAGGCTCTTGAACTCCCCGCCCCTGAAGGGGAGGGGTAGGGGTGGGGAGTGTAATCTCCTTTTCCCCTTTGTCATCCGCCTCTTCTCTGATTACTGACCCCACCCCTTGCCCCTCCCCTACGATGGGAGGGGAGTACTATGGCCCTAAGGTATTTGCTCCCCGCCCTATAGGGAGGGGCAGGGGGAGGGTCTTTCTTTTTTACTTCGTATATCCGCACTCAGGGTTCTCGTACATAGTGATGGGAATCCTGAACTTCATCATCTCGTCCAGGTTGTGCACGGGATGGTCCATGTCCTGCGGGATGGGTCGTTTAGAGAACGTCTGGAAATAGAGCAGGCAGGCATCGCGCCACCACTCGGCATCGCGCGCCTGGATGCGCAGCTTGTGCTGAACCTCCTTGAAGCGCTTGCAGTCCACGTATGGCTTCATGGCATCCCAAGTGGCCAGGAACCGGCGCGTCTGCTTCACTCCGTCGTCGTACTTATGGCACAGCTCGTCCCAGAAGGTGCGGCCGCTCTTCATGCGGAAGTCCCAGGGCACATGGTGGAACCACGTCAGCAGGTTCTCGGGGCAACTGTTGATGTTGTTATAGATGTTGCAGAGCTCGTCGGGATACTGCTTCACGTTGGCCGAGCCATTCACGGTGCGGTCGAATCCCAGTCCAATGCTGTCGGCTTTGTGGTAGTAGGGTGGGGTCCAGTCGGCTCTCACGCCGGCCGGTTTGTACCAGGGCTCAGGACCGTAGTGGTGGCCTCCGGCAAAGATATGGTGCAGTCCGAGCGGCATCATATAGTTCACGCAGGCCTCGCGGCTGTCCATCATCACCTGCTTCATGGGGCGCACCAGCTCCTCGCCTGTAAACGTCTGGCGCAGCCACTCGTCGGCAATCTGCTCCGAGGTCAGCGCGGGGTTCCATGCCTGGCGCCCGAAGGCATACCAGTTGGACTGCGCGAAATGATGGCCGCACCAGTTGGTGTCGTCGCCGATATTGGCCACGCCAGCCATCGCCTTCAGACCGGCAGGCTTCACGAACGAGAAGAACTCCTCCCACATCGGGGCCAGGTACACCAGGTGGTTGGCAGCGCCCAGATACTCCTGCGTGATCTGGAACTCCACCATCATCGGCGTCTTCTTCATGGCCGTGAACAGCGGACTGTAGGGCTCGCGCGGCTGGAAGTCCACCGGACCGTTCTTCACTTGTATAATCACGTTGTCGGCAAACTGTCCGTCCAGCGGCATGAACTCCTCGTAGGCCTGGTTGGCACGGTCGCTGCTCTGCGGATTATACACGAAGGCACGCCACATCACCACGCCGTTGTGAGGCTTCAGCACCCCGGCCAGCATGTTGGCACCGTCGGCATGCGAGCGTCCGAAGTCCTGCGGTCCCGGCTCACCCTCCGAATTGGCCTTCACCAGGAAGCCGCCGAAGTCGGGAATCAGCCGGTAGATATCGTTCACCTTCTTCTTCCACCAGTTCACCACGTCGGCATTCAGCGGGTCGGCCGTGGGCAGTCCGCCCAGCCTGATGGGCGATGCAAAGTTGATGGAGAGATACACCCTGATGCCGTAGGGGCGCAGCTGGTCGGCAATGCCCTTGGCCTTCTTCAGACTCTCGTCCGAGAGCGCCTCCGGCTTCGCGTTCACGTTGTTCAGCACCGTTCCGTTGATGCCTATCGAGGCATTGGCACGGGCATACATTTTCATGCGCTTGGGGTCGGGATTCAGGAAGATGCTCTTACCCGCAAAACCGCGCTCGCACGTTCCGTTGGGGTTGTCCCAGTGGTTCAGTATGCGCAGGTCGAAGAACGGCCGTTCGCTGATGTCCAGCAAGGCCGTCTGCTGTCCCGTCTGTTGCAGGCGCAGCAGGTGGTAGGCACCGTAGAGCAGTCCTGCATCGGTGGCAGCGGCAATCACCGTTTTCTTGCCCTGGCTCTTGATGGTATAGCCGTCGTTGGCTATTCCCTTCTGCCGTTTCAGCGTCACGGGCCCACCCTTCCAGTAGGTTTGCAACTCGGTCATTGCCGTTCCCTTCACGCCCGTAATTGCTTTCACGGCGTTCGTGGTGTCGAGCCGTAGCCACAGCCGGCTGCCGTCTTCGCATTTGGCGTCAGCGTTGCACCATCCCGCCAGCAGCAGGACGAGTGCTGAGATAAGAGTTCTTTTCATCATTATTATTTTAGTGTTATTTTTCATTCCTCCGCAAAGATACGCTCTTTTTTACTACTTTCCAAATCTAATGCCAAAAAAGTGCATCTTCCTAGCGATAACACTAACGCTAACGATAACCTTAACCTTACGATAACGATGACGAATAAAAATCTTTATGTCAGATTTTTGAAGATTTTTGTTCGTTTTCAGAAAAAAGATATATCTTTGCCCCCATAACGAATTAAACAGCATTTAAAAATGAAAAAAGTAATTGTCATTTCCACGAGTCTGCGACACGGCTCAAACAGCGACATGCTGGCCGACCAGTTCGTTGAAGGAGCCAAGGCAGCCGGCAACCAGGTCGAGAAGATTTCACTCGTAGGCAAAAACATCCAGTTCTGCAAGGGCTGCCTCGGTTGCCAGAAGCTGGGCCGTTGCGTCATCAACGACGATGTGAACGGCATCATGGCCAAGGTGCTCAACGCCGACGTGGTATGCTGGGCAACCCCCATCTACTATTACGAGATGAGCGGACAGATGAAAACCCTCATCGACCGCATGAACGCCATGTACGAACAAGACTATCAGTTCCGCGACGTCTATCTGCTGACAACCGCTGCCGAGGATGAAGAGCAGACGCCCAAGCGGGCAGAGACGGGCCTGACCGGATGGATAGACTGCTATCCCGAGAGCCGGCTGGCTGGCACCCTCTTCTGCGGCGGAGTGAACGATGCCCGCGAGATTGAAGGCAATGCCAAACTGCAAGAAGCCTACGAACTAGGAAAAAGCATTTAGACCCTCCCACGTATAAAAACTTTTTTTCTTGAAAAATAATGCCACTTTGCCACTAGCCCAGTGTTTATCGGGCTTCGCGCGGTGGCATTATAGTGGCATTAGTGGCATTATCCTGACTATTTCGGGCGTTTTTTCAACAGATATTGAGTGCCTGCATTTACACGCCGGCGCCTGATTCCCTCCATGTTGGCCAGCATTCGGCCCAGCGAACGGATGTTGGTGACACGCAGCGAACTGCCGGCCTTCTCCTTCAGATAGGTGAAGATGGCCGAGGGCGAAAGATAGGTGCCCTCGTTCTCGTCGTAGGTTATCTCAAAGTATTCATTCAGCAGTTCCTCGGCCGGAGAACGTAGCTGGAACTGGCGGTTGTTTTCCATAATCTCGCGCTCTTCCTCCTTCGTGAACCAGTAGCGGTAGCCGCTGTCGATAAGCGCCTGCGCCTGTGCGTAGAGCTGTTCGTGGTAAGGCACGCTGCTCACGTCGATGGGTCCCGTCAGTTCCACGCTCAGGAACCGTCTTGAACCCGACGGGTCGGCCAGCAGGTCGGTCATGTTTGCTGTTGCTATAAACGAGGCCAGTCGAGGGAAGTCCTCCATGCGCCTGCCATACGGACGCTTCACCTTAACCGACGACAGCGAGACGATGTTCTTCAGGAAACCCTGCTGAATGTTGACCGGAATGCTGTTGAACTCGTCGAGGTTGATGAGCAGGAACTGACTCATGGCCTGCAGCACAGGGCGCTTCTCCTGAAGAGACAACGAAGGGGTGTAGCCCCATTGCAACTCTTCGGGTATCAGCGACTTACAGAAGGTTGACTTGTTGTAGCCCTGGCGTGAGATGAGCAGCGGCATGTAGGCATTGCCATAGCGGCGGAGCTTGCCTCCGCGCCATTGGGCCACCATAGCCACAAACCAGCGGCGGAACCATTCCTCCCAGTGGGGATTGTCTGTCTTCACCGTTCTTGCCAGCGCGCCGATATGGTCCTTGCCGTCCCATTTGTCGTGCACCTTCCATAGATACTCGTCGAGTGGGTCGAAATGGCTGATCATACTGCTCTCCAGAAATCGGCGCACATCGTTTTCGCGCGCATCGATGCCGTCGAGCCTCAGCTGCAGGGCCATGTCCGACATCGCACTCCTGTCGGCCATCCGGAAGTCGGTGCGTTCATCGCGCGGCCGGTATTCCGTGCAGCCCATCACCTCGTTGAATCGGAAAGTGTACAGTTCCTGCAGGCGGTTCACCATCGCTTTCGTCTCGGTGGCCACCTGTTCGTTGGGTTCAAATCCGGAAACGCTGTCCTGCTTCGCTTCCTTCACGATGGCCGCAGGCAGCCCTTCGTTCACCACGAAAGCCACCGCCTTCTCGTTGACCAGCGGATGAGCGTCGTAGGTCATGCAGAATCGGTCGTGAAGCGTAGCCTTCCGGCGCTCCAACGTATTGCCCATCAGCGCGTTGTATGGTTCAAACACCTGGTGGTAAGCCTCCTGATGGAAAGTCAGCGCCGCCTCTTCATCGCCGGGCAGCTCCCCATTGGCACGCTTCACGCTGACGAGCACCTTCACCGTGCGGTTGCTGGCACCTATGAAGGCTGCCGCGGTAGAAGGCATCGACATGGCCCGTTGCTTCAGCAGCTCGGCCTGTTCGGCCTGTTCCAACTTTCTTGAGGTCAGCAGCACCAGTCCGTTGAGCGCCTTCATCGTCGGGTTCCCGCTGGCGTTGCGCGCCATCTCCACCACGGGATACACGTATGGCAGTTCGTGCTTGATGGGAAGTTGCTCATTCCCGATGCGGACAATCAGCCGCAGCGGTTCCAGCAGTTCTTTTTTCTGTTGTTGTGCAATCAGCTCGGCAAACTGCCCCAGCTTCTTGTGAGTAATGTGTTTCTGTTTTTTCTTGTCGGTTCTGATAATTGTAAGTTTCATAAGCGTTTATATATTTAATTGGACCCCCCTCCAAACCTCCCCGAGGGGAGGCTTTTGTACTCCCCTCCCCTACATGGGAGGGGAGTACTTTGGCGGCTCCATAACTATCTGCTCCCCTCCATATAGGGAGGGTGGGGGTGGGTCTCTTTCTTCGGGGAGGTTGGAGGGGTTGTTATATTGCTCGGTGCAAC
>JAEEGJ010013320.1_pt1 | contig 19982 bp, 19 predicted proteins | sample 8958761 | NCBI WGS metagenome assembly JAEEGJ01 (sample SAMN16246546, study PRJNA631951) | gut metagenome | biome: gut microbiome; feature: rumen; material: RS-attached | host: Bos | place: Iran: Karaj | collected 2018-10 | reverse complement strand
GTGCGCCCCACCGCGGACTCGAGAGTCAGCAGTTCCGTACACCAGCCTACAAACGAGCCGATATCGGCATGAGTTTCAGGGCTATCAAGGAGGGTAAAGTGCTCAAGAACCTGTGGCTCGGCGTCGATTGCCTGAACCTGTTCGGCATTTCCAACGTGAACAGCTACTATTGGGTAACAGATGTCACAAACAAGCAATGGGCCGTGCCTAACTATCTTACTGGAAGACAAGTAAATGGCAAAATAACCGTAGAGTTCTGATTTTTGGTTAAAAAATACTAAATCAGATAGGACAAAAGTATATTTTCCCATATAATAATGTATCTTTGCAAAAATAAAAACTAATGAATTTTTAAAAAGGTCTATTTAAGTATATGAGAAAATTATTATTAATATCCCTTGTGGCATCTGCATTCGTTAGTTGTTCTCATGATTTTGGAACCTATGGAAGTCAGATCGACCCGTCGACTTTGAAGGACAAAGATCCTAACGAAGTCACCAAGGAAGACATTCAAGCCAACGTGGCTAATATCTTCGGAGCTATCGACCCCGAACAAGACTGGAATATGGTAACTTCTGGTAGCGTCAACGTCACTGCAGACGCTAACCTACCCGGTATTACCAAAGTACAGATTCTGACGGAATCTCCTTTCTTCAACAACGACGCCAAGGTGCTCTGCGAGGCAGACGCCAAGAGCGGCGAGACAGTCACACTTGCATTCGAGGCTCCCATCGCCAATAAGCGCCTGATTGCAGCCTGCGTGAACAGTGAGGGTGTCTATCACATTCAGGGATTCGATATTGGTCAGACCAGCGTGAACTTCAGCAGCCGCGCTGCTACCAGAGCAGCTACCAGAGGTGACGCAGGTTACCCATCCCCCAGCGGCATCAAAGTGGAGTTCAAGAACTCTACCCTGTCGTTTAACGCTGCACGTACCATCCTGGCTGACGAGGCCGCAGCAGGCAGCGACAGCGAGCTGAAGCAGTGGGTGAAGGACCAGGAGATTGCCCAGTGGCACGACAAGGGCTGGGAAAACGACCGTCTGTGGAAGGCCACTAAGAACGACAACATTGGTAACAGCTGGATAGTCGATGATAAAGGTACAATCTACCGTCAGGTCGGCGACTTCTCAGAAGCAGAAAGAAAGAACTTAGAGGATATCTTCAATACCTCACTGATACGCAACTCGCACAGAGATAACCTCGACCTGATTCGCAGCAGCGAGATTCTGAGCCTCTACAACAACCACCTGATCAGTAATGGTACACCTATCACCGTAACACCAGTGCAGTTGGCTTCTACAGAAATCGACAAGTGCTACATCTATTATTACTATTATAATCCGGAGGACATCCCTGCCACCGTGAGTGAGGAAGATTATGTGAAGTCACTGCCGAAGTTCCTCGCCATCAACTGCGCAGGTGCCAGATGGGGAGCTCAGCAGATCGGAAAATCCACCAATTCGAGCAGAACTGATTTCTTCAGAGTACGTGAGTACTTGCTCCCCTATTACGGCGACAACCTGACGGAAATGATGGGTGAAACGGTGATGAAGAACTATAAGACCGACGGAAAGGTCTATCGCTTCCGCAACGGCCAGCAATGGAATGGCAGCGACTATTACCTGAGCTATTTTGAAAGCAAAACGAATGATGATGGAAGAGCCCGCTTAGCTCTCTTTGCCGACAACGGTGAGACGGATTACAAGAACCAGCTGTGGCAGATCTTCACGGACGAGGGAACGGGCTTGTCATACCTCTATAACATTGGACTGAAGCGTTTCCTGCTCCACCAAGAAGCTACCGTTAAGGATTATCTCACCTCATTCTCTACATCTGACGTGTTGGCAGGTGACGAGATTCCTTTGGTACTTGACATACAGAACAACTGCATCCGCCGTACAAACAGCACCACTTTGGGTCTCGGAACAGACTTGGACAACAGCAGCAAGGCAGCAAGACTCTGTGTATCTTCCGACAAGGAAGTCAATAAGGCCGTTGGTAAATGGTATATGGAAGAGTGCACCGACAAGAGTGGCCTGACCCTTAAGACCGAGATTAAGAGAGCTGCTACAAATTCTGTGACAGCCGTCAGCAACAGCATCCCCGCTGGCTATAAGGTGGGCTTCATGATCCGCAAAGCTATGGGTGGTGAAAATGTCGCCGATCGTAATGTTGTAGCCAAGAACAACAATGGTTGCTGCTATGGTTTCGGTAGTCTGAACAAGGAACTGAACAACTTCAAGGACCACTTCTCTTCAGCTGTGAAGAAGTACTCTATGAAGATTGACGATCCACGTATCCTGATGTTCTCTGCCAACGACAAGACCTATCTTGCCTTTGAAGAGGGTGCCGACTGTCAGTACAGCGACGCCATCATCGAGGTGACTCAGGGTATCAACATCGTGGACGAGCCCGTACACAACATCGAGGCTGAGGTCTATACCGTCTGCTTCGAAGACAGACCTATCGCCGACTACGACATGAATGACATTGTCCTTAAGGCAAGGCGCAACGGTAACAAAGTTATCTTGCAACTCGTAGCCTGCGGCGCTTACGATGATCTGTACATCAGAGGTCTGAACGGAAAGAAGTTCTCTCACGATCAGGAAGTGCACGCATTGTTTGGTGCAGCAAAGGGAACCTTCGTCAACACAACGGGCAAGATGGACTATGCTATTCAAGATGAAGAATTCGAGATAGGCGCCAACACCTCACTGATGGACTTCCTCAAGCAGATATATATCTACGACGGAACGACTGAAAAAGAAATTAGGATTCCCGCAAAAGGTGAAGGCCCGCATGCAGTCATCATTCCTTATGACTTCAAATACCCACTGGAGAAGCAGCGAATTACCGATGCATATAAGCTGTTCAGCAACTGGAGTGGCGATCGTTTTGCCGACAACAAGTGGTATACTCAGCCTGACGAGACGAAGGTAGTTGGCAAATAAGAATCATATTTCAAGCGATACAGAGAGATTGTTACCTATTCCAAGGGTAACAATCTCTTTTTTTATATAAAAAAAGCAAAATAACGTGGTGGTTTCATTTATCTTTTGTACCTTTGCACGACATTTCATTAATATTCTAATTTATAACAATATGAAGATTTCGCACATTGAGCATCTGGGCATTGCCGTTCAGAGCATTGAGGAAAGCCTGCCGTTCTTCACAGACGTGCTGGGTTTGGAGTGTTATGCAACAGAAGTAGTAGAGGACCAGAAAGTGAAGACCGCCTTCCTGAAGTGCGGTGAGGTAAAGCTTGAACTGCTGGAGCCGACATCACCTGAGAGCACCATCCAGAAGTGGCTCGACAAGGGCAACAAGGGTGTTCACCACGTAGCATTCTGCATCGAGGACGGTGTTGCTAACGCACTGGCTGAGGTCAGCGAGAAGGGCGTACGCCTGATCGACCAGGCTCCCCGCAAGGGCGCTGAGGGTCTGAACATCGCCTTCCTGCACCCGAAGTCAACAGCTGGCGTTCTCACAGAACTTTGTGAGCATCCCGAGTAAAATCGTAAAAATTGAAAGATTGAAGAATTGAAATATTGAAATTAAACAATGAGTAAGCAATTAGAAAAGATCAAGCAACTCATCGAGAAGCGCGAACAGGCTCGTCTCGGTGGTGGTGAGAAAGCTATCCAGAAACAGCACGACCGCGGTAAGTATACCGCTCGCGAGCGCATCGAGATGCTGCTCGACGAGGGTTCGTTCGAGGAATACGACATGTTCAAGGAACATCGTTGCCATAACTTCGGTATGGAGAAGAAGCAGTTCCCCGGCGATGGCGTCGTAGCAGGTTCTGGTACAATCGACGGCCGTCTGGTATTCATCTTCGCACAGGACTTCACCGTTCATGCCGGTTCTCTCTCTGAGACCATGAGCCAGAAGATCTGCAAGGTGATGGACATGGCCATGAAGATGGGAGCCCCCGTCATCGGTATCAACGACTCGGGTGGTGCCCGTATCCAGGAAGGTATCAACGCTCTGGCAGGCTACGCCGAGATCTTTGAGCGTAACATCCTCGCTTCGGGTGTGATTCCGCAGATTTCAGGTATCTTCGGCCCCTGCGCCGGTGGTGCCGTCTACTCCCCCGCCCTCACCGACTTCACGCTGATGATGGAGAACACGTCGTACATGTTCCTCACAGGCCCGAAGGTGGTGAAGACCGTTACGGGTGAGGACATCGACCAGGAGCACCTCGGTGGTGCCTCAGTGCATGCCACGAAGTCGGGTGTCACCCACTTCACCGCTGCCACAGAGGAGGAAGGTCTGCAGATGCTGAAGACGCTGCTGAGCTACATCCCCTCCAACAACATGGAGACCGCTCCCTACAAGCCCACCAGCGACCCCATCAACCGCATGGAGGACTCTCTGAACGAGATCATCCCCGAGAACCCCAACGAGGCCTACGACATGTACAAGGTTATCGGTGCCATCACCGACGACGGCGAGTTCTTCGAGGTACAGCCTAAGTTCGCCAAGAACATCATCGTCGGCTTCGCCCGTTTCAACGGTCAGAGCGTAGGTATCGTGGCCAACCAGCCTACCTGCTATGCCGGTGTGCTCGATGTGAACGCCTCTCGTAAGGGTGCCCGTTTCGTCCGTTTCTGCGACGCCTTCAACATCCCCATCGTGTCGCTCGTCGACGTACCAGGCTTCCTGCCCGGCACAGGTCAGGAGTACAACGCCGTCATCCTGCACGGTGCACAGTTGCTCTACGCCTACGGTGAGGCTACAGTGCCCAAGATCACCGTCACGCTCCGTAAGTCCTACGGTGGTTCTCACATCGTGATGGGCTCAAAGCAGCTCCATACCGACCTGAACTACGCATGGCCCTCAGCTGAGATCGCCGTGATGGGTGCCAGCGGTGCTGCTGCCGTGCTCTACGCCAAGGAGGCCAAGGCCAAGAAGGAGGCTGGTGAGGACGTGAAGGCCTTCATCGCCGAGAAGGAGGACGAGTACAACGAGCTCTTCGCTAATCCGTATCAGGCAGCCAAGTATGGCTACATAGATGATGTGATTGAGCCTCGCAACACCCGTTTCCGCATCTGCCGCGGTCTGGCTCAGCTTGCCACCAAGCGCGACGCCCTGCCCGCCAAGAAGCATGGTAACATCCCGATGTAAAATCATAAATCGTAAATGATGAACAACGAAGTATATGCAGCGATTGCTATGGCGCTCCATGAGCACTTAGGCAACAACGTTCACGACGCAGAGCCGGGCATCATCACCATCAGTGCCCACCCCACTCAGTGGAACGGCTATGCACAGACATTCACACAACACCCCTAAACACTGTCGATTATGAAAGAATACAAGTATACCATCAATGGTAATAAGTATGAAGTCGTGGTCGGTGACATTACCGATAATATCGCCACGCTGACCGTCAACGGTGAAGAGTACACAGTTGAAATGGAGAAACAGGCCGAGCCTGAGAAGAAGAAGCCGGTGGTAAAAGCAGCAACGGCTGCCGCTGCCGACGACGCCCCTGCTGCCAACAAGGCTGCTGTCAACAAGGCCAACGCCGTCAAGGCTCCCCTGCCCGGTGTCATTACCGACATCCTGGTAGCCGAAGGCGACGAAGTGAAGGCTGGCGACACGGTGATCGTACTCGAAGCCATGAAGATGGCCAACAACCTCGCCGCCGAGAAAGACGGTAAGGTAACCGCCATCTGCGTGAAGATCGGTGAGAGTGTGATGGAAGACGACGCCCTCGTAGTCATTGAATAAAGACTTATCAAGAGGTCCTTATAGAGAATCCCGCCAAACGGTGGGATTCTTTTTGTTTTGAGTGATATCTTCAAGTGCACAACGTTCCTGACTCCCCCGTATGTGCTTTTTGAATGATGCCTGCAAAAACACAGAAAGTAGCTTGTAAAAACATAGAGAGTAGCCTTGAAAATGATAGAAAGGTGCCTTGTGAAGTTAAATCTCCGACGGCGTTTGTTAAATCACTGACAGTGATTAATAAATCTGCGTCGGTGATTGATAAATCCGCGGCAATGATTTGTCTTTATTACAAGAGGCTCACGAATGTGTGCATCAAGCCTATGATACACACATGGTGTTAGAAAAGATGTGTATTATGTCGTGGTCTCTTTTTGAAGGAAACGGAAAATGAAATAAGCCACGAAGAACATGGCCATATAGCTGGTATATGCGAAAAACGATGTGGCAAACGACCACATGAGATAGGCATATGCTGCCGAGATGCAGACTTGATTGAGGAATACCATACGACGGGAAAGCAGATTCCGAAGTGATATGGTGATGACGATGCCCAGCAGGAACAAAAGGAATAGGGTTCCCGCCTCGCCGAAATCCTCAATCAGCGAACGAAAGATAGTGAAGATGTTTGATATCCCGTAATAGCCGTTTTGGCCTATTTGATAGAATTCCGTATAGACACCCTGGGTCCGCTCTTCAAGTCCAAGTAAGTTTGAAACGCCCATAAAGGTCTTGGTACCCCATGCATAAGCCGTTGGTTCGTGATTGGTGTACCACATGTCGAAACAGTGGAACTGTCCCAATGCATAGGCAATGAATTTCTGGCTGATATCAAGAACGGCTCGTTCGCTGACTTCACCTGTCCGGAAGACCATCGAGAGGAACAGGATGCCGAAGAAACCAGCCAGTCCGAGTATGGAGAACAAAAGACTCTTGGGCTTGATCCTCAGCGATAACCCGTAACTGAACGAGCAGATGAGATATCCGGTAAACCAGAGAATGAATCCCGTGATCATTCCCAACTTCATGGATTGTGTCAAGGCGATGAACATACCAGGTATGAGCGTCAGGATGCAAATGGTCTTTGTGAGTCTGTCGACCATTCTGTAACAGAATCCTCCAAACAGCGGAGCTGCATAACAGAATATCAGGAAGAACTGATTGAACATATTTGTATAGTCGGCTCCTGCATAACGGTCTTCTGAGATGCCCTTGTTCATCTCCAGGATCTCACGCATATCGAGCAGTGCCTGCAACGTAAAACCATGTAGAGTGATTGAGTAGAGTGGATTGACCATTGCACAGACGAGTAGCACACACATGGTTGGCAAGGCCCGTTTCTTTTTGAAGGTGAGAACTGATGAGGCATTCTCGCTGGGATGGTAGTATTCGTCGCAAAAGATGGTTCCCAGCATGAATGTCATAACTCCAATGACGATGAACAAAACGCCCTCAAGATTGAGTACAATGTATTCCTGCAACAGCAAGACCATCGGAACCGATGCTATCCATATGAGTGCAAAAACACCGGCAGGCTCCAGCTTGACGATATATTTCCACGACAGGAGCAGCAGAATGATGATCAGCACAATGAGGAGAAAAGACATACGGCAGGGGGATACACTATTTCACGATTGCCTTCTTCGTCGTGCCGTCGCTCTGGCGGATGATGCTGATACCTTTGGTGGGCGACTTCAGCCTTCGACCCTGAATGTCATATATGCTGGTCTGTTTATTGACAGAGCCAATGTCGCCAATTGCTGAAAAGTCATTGATGACACGATCTAACCATTGTTCACGCCTACTAAACCATGCATTGGCTTCGGCCTTGAGTTCGTCAAGCGTCTTACCTGTACGGCCCCATCGTTCCGAGTCATGGGGAATGGAGCGGTCGAAGGCGCGACCCGTATCTGAGTCGGCAAAACTGTCGAGGAAAGACTCCAAATCATGGAACAGCGTCTTTTTAACGGCATTCCACTTCTGCTTATAAGCCTTCTCAAACAACATGTCGGGATGGTCCAGCAGCGTGCCGAAGTAGAGGATGCGGTGACTGTTCGACCAAACATCCGGCGTTAGCATGATGGCATCGAAGTCCCAAAGGTTCGCCATCCGGATCCTGGACTGCGGCGTATCGTCGTATTTGGTCATAAATACGTTCGAACCGTGACCGTCATAGTTTCCGAGGATATCCTGTGCCAGGAGCCAGGAGGCGAATGATTCAATATCAATATAACGCTGGTAGCCACTACTCGTCAATGAGTTCTCAAAATTGTCAAGCGTATTCTTGAGACTCTTTAGTTGCTCTTCGGTGATATGGTTCTGATTAGGCACTTTGAAGGTGAACTTCGCATCAAGCGATTCTGTAAAGCGAGTCTCCAGATAGACATCCTCATTCCACCAATAAGGGTCGTATTCAAACACATAGCCCGTCTGCTTGTCAACATCCAGGCGACAACGGTTGTTTCGTTTCACCGACTCTATGAGCAGATATACACCACGGTAGTCACCGTTAAGCACCAGATTCACGATGCAATAGGCTGGCGTCCATTGCATCTGCATCAGTTCGTTCACTTTCAGACCGATGACGGTGTTCAGGGTGACGCGCTCGTCCTTTATGAGCAGCCACTCCTTGTCGCCATACTTTTCATCATCACCCCGCATCAGCAAGTCAGCCTTCTTCTGCAGCTTGATCTTATAGGGCTTCTTGTCTTGCCACGCACTGGAATTCCCGCGTACTCTGATCATGATGCCTGTGCTGTCTTTCTGATAATCGCCGCTGTCAAAAAGAATGGCGTCACCCTGAAATATGCACAGACGACCATGTACCTTGTTTATATTGGTAACACCTTGCCCCATACACCCCTCAGGATGCTCAACGATATCGCAGGTTGGCATCTCGCCGCTCTCTGTCGAAACGTCTACGACAGGCAGCCCCAGACCCCGAATTGTCTGGAGATCCGAGGCTGCATGTACAGAGAGAACGCAGATACAAAAGCTTAGAAAAGGTATCTTATATAATCTGGTTTGAAGGCCTTTAACATGTTTAATGCGTTTCACCTTGATATACATAACTATTTAGAGATTACCATTTTCTTTGTATCAACTTCCTGCCCGTTGACAATTAATGAATAAAGGTAAAGACCGTCGCCAAATTCAGAACTATTGACTATAACGCTTTCTTCACCATTTGTTACCGGCAGTGTCTTCAACATCTTTCCCTGCATGTCAAATATACAGATTGACGCATCTCGAGCCTCTTCAGATAATTTGAAATGGATGACGGTCTGATTCTGGAAGGGGTTGGGGCTGTTTTGATAGAGTATAGAAGATCTAATAATTTGCATAGAGATTTGCACAGGGAAGCTAAAAGAGGAAACACACCACCCTGTCAGAAGAACTGCAAGTAAAAATAGTTTCTTAAACATAATCTTTCTAATTTAAATGAATACTAAGATATTTGTGAGAGGCCTTCTCAGGTGCAAAGTTAGGAAAAGGCACACCAAAGAGCTGGAAAATTTTAGAAAAATGATTTTCCAAGATTTTCCAATTTTATTTTCCCGTAGGGAAAGGTTTTTAACTGATGGCTAAAATGCGCTTATCGTAGTCTGCCGGAGAGCCATCTACACCATAGACTCTTAACAACAAACGACTACGCATGTTGGACACATAACCGGGCGACATGCCTGTCAACTTGTGAATGTCCATCGGTGAGAACCGAACTCGCAAGAGCATGGATACGTCATATTCAATTTCCGAAAGTGTATAGTGTGGTGTGTTCAAGGTTGTATAGAAATGAGGGAGCTCCTCATTCAGTAAACTTCTTAATTCTGCGAAATCTGCCTGTGAAGCCTTCTGATAGGGATTAGCGTTAACATATTCTTTCAGTCGTTTGACAATAGGAGCCTTGCTAAGACGCTCCTCTAAATTGGCAAAAGGCTGCTTGGTCTTCCGCTTATATTCTGTTACCCTGTTAAGAATAGTGACAATCTCCCCCTGTTTCTTCTCAAAAATCTCCCATGGAGAGAGCTTCTCTTCAGAGCAGATATCTTGTAATTCGGTCTGAAGTCTTTCCAACTTTTCCAAATCCTTGCGATATTGTAGAATCTCTGCTTTCCGTTTTGCCCGATAAGACCTAAACCAGAAAAGGGCTAACAGGGAAAAGATGACGACTAATGCTATTACGACAATCAGCAAGTTAAGTGACTGTTGGGCCTTCTTCTTACTTTGTTCTGCCAAAAGCTTGTGATGGTTATAATTGTAAGAGGCCTGAAACTTTTGAATGTTCTGCATCTCAGAAAGCAGATAAGCAGAGTCATTGAGTTCATAGCTAAGTTTAGCATATTTAGCAATAGAATCAGGAATACGTTTCTCCTCATAGAGTTCTTGTAAACCTTTGCTTCCTGCGATTTGATTATTCATGTCTTTGCCGTCTTTCCGCTCTTTCCTGAACAAATGTTCGGCAGAGTCCAGTTGATGGATAGCTAAATAGTATTTACCTTTTATATAATAGTAGATTTCTCGTCCTTTTTCTATATTTCCGTCTTTATCAAAGAAACCTGATGACAGTTCATATTCATTTACACACTGTCTAGCTCTATCATTTTCGCCTTTTTGAATAAGCGATGTTATTTCACCACTAAGCATTTGACTGGCCCTATCATTACGTTCAATCTCTTTAAACATGCGGGCGGCTTTTTCAGAGATTATAATAACCGAGTCTTCTTGTTGCAAAAACTTATATGCATCTACTTGCTGTGCAAAGCATTCTATCGCTTGCAATGTATCTTTCCCTTTCCATGCATAGTATTCTGCCATCCTTAACTCATCCAACTGGCTACGAGGCTGAACCTGAAGGTTGAAAATTACCGCACTCTGAGCATGGATACGACTCAGTACCTTATAATTGCAATCCGCTGACGTGGTATCAGCGCAATCGGCAGCCTCGTTATATATCTCCAAGGCACGGGGGAGTTCGTCGAGGCAATAGTAGGTGCGGCCGAGGATATAGCGAGAACGCATCCGTTCGTTGGCATCGCCATGACGGTCGAAGTAGCTGACAAGGTCTTCGGCCAAAGAGTCGTTCAGCATCGGCTCGCCGCTACGGTTCTGCTGCTCCAACTGCTCTAACTGCTGTAGCCGCTGCGCCTTGTCCTGCCCGCATCCCACGAGCAGGCAAACAGCCCAAAGGCTGATGATGCTATAAAATAGTTTCTTCGCGTCCATGGATATCAAGGCATTAGGCATCTCATGGCAAGACCTCAGCGACGGGCGGAAGTTTCGCGGATAATGACCTTCTGGGGAACAATCTCACGATAGATCTTCCGGTCACCACCGATATTCTTCAGGAGCAGGCGACAGGCGGTCTGGCCCATGATGCGCGACTGGTCTTCGATGGCAGAGAGCTTGGGAGTGACATATTGGGCATGGACATCGTCCGTAAAACCAATCAGTGCCACATCGTCAGGGATGCGGAGTCCCAACTGCTTGATGGCTGTAAAGGCCGCAAAGGTGATGATGTCATTGAAGGCAAGAATGGCGTCTGGACGGTTGTCACTCTGCAAGAGGCGGAGAGAGGTATTGAGGGCCCATTCGTAGTCGATGCGATCGCAGACGACAAGGTCACGGTCTATTTGTATACGGTTCTCACGTAAGGCCTCCAGATAACCGTGCTTACGACGGCGCACCATATCGAGATGGTTAGGGCCTCCAATGAAGGCGATGCGACGACTGCCTGTATCTATGAGATGCTGGGTGGCCTCCTGCGCTGCCACGTCGCCATTGGCTGTGACACAGGAGAACTTCTCCGGCAGGCAAGTACGGCCGAAGAACACCAACGGGATATCCATTTGCGCAATCTCTTCGAAATGACTGTAGTCTGTGGTATTCTGCGACAGGCAAGCGATAATACCTTCAACGTGGAGACTGATGAAGTTATCGATGACACGCACCTCGGTATCGCTCTGCTCATGGGTGTTGGCACTGATGACGGAGTAGCCGCTCTTGGCAGCCTCCTCCTCAATGCCGTCGAGGACTGCCGCATAGTAATGGGTCACGAGATTCGGCACAACCACGCCAATCACACGGGGTGCTTCTTTGCGCAGACTCTGGGCAAAGGGGTTGGGACGGTAGTTCAGCTTGCGAGCCAGTTCCTTGACGCGCTGCTGCATCTCCTGCCCGATCTCGGGGGAACTGCGCAGAGCCCTGCTAACTGTTGCTATACTCACACCAAGTTCGTTGGCGAGGTCTTTCAGTGATATCCGATGTTTACCGTTTGCCATATTAAGAATTGATAGTCGATAACGGGTACAAAATTACAAAAAATATCTGAACTTGCAAACGTTTACGTGATATTTTTGCATCATTTTGTAGGAAATATGGCAAAATGTGCGTACCTTTGCACCAGAAATCAGAATGAGTAATGAATAGTTGATAATAAGTTAGTTAGAAGTAAAGCCAAGACTGTCGTGATGATACTCTTGGCTTTTTTTATGTTTTATATGTAATACTCAGCAGAATCGACCAGCCCCGCTCTTAGGGCATATTTCGTTGCCTCGTGGACGGTATTCACTCCCAATTTCCTGAAAATATTCTTCCGATGTGTGTTGACGGTATGGAAGCTGGAGAAGCGCCTCTCGGCTATTTCTCTGGTGGTCATGCCTAAAGCTATATCTTTCAGAATCTCCATCTCAGTACGGGTGAGACGGATATCCTCGGCTATGCTGTCCTGAGCAGGTGCCAACAGTATCTCTGCCATTCGCTGACAGATGAACCGTTGACTGCGGACAGCATAGCGAAGGCAGTCGCGGATCTCAGAGAGAGGCGAGTCTTTGAGCAACACGCTGAACAGGGGCGTCAGAGCGATGGCGCGACGAACGAAGTCTGACGACAGGTCGAAACTGAAAAGTATCCATCTTGCCTGTGGGAAGCGCTCATGCAGGATTTCCAGCTCTTCAATGTCGTTGATATCGAAGAGCGTATAGTCAAGCACGACAATCGCATTGCCATGTTGCTTCAGTTGCTCGATGAGTTCCGTCTTGTCGACAGCCTGGTGATAGGTCATATCATCCAGGCTGTCGCAGATATGCATCATCCCGGCACGGGTAATGTCCTGGTTATCTGCAAGAATCAGATACGTTGAAGCGCTCATCAGGCTCATCACCTATGGTCTAATCAATCTCCTCGTCGGCCTCATAGCCACCCATCTCACGGATAGCATTCTTCAGCATCGTGTACTGCTGATAGAGGTTGTTGACGGCCTCCTCGCCCTGTGTATAGTCATACATCGGCGACTTCAGGAAGAAACTGAGGAAACGCTGAATGCCGTAGCGACCTGCACGGGCTGCCAAGTCAGACAGCAGACATAGGTCGAGGCACAAGGGTGCTGCAAGGATGGAGTCCCGGCAGAGGAAATTGATCTTCACCTGCATCGGATAACCCATCCATCCGAAGATATCAATATTGTCCCAACCCTCCTTATTATCGTTACGTGGCGGGTAATAGTTGATGCGCACCTTATGGTAGTACTGATTGTCCTCGTCGTTACCATGACCATAGAGGTCGGGCTGTACATCGGGCTTCAAAATCGTTTCCAGGGTGGAGAGTTTCGACACTTCCTTGGTACGGAAGTTCTCGGGCTCATCGAGCACAAGACCGTCGCGATTGCCAAGGATATTGGTCGAGAACCAACCAGAGAGTCCAAGGCAACGGGTGCCGATGATGGGTGCAAAACCGGACTTAACAAGCGTCTGCCCTGTCTTAAAGTCCTTGCCGGCGATGGGCTGATGCATCTTCTCTGCCAGTTCCCACATGGCAGGGATATCTACCGTCGTGTTGGGGGCGCCCATGATGAAAGGTACGCCCTCAGAAAGCGCAGCATAGGCATAGCACATCGAGGGAGCGATATGTTCGCGGTCGTCTGCCTTCATGGCTGCTTCAAGATCTGCGAGATGGTAGTGAACGGTCTTCTCGACGGGCACATAAATCTCCGTGGAGGCGGCCCAAAGCACCACCAAACGGCTACAGCCCTTCTCTGTACGGAAGCGACGGATATCGTCACGCAATGCTTCGACCATATCCCAACGGGTGGCACAGGACTTCACGTTATCGCCGTTCAGTCGCTTGGCATAGTTATGGTCGAAGGCAGCCTTCATCGGAATGATCTGTTCCAGCTCATCACGCACAGGCTCGATATCCTTCTCTTTCAGCACCTCTGCATAGACAGCAGACTGATAGGCATTCTGCGGATAGACATCCCAACAGCCGAACACAATATCATCGAGGCTGGCCAACGACACAATATCGCTGTACTTCAGATATTGCTTCGATGCTCCCCGCCCCACACGAATTTTGTCATACTGCGTCATGGAACCCACTGGCTTCGTCAGTCCCTTGCGAGTCATGAGAACTCCCGTCATGAATGTCGTGGCAACAGCACCATTGCCTACTACCAGAATACCCAGCTTTCCTTCTGCTGGTTTTACGTTTGTTTGATTCATTTCTTTATGTCGTTTTTATTTTCTTGTTTCACTAATAACTCGTCGATGCTTTGTATGACATGATCTGCCTCTGATGTCAGAGCGCTGTCATCAGTCCACCCCTCACCTTGGAGCCACACGGTCTGGAAGCCTGCACGATGGGCGGGAACGATATCCTTTGTCATACTGTCGCCAACGACGGTCACCTGATGTGGATCGAGTTGCAACGCCTCGGCTCCCAAGAGGAAGATACGAGGATCAGGCTTACGGACGCCCACCACCGCTGACTCTATGACGCCAAGGAAGAGCTGGTCAAGTCCGAACTCACGGAGTACGACAGCGATATTACCATAGAAGTTGCTGACCAACACCAGCGGGACCTGCGCCTTCAATTGCAGCAGTACCTCCCGACTCTTGGCAGTCTGACGGACGGTCTTGTCATAGAGGTCGTCAAGCAATTCCCGGTCATAACCCGACAGTCCCAGATAAGACTGCTGCAGGCGTATCTTCGTCTCCAACGTAGTACGGAATGTATCCGTAGGCTGGATGATGTGTTGACTACCCAGCGTACGCTCCGCATGGACATAAGCCTCTCGGAAACGCGCCTCGCTGACTGGCACCTGATGACGTTCATAAGCATGCCACAGCGCCTGTCCCCAGTGCTGTCCACCCGTATCAAGGGTTCCTCCGTAGTCAAAGATATAACCTGCCGTCATGCTCTCAGATAGCGTTCGTACAAGTCATCGCACAACCGTTCGTGGGTGCGGTGCATATACACGTACATTATATATAATATAATCACCTCTACCAACAGATAAACCCACGGACAATTAAGGAGGCACGTCACGTAGATGGTGATGGCCCGCACATTAAACGTGAGCATGTTGGTGTATTTCATCAAAGGCAGACTGCCTGCCCTGAACGCATCCCGCAGATCCTGAGGCATGTCGGAGGCATCTGGCCAGCGAGACTTCACCTCACGGAAGAAAGCCTGGAACCGCGGTGTCCGATGTTCCTGACCTTGACAGTAACTGGCATAATTGTATCGGAACAGACGTTCAAACCACTTCGACTTCGGCAGGCTTTCAAGAATCTGTCTTTGTTGGGTGCTTGTGTCGAGTTCACTACCCTCTTTACCCAACAGGAAATAAAGATGTATCTGACGATAATAGTCGGCTAAGGAACTCTGCGGGGCATGACAGAGGAAGCCCGCCACCGCAGCCAGCATGAATCCCCAGACACCCCACTGCGTAGTAGTGCCAGGAATGGTCTGATGCCACAGTCGCACCACGATGCCCACATAGATACAGAAGAACCACACATCGCCAGAGAACCCGTCGAGCACACGACCCAAGAGTGTCTTCTTACCTGAGAGACGGGCCATCTGACCGTCGGTAGAGTCGCAGAAATTAGCGAGCATCAGCAGGGCGACACCATAAAGGTTATGCAGGAGGTCGGTATAATGGAACATCCATCCGGCAGCCGCACCAAGGAAGAACGACACGATGGTAATGACATTCGGGTGAATGCCGAGTTTGTTCCATAGCAAAGCAAAGACCAGACCAATGGGACGTGTGAACCACACGTCGAGCCATTCCTCTGTGTCCTCAGACTTGAATGAAACCATCAATAACTCTTTAAATGTTGCCATTATATCTCTTACTTCTTAATTCTCAAATCTTAATTAACGTGACAATCGCATCAGCAGCCTCTTCCCGACAGCGCGAGAAACTGGGCCAGTCGTTAAAGTCTATGATACAGAACGACCCGTCTGCCCTGACAATGGCGTCACCACCATAGACACTGACACCGACTGCCGCTGCCAAACGCTCCATCTCATGTTGCAACGCCTCGACATTGAACAGATAGTGACTGGCCACACCATTACGACGTTCATCTCCAAACTTCGTCTGGGCATCATCTGTAGGATAGAACCAACGGAAAAACTTTCCTTGTCCTACCCCGTAGAACTTAACCAGATCACCCTGTACATGGGCACTTACCGTATAGTCGGTGATACCCCGCTGACGCATTGTCTGTATGGCCGCCGCGAGCTGTTCAAGGTCTGACACATAGACCACATCCTCTGCCGTCTGTGCAGCTGCATCGCCACGTTTCAGCCAGTAACCGTCAGAGCCATCTTTGGGAGGAACCGGAATACCGAGACGCTCCATGATCTTCTGTAGACGACTTCTCGTACAGCGTTCAATGCCCTCCGGCGAATTGACACAAGCGACACCGATAGATTTCAGCCATACTAAAGTCTCTGGCTGGCGAGCCATCGTGAGGACAAAATCCGGAGACTCCGGAATATCCTGATAATCCATGCTATCCTCACTGATGAGACGAACCTCATCGCCCTGTTCCCGCAGTCTGTCAATGACAACCTGAAAGATCGCCTTGTCGCGTTCCACGGCATTGGGCGAAAACCGCTCTGCCCTACTGACTGCCAATATTCTCATCCCCGCAAAAACGCTTCCGCTTTTTGAACGTCACTGATGTGGTCAACGTCGAGCACCTTCGAGAAGGGCCATGCTTTCAACTTGAACCCATCCCGTATGAGCGCCCTTTGGAAATTCCGCATGCGCTGTTCCCCTTGCGCCACACAGTCATGGAGTGTAGCCAGCGAACGGGGTGTCAGGGCGTAGATGCCACCACTGACATAGCGGGGACAATCACACTGGTCGAGGAAGGCAGTGATCCACTGGTCATCATCAGTACTGACAAAGAGCGGCTTCTCGTCGTCGATGTAGTCCGTAACGCCCATTAAACCATCAGCTTCGCCTGTCTCGAGGATTTTGGTAAAGGTCTGCACGAAGGCACTGAACTCTTCCTCACGGAAAATCGTGTCGACAGTCGTCAACACAAAAGGGCCGTCGTCAAGCCATCGACTCAGCTCCCACATGCTATGCATGGAACTGGGTGTGGACTTCACGACCAGCCTCAGTGGCAGTCGGGAGGTCTGCTGCACGGTCAAGAGATGCTCCTTCACCGCAGTCATCTGCTCATTACAGATGACAACCACCTCAGAAGCCCTTTGAGCTTCGAAAATTCTCAGCAGTCTGTCGACCAGTCTCTCACCGTTCACCTCAACCAGAGGCTTCGGTGTCATCATACCTTCTTTTGTCAGCCGCGAGCCTTCACCCGCGGCTATTACTACAAATTTCATCCGGTTTCCCTAACTGTTTGCTCAATAATTCGGCAAAAGTAATCATTTATTGTGAGAAACCGAAACATTTTAATATATTTTATCGATTATTATTTCACAGTCAGGTGATAGTAGTCAATATCACCCGAACCAGACTTGTGATGATTGAACTTCTGAACCGTCCCTTCCAGTGAGATATCACCCGAGCCACGCAACTCACAATCGACAGCGCCACACCCTTCTTTAAACCTGGCCTGAATGTCGCCAGAGCCCTTTAGTGAGAGCTTTGTGTCCTTCACGCGTTGCAAGCCTAAGTTCATGTCTCCTGAGCCAACCAATACGGCAGAGACACCCAAGGCTTCCAGACGATCCAGTGCAATGTCTCCCGATCCTATCAACTCCACCTCACAGCGGTCACATAGGATATCCTTCATATCAATGTCACCCGAGCCGCGAAGAGTGATGTCCATCTGGTCGGTATCCACTCGACCTTTGGCCTCAAAGTCACCAGAGCCGTTCAGAAGGACACCCGTCAGATCTGGAGAGGTCACATAGACTGTCAAACCGTCATTGTCGCTAAGGGAGATATTGACCAGATTAATCTTCCCACGGTTACGGATCGTCAATGTATTACCCTGTACGTCGGTGAGGATATTATCAACGGCATCAGGAGTACCCTTGACACAAACAGAGAAGCTGTCAGCCTGGGTATAACAGACACGGGGACTGCCATTGATTTCAATCTTCTCAAAACCCTTCAAAGTTCTGTACTCTGTCACTTGTGGACCTTCAGTGATAATCGTCCTCGTTTTCCATTCTCTCATACAAGAATTACAGGATGTTAATCCCATAGACATGGCCAGCAAGACTGCGCTTGCCATCATCACTCGCTTTGCATTCATCATTTTTTTCATACGTTCTTTTCTTTTTGATTGTCCTTTCTGCCTGTTAGACGAACCTAAAAGGAGAAAAGTTGCAGGAGAGACTAAAAAAACTATGCCAATGGCAGGTCAACCCAGAAGGTGGAGCCTTTGCCCACCTCAGACTCTACGCCCATCTTTCCACCCAAGCTCTGTACATGCGACTTCGCCACAGAGAGTCCAAGGCCTGTGCCTGGGATGTACTCATCCAGTTTGACGAAACGTTCAAAGATACGCTGCTGATCGGCCACAGCAATACCCTTACCCGTGTCACTCACCCAGACATGTACTTGGTTATCGTCTATCAATTCATAGCCAACAACAATATGGCCTTCAGTAGTAAACTTCACGGCGTTCTGTATCAGATTGTCAATCACCTCAAACAGTTTGTCCCGGTCACTCTCTATCATCAGCTTGTCCTTGGAGCACTGGAGCGTGATAGGCACATCCGTGCCTGGTTGATAGGTATCAATCATCTGCTGGAGCAACTTGTTCAGGTCGACACGAGCCATCAACAGACTCTTCGCACCTGCTTCAATCTTCGACATGCTCACAAGACCATCGATGATGTGTAACAACTTTTGGTTATTACTCTGGATCTCTGCAATGAGCTGGTTACGTTCCTCCTCACTCTGTACGACAGGCAGCAAGTCGGAGAAGCCGACAATCGCATTCAGCGGGGTACGTATCTCATGTCCCATATTGGCCAGGAAGGCGGTCTTCAGGCGGTCACTCTCCTCAGCCTTGTTCCTGGCAGCAATCAGCGAAGACAACAGTTCCTTGCGCTCATCGATGCGTTGCGAGGTACCCACTATCTTGGTCGGTTTACCCTCTGCATCACGATCGACGATGGTGGCATAGCTCTCCTCCCAATAGGACACACCCGAAAACTTATTAAGTACCTGATATTCCTGATGATAGAAGTCTGTCAGTCCCTCACAGATATCACGAAAAGCCTTGTTCACATGATCCACATCTGCAGGAGCAATAAAAGCCAAAGTGTCTAAAAAAGTTTCATTAGTACCAGGTACATAATTAGATTGTCCGTCACGATAGTCTTTCTCAAAGGTAAAGGAATGGCTTTCCGAATCATATCGCCAAACGGCTATCTTCATGGCCTTTAGGATAAAGTCATACTCGACATTTCCCTTCCTGATCTTCTCCAGTTCCTCCAGTTCAGCCTTCAATCGTTTCCCTGTACGCCGCTGGAAAAAGATGGAGACAAACAGGAAAATCAGCAACAGCAGAGCGAACCCCCACTGGACGACAATCAGCCACGTATTTTCCGTATGGACATATAATAGAAGACTGGTCATAAACGACATATTTGGTACAAAAGTACGAAATTAATTTGAAACACATCATAATTTCATGATGAATTTTAGCAAAATGCCATGATTTTTATTAGATTAACAATCGAAAGCGTTGTTTTTTGGTCAACTTATATTAACTTTGCAGGCAGAATTCCAACATTGTCCGTAAGATGCGGGCATGCAAGAAACACTATCAATGGAACAGAATTTTGAAATGATCGCCAAAACGTTTATGGGACTGGAACCTGTACTGGCGAAAGAGCTGACCCAACTGGGGGCTAATGATGTAAAAACAGGTAGACGAATGGTTTCGTTTACAGGTGACAAAGAAATGATGTACCGTGCTAACTTCGAGTTGCACACCGCCATCAGAATCCTCAAGCCCATCCGCC